>OBXY01000246.1_pt1 | contig 11719 bp, 8 predicted proteins | sample 1476701 | NCBI WGS metagenome assembly OBXY01 (sample SAMEA2580187, study PRJEB22360) | human gut metagenome | biome: human gut; feature: human-associated habitat; material: faeces | place: Denmark | collected 2008/2010 | reverse complement strand
TAATACAAAAGCGGATTATGAAAGTGGAAATATCCCAGTAAATGATAATTTTGTTATTCGTGAAGATGTCTATAATGCATTAGGCAAGCCAGACGTTTCAACACCAGAAAATTTTGAAAAAGTCATGCAACAGATTAAAGAAAAATATCCTGAGATGACCCCAATGGGCTTCACCACAGTGGGCGATGGTGCAGGACCATTTTTAGACAAATTACAAGACTTCTTAGGTGTTCCTTTAGAGGATAAAAATGGTAAATACTATGATCGAAATTTAGATAAAGAATACTTAGAATGGTTAAAAACATTTAATGATGTTTACCGAGCAGGAAATATTAGTGATGATAGCTTCACAGATGATGGAGCGACGTTTGATGAAAAAGTGAAACAAGGAAATTATGCAACCATGCTCGTTGCTGGAACCAGTGGTCAAGGTGGGAACTTCACAGAATTTATGAAAAAATCTGGCACACGTTATATAGCCATTGATGGACCAAGTAGCACTTCTGGCCGAAAACCAACATTAAATCAAACCGGCATTTCAGGTTGGTTAAGTAATTACATTACGAAAGATGCGAAAGATCCAGCGAAAGTCACTCAACTGTTCACATATTTAATTGATGAACCGGGACAAATTTTAACAAAATATGGCGTTGAAGGAGTTACTTATGCGTACAATGATCAAGGAAAAATTGATTATTTACCAGAAGTGAAAAAATTAGAACAAACAGACAATGATGCCTACAACAAAAAATATGGCATTAGTCGTTTCCTATACTTTAACAATGACCGTGTTAATAAACTAAAAGTGCCAATGGAAAGTGCTTTAACGCAAATGCAAGAATGGGGCAAAGGAAAATTAGTCCCACATTTCGTAATTGAAAATATTAATCCAGATGCAGGAACGCCGGAAGCTCGGGCGAATGAAGCGATTGAAACCAAACTAAATACAACCGTTATTTCAATGATTCGTGCGAAAGATGATAAAGCCTTTGACAAATCTTTAGAAGACTACAAAGCATTCTTAAAATCAAATAAATGGGATGCAATTGAAAAAATAAAATCTGAGAAAATGGCAGAAAACAGAGACAAACTTAAGTAAGAGAGGAGGAGAGAAAAGCGGATAAAGCAACGAGAAATCCGCTTTTCTCTTTTAATATGAATAAGCTATTTGCATATGAAGGTCGGTATTATCGGATTTTTTCTTTTATTGCCAACTTGATCATTATTAATTTTCTCTTTTAACAGGCATCTTTAGCGGTGTCGGCTTAATTGCGTTGTATCGAACGATTTATCGTTTGTATCGTGAAAAAGATATTCCTGTTTTACGAACGTTTTGGACAGCATTAAAAAATAATATCATGCGAGGTTTTATTTTAACAGGTGTCTTGTTCGTTGCTTTTTTACTGGGCGGTATTGTCGTAACAAGTTTATTTAAAATAGCCACTAGTTTAGGTTTCTTAGCTATTTTTCTATTAAGTTTTGTTGCATTATTTTTGACGAGTTTTCTTTTTCTCTTTTCCGTTTTTAATTGGTCCGTTAAAAAGACACTAAGTGAGACGGTTTATGTGGTCTTAAGTAATAGTGCCAATGCGATTATTTTGTTTATTTTACCTCTTTTAACGTTTGTTTTTTTCTATAAGCTTAATTTGTTTTTATATATTGCGTTAGGATTCGGGACAACGGCTTTTCTTCAAGTTGCGTTTTTTCAGAAAGTGTTAGGTGTGGAACATGAATGAGTATTTTGAGTTTTGGCAAAAGACCAAGGAAGAACTTCAAAAAATACCGCTAGATATCCATCGGCGGGTCATTGACTATCCATTGGAAAATGTTCAAGTGGAACAGGTCGACTTTTTAAGTTTCCTAGGTGAGCGCATCTTTGGCTATTTGTTACTTCCTAAAACGGCGGGGAAACAGCCAATAGTGATTGACTGTTTAGGCTATATGAATCATATTCAAGAACCTTGGCAATTTGCTCATTGGACACAAATTGGTTGTGCTTGTTTTGTCATTGATAATCGAGGTCAAGGGGGATTAACCAAAGATCGTGTGCCATATCAAACAATTTGGCATGAAGCACCAATGGGACGAGGATTTCTAGACAAAGAAGATTGGTACCAACGCCGCTTGTTTGCCGACCATTTACGTAGCGTAGAAGTGGTGCGGACCTTTACTGAAATTAATCAGGACCAAATCATTCTTCGTGGTGGTTCCCAAGGGGGTGGCGTAGTGTTAATGGTGAACAGTTTAGTCGACTTCCCGATTTTAGCTACTTTTGCAGATGTTCCAAGTCATTCTTGTTTAGAAAATAGAGTAGCAGAAGGAACGGGTTCGTATCAAATTATTCATCAGTACTTACAAGAGCATCCTCAAGCGCATGAAAAAATTGCCGCGGTTCTTCCTTATTTTGATAGTCGTCACTTTGTTTCGCAAATTAAAAATCCAGTCTTTGCTTCTGTTGGGAGTCACGATCCGATATGTCCGATGAAAGATTTTTTCCCTTCTTATCATCAGATAAAGGCAAGAAAAGCAGTCAGAGTATATTGGAAAAAAGGTCATGGTGGCGGTGAAACAACCCAGATCCGTCGTGAAATGCGTCAAATTCAACAACTATTGCAGGAGGTTAAAAATGAAAATAGCTACGTATAATGTCCGGGTAGATACAGAGTATGACCAAGATTGGCAATGGTCTTTTCGTAAAGAGGCTGTTTGTCAGTTAATCAATTTTCATGATTGGAGCCTTTGTTGTATTCAAGAAGTACGACCGAATCAAGTCAGGGATTTAAAGGCGTATACAACATTCACCTGTCTTTCTGCGGAAAGAGAAGGGGATGGTCAAGGAGAAGGACTAGCGATTCTCTATAACGAACAAAAAGTTCAGGCTATTGATACAGGGTATTTTTGGTTATCTGAAACACCTCAGCAGCCAAGTATCCATCCTGAAGCTGGCTGTCCAAGAATTGCTTTGTGGGGACTATTTAAGGAAACGACTCAAAATACGCCTTTTTTAGTCATCAATGTTCATTTGGATCATATTTCAGCTCATGCTCGTTTAGCAGGAATGACCGTTATCTTAGAGGAGTTACATGACAAAATTGCACAGTATCCAACTTTATTAATGGGCGATTTTAATGCAGAGTCGGGGGAAGCGGTGCATCAACTTGTTCAAAAAAAATTTCAAGATAGCAAAAATTTAGCTACTCATTATGGCCCAAGAGGAACATTTCAAAATTTTACTTACACAAAACCTTGGGCGGAATTAGAAGAAATTGATTATATTTATGTAAAAGGTTGGCAAGTACAGCAAACCGCAAGTTTAACAGATAGTATCGATGGACGTTTTCCCTCCGACCATTTTCCTTTAGAAGCAGAAGTATGTATTGAAGAAAGGTGAGAGTATGAAAGAAAATCAACTGATTCAATTAGTCGAAGAAATGACAATTGATGAGAAAATTAATCAATTATTACAATTAGCAGCAGCGTTTTATTCAGATAAAGCAGAAGAAAAGACCGGTCCTATGTCAGAGCTAGGACTAAGTCAAGAAACGATTGATACGGCGGGGACAACATTGGGTGTTTCCGGTGCAAATGAAGCAAAACGTGTTCAAAAAGAATATATGCAAAATCATCGATTAAATATTCCAACACTTTTAATGGCGGATATTATTCATGGTTTCAGAACCATCTTTCCGATTCCTTTGGCTTTAGGAAGCACTTGGGATGAAGCAGCGGTTGAAAAAATGGCGGAGATTTCAGCAAAAGAAGCTGCTGTTTCAGGATTACATGTAACCTTTTCGCCAATGGTTGATTTAGTGCGCGATCCACGTTGGGGACGTGTCATGGAGTCAACAGGTGAAGATCCATTACTCAACAGCCGCTTAGCTGCTGCAATGGTTAGAGGTTACCAAGGAGAAAATTTAAAAGAGGACAATTGGCGAGTAGCCGCGTGCGTGAAGCACTTTGCGGCATATGGTGGTGCCTTAGCTGGTCGGGATTATAATACGGTAGATATGTCTGAACGGCAGCTAAGAGAAATGTATTTACCTGGCTATAAAGCTGGATTAGATGCGGGTGCAAAACTTGTCATGACGTCCTTCAATACAGTGGATGGGATTCCTGCTACAGGCAACCAATGGCTGTTTAGAGACGTATTACGAAATGAATTTGGCTTTGAAGGAGTTGTGATTTCAGACTGGGGAGCGATTAAAGAATTAATTCCTCATGGCGTTGCCAAAGATGAAAAACAGGCAGCAGAATTGGCTATCAAAGCTGGTGTAGATATTGAAATGATGACCACGTGTTATCCAGATTATTTAAAAGAATTACTTGAAGAAGGCCGGATTGCTGAAACACTTATTGATGAAGCAGTTATGCGAATTTTAAAACTAAAAAATGAGCTAGGCCTATTTGAAAATCCCTATCGTGGTGCGGATGAACAAGCGGAAGCAGAAGTGATTTTAAGCAAAGAACATCGAGAAATAGCTAAAAAGATTGCTCAAAAATCAATGGTTCTTTTAAAAAATGAAAATATTTTGCCTTTTACACCGCAAGAAAAAATCGCGCTTGTCGGCCCAGGGGCCCAATCACAAGATATTTTAGGGGCTTGGTCATGGCAAGGAAAGAAAGAAGAAGCCATTTCCCTCATGGCTGGGGCCAAAAAATTAACCACAAATCTTCTAGTTGCCCAAGAACCCTTTGATTACTTTGAACCGACCGCGGCGGCCATTGAAGAGGCTCTAACGTTAGCTAGTCAAGCAGATAAAGTAGTAGTGGCACTAGGCGAAACAGATTGGATGAGTGGGGAAGCTGCCAGTCGCAGTGATATTCGTCTACCCGAAAAACAATTAGCAGTAGTGGCACAAATTATTGAGAAAAATCCCAATGTTGTTGTCACGGTCTACAGTGGCCGGCCCTTAGATTTACAAGGGATAGATGTTGCAAAAGGAATTGTGCAAGCTTGGCAACCTGGAACAGAAGGGGGCAATGCGCTAGCAGAAATTTTGTGGGGACAGTACAATCCAAGTGGTCGTTTAAGTATGTCGTTTCCAGAAACGGTTGGTCAAGTGCCAATTTTTTACAATGTCGACAATACTGGGCGTCCTTATGAGTCAGCACCAGAAGAAAAATATGTTTCTAAATATTTAGATGTCTCTAATTACGCTAAATATCCCTTTGGATTTGGCTTAAGTTATAGTCATTTCTCTTATCAACCAATTCAACTAAGTGCATTAACATTTACCAAAGAACAACCAATCACGGTCTCTGTTTTAGTAAGAAATGACAGTCCAATCGCTGGAGAGGAAACCGTGCAATTTTATGTACGTGATTTGGTGGGACAAGTGGTTCGCCCAATTAAAGAGTTAAAAGATTTCCAAAAAGTTTGGCTGGAACCAAAGGAAGAAAAAGAAGTTCAGTTTCTTCTTTCAGAGGATATGGTGCGCTATGTTCATTCAGATAATCAGGTAACCAGTGATGCAGGTGAATTTATCGTAATGATTGGTGGAAATAGTCGCGATGTACAAACCACAACAGTCACGTTAAATGAATAAGATGGGAAGGATAAGTTATGCAGATAAAGAAGCTTAAGCAAGCAGACACAGTCGCTACATTTCTAGAGACAGGTGATTTAAAAGAATTGAATAGCTGTGGCATGATGATTAATCAATTAGAAGGCAATCCTTTAGACGGCAGTATGAACCAACTCTATTTGCGGATAATTACAGGGGACACAATTAATTATCGACCAATGATTGGTTCCAACAGTCAAAGTGATTTTTATCTTTCAGATAATCAATTGACATGGCGGGGTGAATTTGAAGCGGTTCGTTACCAAGTTGACTTTCGTTTGGGGCCAAGCAATCAATGGTTCTGGCGGGTTAATGTCACTGGAACTGGCTTAGTAGATATTGTTTATGGTCAAGATATTGGCTTAGCGACAAAAGGAGCCGTTCAGTCAAATGAAGCGTATGTGTCGCAGTATCTTGATCATCACATTTGGCAAGAGGGCGAAGAGCTTGTTGTTTTATCAAGACAAAATCAACCGCAAAATGAGAAGTTTCCAGCCCTTATTCAAGGGAGTTTTCAAAAATTAGTAGGCTACTCAACGGACGGCTATCAATTTTTCGGACGTTCATTTAAACAAACAAACACACCAGAAGCATTGGGGAAAAGATATTTAGCAAATGAAGTCTATCAATATGAATTTGCTTACACCGCTTTACAAACGGAAGCCGTCCAATTAACGAATGAAAGTAAGGAATTTGTTTTTTATGGTGCGGTAACAGAAACACATCCGCAAGCATTAGCTGAACCTTTTTTATCGAAAGAAGACTTACAAGCTATTTATGAAACTGTGACATTCGATTCATTAGAAGAAACACAGGACTTTCCTCCGAAACTTTTAGGAGAACCTATCACAGGAAATCCATTAACAGAAGAAGAGTTGGCTGCACTTTATCCCATTCAGACACAAATTGAAAAAGTAGCAGGTCAGACGTATTCCTTTTTCACGGAAAATTACCATCACGTTGTACTTCAAGAAAAAGAAATTGCCATGGAAAGAGCGCATGGCCACATTTTATTAAGTGGTAAAGGCTTAACGGTTGACGAACCTTTGCTTAGTACGACAGTGTATATGTATGGCATTTTCAATTCACAAGTAGTTTTAGGAAATACGACCATGAACAAATTAATGAGTAATAGCCGAAACGCTTTAAACGTTATGAAACGCTCTGGTCAACGAATCTACATTTTAGAGAATGGCTTATGGCGCTTACTAACAATGCCTTCTGCTTTTGAAATGGGGTTGAACTCTGCTACGTGGTATTATAAGTTGCCAAAGGATACAATTCGAGTGCGCACCTTCACTTCGCCTGATTCAAGAGTGATTCAATTGGAAGTGACCAGTCAAAAGGATGCATATATGTGGGCTGTTTCTAACCATTTGTTATTAGGACCGGAAGAAGTCCCAACCTATCAATTAGAACAAACTGGCAAAACACTTCGAGTGACGGGAAATCATTCTGCTACAGAAAATTATTACCCAGAACTAACCTATGCATTGACAGTTGATAAATCATTTCAAGTAACCGATAGCACATTATTTGGTGGAGCTGAAGCAGACTTATTAGTCTTGGCAATCGAAAAGACCCAAAAATTTTCACTACTTATTACGGGCAGTATAGAGGACCAAGCATTAGTCAATACACCATTAGATTTTGAAAAAGCAGAAAGTCAATATTTAGCATTCATTAATGGCTTGTTACATCATTTTGAGTTAACACACACAGACTCAAGTGTGCAGCAAATGAATCAATTAACTCGTTGGTATACTCATAATATGCTCGTTCATTATTTGTCGCCACATGGCTTAGAACAGTATGGTGGAGCAGCTTGGGGCACACGAGATGTGTCGCAAGGACCGACAGAATTTTTCTTTGCGACGCAACAGCCTAAGATCGTGGCCTCCATTATTCAGCATCTATTTGAAAATCAATTTGAGGACGATGGCAACTGGCCGCAATGGTTTATGTTTGACCGATACGAAGAACAAAAAGCCAGTGAAAGCCATGGCGATATTATCGTCTGGCCATTGAAAGTAGTGACTGATTATTTGGAACAAACTGCAGATTATTCAATCTTAGCTACGGAAATCCCTTATACAAGTCGCAAAGATAATCACAAAACAAAAGAAACAGCATCTTTATTTGAACATTTGAAAAAAGAAATAAATTATATTGAACAACATTTTTTACCAGAAACTTTTCTATCCTGTTACGGTGACGGCGATTGGGATGACACGTTACAACCTTATGATAATCGTCTTAAAGAGCAAATGGCTAGTAGTTGGACCGTTGCCTTAACGTATCAAGTATTGAAAAAATTTGCGGCTTTAATTACGGAAATCGATGTTACTTATAGTCAGCACTTAACAATTTTAGTCGCAGGAATAAAGAACGATTTTCAAAAATATATGTTGGCGGATGAAACGATTCCAGGGTTTATTTATATGGAAACGCCAGAAACTTTTGAACAAATGATTCACCCAAATGACCAAAAAACAGGGATTCAATATCGATTATTGCCAATGACTCGTAGTATGTTAGCTGAATTATTAACACCGGAACAAGTAAGTCATCATTTAGAAATTATTGAAAAAGAATTAACGTTTCCTGATGGCGTGCGCTTAATGAACAAACCAGCGAACTATCGAGGCGGTGTGAGCACTAATTTTAAACGAGCAGAACAGGCGGCTAATTTTGGTCGCGAAATTGGCTTACAGTATGTTCATGCGCACATTCGCTATACAGAAGCGATGGCGAAAATTGGTCAGCGAGACAAAACCTGGCAAGCATTAATGCAAATCAATCCAGTTCAATTAAAAGAAGTGGTTCACAATGCAGAGTTACGTCAAGCCAATGCCTATTTTAGTAGTTCCGATGGCGATTTTAAAACAAGGTATGAATCACAAGAAAATTTTGGTAAACTAAAAGATGGAAGTATTGGGGTAAAAGGTGGTTGGCGAATTTATTCAAGCGGGCCGGGAATTTATTTAAATCAATTAATTACAGCTGTTTTAGGGATTCGGCAAAAGGCCCAAAGCGTGGTTTTTGATCCCATGTTACCAGAAAAATTGTCTGGTTTAGCACTAACTTACCAATTGTTTGATAAACCTGTCACATATAAATTTTATCCAAATCAGTCAGCGAAAATAGTTATCGATGGTCAAGAAGTTCCGTTTAAGTTTGAAGAAAACCCTTATCGAGAAGGGGGAATGGAAGTTCAAAAAGACGAGGTGCTTTCATTATTAAATGAAGCAAGTGTTATTGAAATTTACCATTAGAAAGGAGAGTAGTCCATGGTAGGAATTAAAGATATTGCAAAAAAAGCAGGCGTATCAATCTCGACCGTTTCTTACGCATTGAATGGTAGTTCAAAGGTAACTGAAGAAACACGAACGCGCATCCAAGCAATTGCTGAAGAGCTAAACTATGTTCCTAACATGGCCGCTCGCACATTAAAACGTCGTCAAACCAATATTATTGGTGTCTATTTGGCCGATTATGGCGGTAGTTTTTATGGTGAATTGTTGGAGGGAATTAAGAAAGGCTTAGCACTGTTTGACTATGAGATGATTGTCTGCAGCGGTAAAAAGTCACATCTTTTCATTCCTGAAAAAATGGTGGATGGGGCAATTATTTTAGATTGGACATTTCCAACAAAAGAAATTGAAAAGTTTGCTGAACGAGGCCATTCGATCGTTGTCCTTGATCGAACCACTGAGCATAGGAATATTCGGCAAGTTCTCTTGGATAATCGTGGCGGTGCCACGCAGGCAATTGAGCAAATTGTCAATGTGGGTTCAAAAAAAGTTCTTCTGCTTTCTGGACCAGAAAAAGGTTATGATAGCCAAGAACGATTGGCTGTTAGTACACGAGAATTAACTCGTTTTGGGATACCTTATGAAATTATCCAAGGCGATTTTACCGAACCTTCTGGCTATGCGGCTGCTAAAAAAATTTTGAGTCAACCACAGACAGAACCAGTCGATGTTTTTGCTTTTAATGATGAAATGGCGATCGGTGTCTATAAATATGTTGCAGAAACAAATTACCAAATGGGGAAAGACATTCGGATTATTGGTTTTGATAATTCTGAACTAGGTGCGTTTGTGCAACCGCGATTAGCAACAATTGCCTATTCTAAACATCGATGGGGCATGGTGGCTGCAGAAAAAATTATTCATTTAATGCGGGGAGAAGCTGCTGAGAGCGAACACATTTACACACGTTTTATAGAAGGAGAATCTTTTCCGTCTGAATAATAAATAAAAAGTTTGGTCCAATGCTAGCTAAGCTAGCGGACCAAACTTTTTTCTGTAATGGTAATTTCTTCTGATGCAATGGGTTCATCCAGACTGAGAAGGCGATCTCTAAATTTAAAATGGACCGGCTTGTTCTCATTAATAAATTCATACGGATAAGCGCCTTGGATTGTTTCACCAGGATTGATTTCATCTGCTAAACGATCTAATTTGTCTTGGAAAGGTGAATCTGTTAAGACTGCATATTGTAAATTTTGGGCTTTTCCGTGGACAGTTTGACTAACTTCCATAAAACTTTGAATCATTAGCTGAATATTTTGTGTTTTTTCGGTTGTATTGGTTAATTCAAACAGGACATAAAACATTGGTTTGCCTTGATAATCTTTTCCTTTATGCAAGGCAGTTAAGGCTAAACGCCCATCTGGAACCAACAATGTTCGATTTTCATACGTCCCAATACTTGTCGCCAACACTTCATCAGGTGCGGGCGCACTTTGACTTGCTGGGCTGCCACTTACAGTTGAACAAGCACTTAATAAGGTACTTAGAACGAGTAAGCTCATTAAAATGTAGGGTTTCCTCATATAAAGTCCTCACTTTGGTTGATTGACTATGTAAAAAACAAATTGCTTGTATCTATATAAAAAAGAGTGCTACAAGCAATATTTTAATCGTAGTTCTAGTAAATAGCAATACTTTTATCAAAATTCATGTTTGGAAATATAATTTGAAAAATATTTTTAACTAACAGAAAAACATTTCTAACAAAAAGTATTGGCTCAAAGTAAAGAGATCGTTTTGTTAGAAATGAGAAATGGCAACATAAAAGTTTTCTATTTTTCTGCAATTAAGACAGTTTCAAAAGTGAATTCACTAGGAATATGATTCGCAATTGAGTATTCAAAAATATGTCCATTGCCTAGGTAAGCAATTTGTTCTGCACGCATCAGGAAATCATTATCGGTTAAGTTTAAATATTTTTTTTCCAACGCAGAAGGACGGATCCCAGAAATGCTGACCCGCGCACTTTGAATTTTTTGATGCAATTGTTCCGAAATATATTGATAAATGGAGACTTTCAATTCTTTCATTGTCAAGTTCGGAATTAAAGCAACGGGCATCCAAGTGTATTCAATAATTGAGGGCACATCTTCGATAATCCGTAAACGAATAATTTTGTAGACTAACTCTTCTTCTGTAATACTTAATTTTTCAGTCACCCAAGGCTCAGGTACTTCTGTTGCAAAGCCTAAAACCACGGATTCAACTTTTCCATCGTAGGTTGAGTAAGTGCCGGTTAACGGAGAAAATTTAGTAATGGTTCGATTTTGAAAGTCTTGAACAAAGCTGCCCGAGCCACGTCGTCTGACAACATAACCTTCTTGCACAAGCAAATGTAAGGCTTTTGTAATGGTTAGTTCGCTGACCTGATATTTTTCTGCAAGAAGACGACCTTGGGGTAACTTTTGATTAATGGGATAAACACCTGCTTCAATATCCTGTTTTATAGCTGCATAAATTTCTTTATAACGTGTATTTGTCCGCATCAGAGTCCTCCTTTATCACCAGTATTTCTCTCATTATACCATGAATTTAACATGTTAAAACTATATATTTATTTTTAACGTAACCACTTAATAATCAAGTACTTAAATAAAAGTAGTTGACTTATTCTTTTTAAAACTATATAGTTTTAAAAGTAAACAGAAGAACTTATTGATCTGATTGGTACTTTTTGTGAAAACCTTTTACAATAAAAGGGCAGCGCAGAAAAGAGGGAGGTATGACAATGGAACATCACCAACTAAAAGCATTTCCGCAAGATTTTTTATGGGGCTCTGCTTCGGCAGCTTATCAAGTAGAAGGTGCTTGGAATGAAGACGGCAAAGGCGCCTCTGT
>OBXY01000244.1_pt1 | contig 11809 bp, 8 predicted proteins | sample 1476701 | NCBI WGS metagenome assembly OBXY01 (sample SAMEA2580187, study PRJEB22360) | human gut metagenome | biome: human gut; feature: human-associated habitat; material: faeces | place: Denmark | collected 2008/2010 | reverse complement strand
TATTTTTGTAGCTCAATTCATTCTATCTCTTAGCTATGAATATACGAGACGTATTGCTACGACTACAATTGGTCAAATTGTGGCTATCATTTTATTATTGATATTCCACGGATAAAAAAAGCATTTCTTAGACTCATGAATTTGAGCTAAGAAATGCTTTTTTAAATTAATTAAAGAAAAAGTTACACATACACCGTTATAAATAGTACGAGGAAGATTAATAAACTTTAAAATTATGATTTAATTTCACAGAATACATGTCACATTTTAAATTTTTTCTAATCAATCCACCCATCGTTTCCGAATATGTGTCGTGAACGATAGCTTCTTGTAAATACATTTTGTAGTTTCTATAACAATAATCTGTCATTGTTATTCTATACGAATCTTCTTCATTTAGACCATTTAATTTAACTCTATTAAACGGTGATTGTGACATGTCTATACAATAATCAAACCCTTGCCAAACTGTAAATAACGTTTCATCTATCATTGTCATACTTAATTGTCGCTTATTAAAATCAATATGCGCATAACTGTATTCAAGTATATCTTTGATATTTTTACCTTTGACAGTGATATCTATAGGTTTATCTGGATGAGGGTATGCATCGTATATATCTCTATTTCTTATAGTTCCTTTTAACCCTTCCTCACCATTCTTAGGTATATGCACACAAGAAATATCATAATTATAGGCTAATCTAATTGCATCATGTAATAATTGAGTAAAAGGATGCGGCTTACAAATAATATCTTCAATACATTGAACTGTTAAGCCATTGTTTTTGTTTGAAACTACTGAATTTGCCCAGTGTTTGACTGCCTTACGATCATAATATGTTTCTTTTAATAATTGCTCATCTTCATGGTAATCATTTAAGTCAATAACTTTTGAGTCGATGTGCTCAATCTCATAAGAAGTTGTACGTTTCTTAAATTTAATTGAAAGATGTACTAATTCCTCAGCATTTTGACCTGCTTGAACATATATAGTTCCATGATCTTTTCCAACTACTGTTTGATGTTGATGAGCGGTAATAATTACATCAATAACACCAAGTTCTTCCATAATTTTTTCAGCTTCGTTTGCATTTTTTTCATTTCTTTTATTGGCACTACTAATTTTATTTAACCCACCATGATAAATAACAATAAGGAAGTCTGGTTCTTCAACTTCATGTATGTATCTAATCCAACGTTTAGCTGAAACCAAAGTCTTCTCAATACAGACATCTTCTTCCATTTCTGCGTACTCGTTCTTCATTAATCCATCTGATGTTAAACCTACGATAGCAATTTTCAAATCTGAATACATTTTGATTGTATAAGGCGTAGAAAAATATGGCTCTCTAGTAACAGTATACTCTATATTTGCTGATAGCCAAGGAAACCTTGAGAGTGCAACTGAACGTGTCAAAAAAGATAATCCAAATTTAAATTCATTAGGGCTAATTCCACTAGCATCATACTGCATTGCATTCATCAACTTAATCATAGGATGACGTTTATATGGTGCTACAACGGCGTAATAAAATGCTGCAAGTGATCCCGCCAAACTTCCCCCACTATCTAGTAATATGACATTTTCATTATTTTTTCGAGCTTCATTAACATAAGTACCAGCCCGATAAATGTTTGAGCCATAATCACCATTTAAGAAGTGACTATGCATATCAGAAGTTGCAATCACATCAACTATTTTATTTTCATTTTTTTCCATAGAGCCACTCCTCTCCTTGAATTTAGTGTAACATGTACCATTCATTAAATGTTATAAAACTATTATCGCATTGATATCATTCTAAATAAAAAAACTATTAGCAAAGGTGCACGTATGTCTTTGCTAATAGTGTATTGACTATCCAATTTGTATACGTTCTTTAGGATAGCTATATTTTTCGGGTTCTTTACGTCCAGCTAACATAATAATGAATGAAATAAGTCCTACACGACCTATAAACATTAATATCATTAATACAGCCTTGGTAATGTCGTTGACATCGCTTGTCACACCTAAGCTTAAACCACATGTACCAAACGCAGACATTACTTCAAAGAAAATTTGTAAAAAGGACAACTTGCCTTGTTCAGTGGCAGATATAATAATCATGCTAATAAATGTAATTAATGACGCCATAGTAAATACGGCAAATGATCTTTGTACATCCATAATATGTACTTCTCTGTTGAAAATTTTAATACCTGTTTTGTCACCAGTATTATTAAAATTAATAACAAACAAAATTAAAATAGCAAATGTTGTTGTTCTGATTCCACCTCCTACAGAACTGGGAGATGATCCTATAAACATCAATAATCCCATTACAATATTTGTTGCGTCGCTGAAATGTGACACATCTATCGTTTGCAAACCTGCACTTCTGGTCGTTGATGATTGGAACAATGCATAAAATAATGATTGATGCCAACTCAATCCTTTAAATGCATTGCTATGTTCTAATATTAATACAACAATAACGCCGAATAAAAATAAGAATAAATACGTTGTTGTCGTTATTTTTGTGAATAATGAGAACCTAAAATTAGTTACTCGATTCTTTATATATGCTTTTAACTCCAACAAAACTGGAAAGCCTATAGATCCTAACACAATTAAGAACATTACTATTGTTTGTACAAAATAGTCTTTTGCATAGGGAACTAAAGATTCACCAGTAATATCAAGACCACCGTTAGTCGTAGCAGATACTGACACAAAAATGCCTTGCATTAATGCGTTTTTTAAATCAGGATTATCCCGATAAAAATAGAACGCGAGTAAGAGTGCACCTATAAACTCAATAATAAAAATTGTTCTTACAATTTCTAAAATCAGTTTAACCGTTCCACTCATAGTATCTCTATTATTATCTAACATAATGAGTTGTCGTTCTCTAATTCCAATATGTTTGCCTAAAACAACCCAAAGCATGGTTCCAATAGCCATAACACCTATACCACCGATGTTCAAAATAATAAGTATGATAATTTGACCAAAGGTTGAGTATGTGTCGACTATAGTAATTGGTGATAATCCTGTAACACTAATACCTGATACAGCTACAAAAAGTGTATCAATTGGATTAACCTCAACCCCTTGTTTATGAACATATGGCAAATTTAATAATAAAAATGCAACGACGATGGCAAATAGATAATAGAGTATAATCCCTTGTTGAGGGCTAGATTTTTTAAGCAGCTGACTTAAAACTGACATGATTTTCACCTCAACATTTATTTCAATTTGATTTTAATATTTTTCTCCGCACCATTTCGATAAATTTTAGCAGTAATTGTTTTTTGATCATCATAATGACTATATATGACTTGTCTATATCGTAAGTTATCTTCAATCTTCTTACCATCTAATTCTACTATTACATCACCTTTTTTTAAACCTGCTTTGTCTCCTAAACCATTTTCTTTCACTTCACCGATTAATACACCATGATTCACTTTAGCTGGTAAGTTGATTGCATTACGTTCAGAATCGTCAAGGTCACCAACATTTTTGATTTTGATTTCAGTATTGGGGTAGTTCACTTTACCTTTATGCTCTAATTCTTTCGCAATCTTACGTACATCATTAATAGGTATCGCAAAAGCCATTCCTTCTACATTATGCATATCAATTTTTAAAGAAACTATACCTATGAGTCTACCGTCTCTATCGACCACAGCACCACCTGAATTTCCTGGGTTCACAGGCGCATCAATTTGAAAAGCTTTCATCAAAGCATCATAATTATCATTTTTATCAATGTCCACAGGTACATGACGATTGAGTCCAGACACAATACCTTGAGAAACACTTCCTTTAAAGTCTGTGCCTAGAGGATTGCCTATAACTAAAATAGGTTCAGCCAATTTAATATTATTAGAATCCCCCATAGTCATTGGTTTAATATTTTCGTCAGCAACTTTAGCTTTTACAACTGCTAAATCAGACCATTTATCTTTACCAATTACCTTACCTGTCACAGATTTATCATTACCATATGTTACTTTTTGTTTTTCTTGATCACCGACAACGTGTGCATTAGTAAAAATATAAATAGAGTCGCCCACTTTTTTGTAGACGACACCTGATCCTATCTCATTATCAGATTCATTTTTGTTATCAGACACAGTCGTGTCATTAGACAAATCATTCTCGACAGTTACAACTGACTTAACAGAGTTTTCAGCAATTTTCATCGCTGTTGTTTCATCTTTAGCTGTACCGTTAAATGCACTATCATTTGTATAATCATTTTTATTAACTGTAGTGAATATGGCATTTAATATTAAAAGTAATACTATAATACCGATAATAATTAACATTTTAGGCCAGTGTTCTTTAAAGAAAGCTACCACCAATTGTTTAAATTCATTAACTTTTTTTATATTTTCGGCTCTGTTACGTTGTTTGTCTTCTTTTTTAAGAAATTGCGCTTGTTGAGTATTATCGTTGTCTTTATCTTTTGGTTGTGAATAGCTATGTTTTGAAGAATATGGTTGTGTACTTCTTGAATCTTGCTCAGTATGATTAGAATTTACGCCTAGCATAGATTCCTTTGAAGTCAATTTAGTATGTTGTTTACTTTCGTTTCCAGAATCATCATAGTCTTTTATTGACTTATTTTGATGCGGTAAAGTGGAGGTATCACTTGAAACTCGCACATCATGTAGACTTTCTTCTCCAATTTTATTATCGTCGTCTTTAGATTTATTCATTTGATTATTTTGATTTAAAGTTTTTTGTTTATAACTTTTATCATCACGTTGTTGATGTATTTCTTCTTGTGTCAGCTTCTCTATTCTTGCTTTTCTCAAATTATCTTTAACACGTTCCTCATTGACTTTAGTTTGATGTTGTTCTCTTTTAGCTTGATTTTCCTTCTCTATTTTCTCACGTCTTATGCGCTCTTCTCGCTCTACGTTATGAAAGTATTCACGTCTTTTACGTCGATATTGACTGCGTGGTATGACTTGTTTTTTATTGTTATCCACTAGAAGACCACTCCTATAGTTTCTTTAACTCATTCTTTATCTGTAAAATTCAAGTTATTTTAATACTATATATCATCATCATTTTAAATTCGTTTATAATCTAAAGTTTAATATTTTAACTATAAAACTGCAATGTTCTAATAAAAATTAAAATAAAAAGAACCTCCACTTAAATTATTATTAAGCAAAGGTTCTAGCATATCAATCAAATTATTTTTGATTACCTTTTTTCTTGTTGCCAATTGCTGAAGTTAACCATCCTATTAAAACTAAGCCAACTAATACTACCCAGAAGATTGTTTGCCATAAAGCACTATGTGGAAATGCTTCTGGTAAAACGCCAATATCAGGATGTGCAAGTACCATTATAACAAGTTTAATACCTACCCAACCTACAATTGCAAACGCAGCACCTTCAAGTCCTGGATATTTATTCAACAATTCTACAAACCAAGTTGCTGCAAATCTCATCAAGATGACACCTATCATTCCACCAAGGAACATAACAATAAATTGGCCTAAGTCCATACCACCAAAATGTATGCCAACTTTTGGTAATGTAACGGCTATGGCTAATGCGGCAAGCATCGAATCAATTGCAAACGCGATATCAGCGAATTCAACTTTAAATACTGTTCCCCAAAAAGATTTAGGGCCTACTTCTTTTTCGTTGCCTGTTTCATCGAAATGATGTTCGTCTCCTGTTTCTTTATGGTGTTTTTCATTTGACTGATGGAAAAATTGCCATAAATTTTTAATAGACATATAGATTAAGTAAACAGCACCTGCTGCTTGAATCCACCAGAAGTTTGCAATAATACTTATTAAAAATAAAGCAATAAATCTAAAAATGAATGCACCTAATAGGCCATAAAAAAGTGCTTTTTTACGTTGTTTAGGTGGTAGATGTTTAACCATTACCGCCATTACAATTGCATTATCAGCTGCTAATAATCCTTCTAAAAATACAAGTACTAAAAGTACCCATAAATAAGGTAAAATCAAACTCGGATCCATTGTGGACAACTCCTTTTAGTTTAAATACAAATAAAGAGACCTATGCTAATTTAATAGCAAAGGTCTCACTTAGCAATATTTTTGCCCACTTTACCGGAAGACTTATCTTCGTAATGACGACAAAGTGTTGAATAGTTATTATCGGTTTAAATGCATTCAATAACTATTCTCAAGTTACTCCCCTCTGACAGTTTTGTCATAGGTATTTATTTGTTATTTTCAGTATACATACTATGACACTGCATAGCAATATAAACATTTTTCATATACTATGGTGTGCCCGAATAGTGATATGTTTAAACATTCAATTATAATAAACTATACAGTTTAATATCAGAGAATTTTTCTTCAAACCAACGCGTTGCAAATTCATTTTCAAATAGGAATACATAATTGTCGTATCTATCTTTTACTAAAATTGATCTAGAAGTATTCATATTATCTTTAATATCATCTTCATTTTCAATCCAACGCGCAATTTTACGTCCAACTGGTTCCATAACCACATCTACATTATATTCATTATTCATGCGGTGTTCAAACACCTCAAATTGTAATTGACCCACAGCACCTAAGATAATTTGATTTGTGTGCAACGTTTTATAATATTGAATTGCACCTTCTTGAACAAGCTGTTCAATCCCTTTATGAAAATGCTTTTGTTTCATTACATTTTTGGCAGAAACCTTCATAAATATTTCTGGAGTAAATTGTGGTAACTCTTGGAAACTATATTTCTGCTTACCACCAACTAAAGTATCGCCTATTTGATAGTTACCTGTATCATACAAACCAATAATATCGCCTGCTACAGCATGATTAACAGTTTCTTTATCATCGGCCATAAATGATGTGGAACGAGTTATTTTTTGTTTTTTATTAGTTCTTTGTAAGGTTACATCCATTCCTCTTTCAAACGCACCACTTACCACGCGCATAAATGCAATTCTGTCACGATGCTTTGGATCCATATTGGCTTGAATTTTAAAGATAAACCCAGAAAAATCTGTGTCGAATGGACTAACATCAACCTCTTCTTTAGTTTGTCTCGCATTAGGCATTGGCGCATGATCAACGTATGCATTTAAGAAATTTTGTACGCCGAAGTTTGCTAATGCCGATCCAAAGAAAACAGGTGTTAATTCACCGTTCAGTAACGCTTCATTATCAAATGCTTCACCCGCTTCATCGACAAGCATCATTTCTTCAATTGCTTGTTCAAATGCACTATCATTTTTTATCGCGTGTTCTTCTTTAAGTTCGTAATCTTCGTTTAAATGTAATAAATTTTCTTCATCTCTAAATGGTTCAATCGTTTTAGAGTGTCTATCAATAATACCAAAGAAATTTTGTCCCATACCAACAGGCCAATTCATTGGATAAGTGTCAATATTAAGTGTTTCTTCTATTTCATCAAGTAATTCAAATGGCTCTTTACCTACTCTATCCAATTTATTGATGAATGTAAAAATAGGGATACCTCGCATTTTACAAACTTTAAATAATTTTAATGTTTGTGGTTCTATACCTTTTGCACAGTCAATAACCATAACTGCACTATCTACTGCCATTAATGTACGATACGTATCCTCTGAAAAATCTTCATGCCCGGGCGTATCTAAAATATTTATCTTATAATCATCATAATCAAATTGCATTACAGAGCTTGTAACTGAGATACCACGTTCTTGTTCTACCTTCATCCAATCACTTGTTGCAAATTTACCCGTCTTTTTCCCTTTAACTGTCCCAGCTTCACGAATCGCTCCACTGAAATACAACAATTTTTCAGTTAAAGTTGTTTTACCAGCATCGGGGTGTGAAATGATGGCAAATGTCTTTCTTGACTCTATTTCTTCTTTTAAATTCATTTATCATTCTCCTTTGGATTCATTTCTAATCAAATCAGTTATATTACGTGCCAATGCATCTGCTTCAACTTCAGTCAACAAATTGAATAATTGCATCACTAATTCCTCATATAGCTGATTTGCATCTAACTCTTTGGATAACTCAATGGACCAAAAAAGTTCTGGAATAGCTAACATGATTAAATCATTAGAATGATAATGATATACGTTCATCATCATTCCATGAAACTGAAGTGATTTAATCCTCAAGAGGTCCACCACCAAATTTTTGATATGCTGCTTTTAAGCCAATTAAGTCATCGCGATGTGGGACTTTAACATGACCAGGCATAATTTGATAAGGCTCTCGACCTTTTGAGGCCAAAACAACTGTATCACCTGGTTCAGCAATATCAATCGCGTGTCTAATACCTTCTGCACGGTCATCAAACTCTATATAATTGTTATGCGTTGCACCTTTAGCTAATTCAGCTGTCAACATTTTAGGATCATCGTTAGCAGGATTATCTGGAGTAAAAATAACATAATCTGCTCGACATGCTACTCTCCCCATCTCAGGTGTTTTCGTTAAATCTCTTTCCCCAGCCATACCTACTAAAAAGATTAGCTTTTGTTTAACAAATGGTTGTACAGCATCAATCAGTTTATTCATACCATCAGCTGTATGTGCATAATCTATAATCAAATCTATAGGAAGTGATGGATCAAGTACTTCTAAGCGCCCCTCTACAGGTTCAAGCTCAGTAACAGCATTAATAATTTCATTTAAATTTGTTCCCTTACTCCAAACCGCAATCATAGCAGCCATAATATTTGAAATGTTAAACCTACCTACATAAGGAGATTTAACTGGAAAACTTCCAAATGGAGTACAAAATTCAAATTCTACACCTTGCAATGATTCTTTAATGTTTTTAGCCATAAATTGTGCTTCGTGAGTAATACCATATGTAAATACTTCATAGGGTGTCACACTTGCTAAATAATCGGAGAAGTCATCATCATTATTTAATACAACATATTTTTCTTTAGACAAATCTTCACCTAACTGGCTAAATAATAACGATTTAGCATGTCCATATGCTTCCATAGTTCCATGAAAGTCTAAATGATCTTGAGTCAAGTTTGAAAAGATAGCAACGTCAAACTCTACGCCTCTAAGTCGACCTAAGGCTAATCCATGACTAGAAACTTCCATCGTCATTGCTTCTGCATTGGCATCAACTGCTTCTTTGATCTTTTTTGTTAATGCTACTGTTTCTGGTGTTGTATTCGCACCTTTTGTTTTTGTTTCATTAACTTGAAATCCATTCGTACCTAGATATGCACTATTTTTATTCAATTTTCTATAAATTAAATGAATCATAGTTGCAATCGATGTCTTACCGTTCGTCCCCGTAACACCATATGTCGTCAGTTGATGACTAGGAAACTCGTATAATTCATGTGCCAATAGACTTGCAACACGTAAAGTATCAGGAACAACGACTTGCGTCACATTACCTTTAAGTTCGAGTTCTCTATTGACAACAACAATACCACAACCTTGATCTACTACATTTTGACAAAACTTATGACTATCTACCGTATATCCTTTAGATGCTACAAATAGACTTCCCTCTTTAGCTGTACGTGAGTCAGTGGTAATATCGTCCACCTGTATATCTAATGTACCAATTACATTTTTTACTCTAATTTTTTTGAACAACGCACTTGCATTCAAAATGTATCGCTCCTTTTTTTACAATAAGTCTATTATACACGTTTTATTATCGTTGATAAATTTATAATTATAAGTCTTATTAATTTATTTTTAATCATAATTGACGTAATATATCCGAATCACGTTCTATTAGATAGTGATAAAATCATTCATTAAAGACTGTTAAGGTAGTGTTAAAATATACTTAAAATTTTGTTGCGCTCACCTTTAAATAATTCATTCCTTATTTAAATAATGCTAAGATATACATGTATTAACATAATATATAGCAAATACTAAGATTTTTTGAAGACAATACTAAAATCGTGCAGAATGTGTTCAAATTTAGTTTCGTTACCTTGCAACCATACTTAATAAATAATGAACACTTTATAAAGCAAATTTACGACAAAGCATGGTATTGTACGCCTTATTTATAGTATTTAAATACAATAAATGGTACACTTCTTTTCCTTTTACAATGCATGAAAATACGTTACAATTATTATAAATTTTAAAAATTAACGGAGGGTGGCTATAAATGGTTACTCAAAATAAAAAGATATTGATTATTACTGGATCATTTGGTAACGGTCATATGCAAGTCACGCAAAGTATTGTCAACCAATTGAATGAGATGAATCTCAATCATTTATCAGTCATTCAACATGATTTGTTTATGGAAGCTCATCCAATTATGACTTCTATATGTAAGAAATGGTATATCAATAGCTTTAAATATTTTAGAAATACATATAAACGATTTTACTATAGTCGCCCTAATGAGCTCGATAAATGTTTTTATAAATATTATGGATTAAATAAACTCATCAACTTACTTATTAAAGAAAAGCCTGATCTCATATTATTAACATTTCCAACACCTGTGATGTCAGTGTTGACCGAACAATTTAATATAAATATCCCTATTGCGACAGTTATGACAGATTATCGCATGCATAAAAATTGGATTACACCATATTCACAAAGATATTATGTAGCAACAAAAGATACTAAAGATGATTTCATTGAAGCTGGTGTTCCTGCTTCATATATTAAAGTGACGGGCATTCCTATTGCTGATAAATTTGAAGAATCTATTGATAAAGAAGAATGGTTATCGCAACAACATTTAGACCCTTCAAAACCTACTATATTAATGTCAGCAGGTGCATTTGGTGTTTCAAAAGGCTTTGACTATATGATTAATAATATTTTAGAAAAAAGTCCAAATTCGCAAGTGGTCATGATTTGTGGACGTAGTAAGGAACTTAAACGTTCATTAAAAGCTAAGTTCAAAGATAATCCAAGTGTAATAATATTAGGATATACAAATCACATGAATGAGTGGATGGCATCAAGCCAACTAATGATTACAAAACCTGGTGGTATCACAATTTCCGAAGGACTTAGTCGTTGTATTCCTATGATTTTTTTAAACCCTGCACCCGGTCAAGAACTTGAAAATGCATATTACTTTGAAAGTAAAGGATTTGGAAAAATAGCAGATACTCCAAATGAGGCAATTGATATTGTTTCTGACTTAACAAATAACGAAGAGACTTTAAAGGTTATGTCATCTAAAATGCTAGAATCAAAGGTAGGATATTCTACTAGAAAGATTTGTAAAGATTTATTAGATTTAATAGGTCACTCATCTCAACCGGATGAAATCTATGGAAAGGTTCCTTTGTATGCAAGATTCTTCGTCAAGTAATTACTCAAGTAACAGAAACTTTGTTATGATGTTGGTAATTCTGTTTCTGATGGAATTTGCAAGAGGTATGTACATACTAAGTTATATAAACTTTTTACCTACAGTGACCTCTATCGCAATAGCAATCACATCATTTGCTTTTTCCATTCACTTTATCGCAGATGCTGCAACAAATTTTGTCATCGGCTTTTTACTTAAAAAATTTGGTTCAAAATTAGTACTTACATCTGGATTCTTACTTGCTTTTATAAGCTTGTTTTTAGTGATATGGTTCCCGGCATCACCATTCATAATTATTTTCAGTGCTATTATGTTAGGAATTGCTGTGAGTCCGATTTGGGTTATCATGTTATCTAGTGTAGATGAAAGAAATCGCGGCAAACAAATGGGTTATGTCTACTTTTCATGGTTGCTAGGTTTATTGGTGGGTATGGTTATCATGAACTTGCTTATTAAATTCCATCCTACTCGTTTTGCATTTTTAATGGCCTTGGTTGTGCTTATTGC
>OBXY01000241.1_pt1 | contig 11946 bp, 9 predicted proteins | sample 1476701 | NCBI WGS metagenome assembly OBXY01 (sample SAMEA2580187, study PRJEB22360) | human gut metagenome | biome: human gut; feature: human-associated habitat; material: faeces | place: Denmark | collected 2008/2010 | reverse complement strand
ACACTGTGTAATCGATCAAAACGTCCAACATAAATCGCCAAAGCAGACAAGAAATGAAGGCTGGCTTGAAAGACTACAATTGTTCTATAGTCACAATAACTTTGCAATTTCTGACTAACAGTTGTTACTGTTTTCATCCCTAAAAGTCCATATATAACAATCCCGCTAGTTAAGCAAACAAACGCCCACCAATCACCAATTTGGTTTGCAAAAATCGTATTAAAGCCTCGATAAATAGATAGCGTTTCTAAATGAAAAAAATCCGTAAATAGGTACGGCGCATTAGGATAAAAAATTAACCAAGCAAAACCTATCAACCAATCCCTTTTACGTTTTTCTGCGTTTAAAAGATAACTAAGTTCAATTGGAATATAGGCTAACAACACGTTCAACGCCATAAAATGAAAATGCGTAGCAAATAACCACATATAGATACAATAGATTAAGGTGATCACTCGTAAATAATTTCTAGAATTTTTCAAGATGCTCTGCGCTCCTTTTTCAAACGGTTTATTTTAGTGTAGCATACTTCTTAAGCTTTTTTTTAAACCTTATAAATGAACATGCTTCTCCCCTTGATAATCTTCGGTTTTATGCTAGACTGAGTAAAAGGCATTTAGGAGGAATTTTTACTTGAAAAAATTAATTGCTATTGATTTAGACGGCACAACATTAAATGCACAGTCTTTAATCAGTCCAAAAACCGAACAAACACTAAAAAAAGCGATTGACAACGGTCATTACGTCAGTATTGCCACTGGACGTCCCTATAGAATGAGTCATCAATTTTACCAACAACTTGGCCTAACGACCCCTATGGTTAACTTTAACGGCGCTTTAGTCCACATTCCAGAGAAAAAATGGGACTTGGAAAGCGAAGCCAATATTGAGCGTGACCTAGTCTTTGACATTTTGGCACAGAAAAAAGAATTACAATTAGATTTTGTTGCTGCTGAAAACAAAGAAACATTTTATATCGATACGTTAGATGGGTTCGATCCGAAATTTTTTGCTTCCAAAGCAACCTTAGATAATTTACTTACTGCTAAAAATTTACGAACAAATCCTACCTCAATGATGGTTCGGACCACACCAAACCAAGCTGAAAAAGTTGCTGATACATTGACAAAACAATATGGTGATTATATTGATGTCCGCACTTGGGGCGGTCCAATGCCTATTTTAGAAATGGTCGCAAAAGGAATTCAAAAGGCCCATGGCGTTGATCAAGTGGCGAACTTTTTATCTGTCAAACCAGCTGATATCATTGCTTTTGGCGATGAACATAATGACGAAGAAATGTTAAGTTATGCTGGTTGGGGTGTTGCTATGAACAATGCCACGGATAAAATTAAATCCGTAGCCAACGATGTCACTGAAAAAACAAATGATCAAGATGGTTTAGCAGATTACTTAGAAAATTATTTAGATCTATAAAAGGCTAAAATAAAAGTATTTCTTTAAAAAGAACTCACTTTGGTTTAGCTGATAATCTTAAGATTACAAAAGTAGGGCATAAGTCGAAACGACTTATGCCCCACTTCCGTTTTTTTATTCCTTCAATGAATTTTGAAACGTGCTGATTTTTTCAGCCAATCTTTGATAAGTAGTAAAAGACGGATGCTGTAGCTCTTGTTCTTCGTTAACGGATAAAGTTTGTTGTGTCGTAATGGCCTTTGTTAGTGCATCTACAAAATGAATAAAAGAATTGTTGGTTTGTTTATTGTATCCTGGTGAATAATATTTCGATTGACGATAAAAAGGCCGCAGGGCTGTTTCTGTGATTTTTTCCTGTTCATCTGAAAAGTATTCATCATAGCTGACATGTTTTATTTTCTGCTCTTCTGTTATCACTTGAAGTCGAGCGATTAGGCCATTGCCTAAATCTTCTGCGTAACCGATATACGTTTCTTTCGATGGCTCTTTTAGCCAAGTGTCCATCTCTGCTGCTAAAGGCATTAATCCTTCACGCGCAGAAGTTGATGAACCGCGTACCGTATAAAAATTACCTGTAACACGATTTTCGTCACGCATTTGTTTTTCTACATAAGTAATACCATTAACAACGGTGACTAACGTATCGTCTGTGCGCGTGTTGCTTGCTTGAAATTCAGGATAATCTGACAGGCGTTTGTTGACACCCGAATAGCGTGTATCGTAATAAGGGTCACTAGCAAACTCTGTAAACTCAACATTCAGAATCCTTTGCGTTTCAGGTTCCGTAATAATCTCTACAATGCCGTAATTTCCCCCAGTAAATACACCTTCATTTTTATAATAGTTACCCGTCATTAATCCCAAAGGCGGTTGATTGGACCAAAACATTTTTTTCTTTTTTTCTTCTGGTGTATATTTTGCTGGTGGGGTTGTCCCAAATGTCGTTTGTGTGGCCCCTGTAACCACTTCGTACGTGTATTCATGAGAATCAAAAGTCAATTGATTAGCAATCAGTTCGTCATTTTTAGTCGGCGCTTGTTTTTCCACCGCAGAAGTCGTTTGATTGGTGACGGTAACTTGCTTCACTTGCTTTGTCTCTTGCGGACCACTTGTTGTTTGTTTCGTTGGCTCTTGATCTGGCGCACAACCAACCAAAATAAATAATCCGATAAAAACCAACATTCCTTTAATATGTTTCATTCACTTCTCTCCTTTTTATAAACGCTTAATTTCCTCTTATCTCCAGTGTAGCAAACATTTATAAACCAAAACTGACGGAAAAATGAATAAATAATAAACAAAAACGCTAAGCCTCTTGCAGCTTAAGAGACTTAGCGTTTTTTTATTTAATTGCTTGGCGCTTTTGGCGCAACCACTCTTCTTTAATGTGTTCAGATAGGCGAATCATTCGTTTACCAACTTCACTATATTGGTTAGTAGCTAAATTGGCTAAAGAAATTCGAACTGACCATTTGTCACTCCCGAAAGCATCCGCTTTTAAAAGCATTAATTTTTCTTTTTCTGCTAAAGAGGTTAATACTTTTGTGATCGTCCACGATTTCGTTAAATAACTTGAAAATTCTGGGCCATAACGTTTTTCTGTCCAATCTCTAAAGTTAATTTCACAATAGTATGCTGTATTTAAACTTGCTAAAGGCTCTTCAATACCTAAGGTGCGGAACAAGAGCTTTTCACGCGTATGACAAATATCCATCACTTCGTCTTTATATGCTTGACCATCTTTTAACAAAGCATACAAACTAAATAAAGCCATCATCGCTTGCTGAATAGAAGAAAGTCCCGCTGCATGGTTCAACGCAATATCGCGGCTGTCTGCGACTAAGCGGCTGATGTGTCTGCATTCAATGTAGCATAACGTGCCTGTAATTCCATTTTTCGAGCCACTGGCAATTCTTTTAATAATTGATCAAAGATGTTCTCTTGACTGACCGCAATAGTCCCCACACGCCAACCGGTAGCGCCAAAGTATTTAGAATAAGAATAGATACAGGCTGTATTGTAAGGTAACTCCGTAAATAGTGAACGGAAAGCTGGCACAAAAGTTCCGTAAACGTCATCTGTTAAAATCATTAGCTTAGGGTTATCCACTGCAACGATTTGTTTGATTTGTTCAATGGTAGGTTTTCCCATAGCATTAGCAGTTGGATTGCTGGGATTTACGACAAAAACCGCTTTGATGGACGGGTCTTTTAGTTTATCAATTTCCTTGTTTGAGTATTGATACGTCGTTTTTCCATCAATAATCATTTGCTCTGCTTTGATTTTAACCACGTCAAAATCATAACGTGGTAGTTCTGGAATTTCTAGATAAGGAGCAAACGTTGGTAATAACAACGCAATACGATCACCTTTTTCTAGTAAATAATTATTTGCCAACGTATCAAACAAGTAACAAATCCCTGCTGTACCACCTTCAACGGCAAAAATATCAAACGGTTGTGCTTCACTGGAAAATAATTCTTGATTTAAATATGCTTTAATCGGTTGTTCACACGCCTTCAAGCAACGAACAGGATTCGGATAATTATCCCCAATCACATAGTCTAACATGGCATCTAACCACATTTCCTTATCCATCCCAAAATAGTTATGCTCTGCTGTCCAAATTTCTTGTAAGAAGGTTGCCCCTTTGCTAGGATTTTCTGCTAAAAAGTTTAAGAAGCGTTGCGTTCTACCAAAACTTGGCTGAATCATACCAGCCGTTTGTTCGCTCCCCTCTCTTAACGTTTCTTTTGTAGCAAATTGACCTAATAAAAAAAAGGCTTCCCTTGGTGTTGGCGCCGTCCAATTAGGATTGCCTCGCCCTGCATTTAACAATGTTTCTAAATTATGATTTTCTTCATGTAATTTCTTCTCTAAAAATAGACTTAATTCAAACGGACTAAGATTTTCTGTCAATTCATCACTTGTTATCATTTTATCCTCCTGAAGAACACGCGGTCATTTAGTATTTAGTATGTAGTCTATACTACTCTTCTACCTCCAGATGTCAACCATTTAAGCGGAATATTCTGACAATTAATAAAAAAGAAGCAATCCTTTATAAAAAATAAAGGATTGCTTCTTTTTTGATGATTAACCAAAGAACCGTTGCATCTCAATTTTTGCTGATTGAACAGAATCAGAAGCATGGATTAAATTTTTGGTGACAGACAACCCATAATCCGCTCGTAAGGTGCCACTTTCAGCATCTAACGGATTCGTTGCTCCAACTAATTTACGCACTTTTTTAACCACATTGTCCCCTACAACGACCATCACAACCACTGGGCCACTTGTCATATAGGCTAATAATTCAGGGAAAAATAGTTCATCTTTTAAATGCTCATAATGTTCCTTCACTGTTTCTACTGTTAGTCGTTCGAATTTAAGGTGCAATAAGTCAATACCTTTATCTTCAAAACGTTGAATGATTTTGCCAACTAACTTTCGTTCAACGCCATCTGGCTTAATAATTACTAAACTTGTTTCCTTCATTTTTTCCATCCCTTTCAAAACTTCCTTTTGCCCTTTCCCAAGGGGTAGCTACAGAATAAAATGAAAGCGGATACTTTGTCAATGATAAATTTTCTTTTCCTTTTGATTAAATAAAAAATTAAAGATTATTCACAAGGTTTGTGAATTGTTCTTTCAGTTCTGTATTACTTGTTTCTTTTAAAAACAAATAAGGTTGCTCTTCTGCTGGCTGTTCTTTACTCACATAAACTTTGGCTTCACCATTCACTAAAGTAAATAAATAGACATGCTTCTGGGCAACTTGTGTCGCACTGTCAGAGTATACTGCCACCAGACAATACCCCCCTTCGCTGCCTGTTTCTGACCAATTTAACCAAATGGGATTGTTTCCAATAGCTGGTTGTATTTTAGGTTCATAACTCAATAAATCATCAGGCACTTGAATCGTGTAAAAAGCTACAGAGTGACCTGGTTGGTACGCTTGATAGTTCTGATTGCGTTCTTGACCCCAGATTTCCATGTATTGTCCTAACTGTTTTGCTTTTTGCTGATTCCAAATCGTCCCTTCTTCTGTAACTAATTCAGTTAATTCTTGTGTTTGCGTTGTTTGCTCTAATTCCAACGCCGTGGTTTGACTAACTTCGGTTGCTGAAATTGCTCTTGTTTCTTCAGTATTTACATTATTTGTTTGTACGGTTTGTACTTTCTGTGATTCCTCTTTCGATTTTTGCCAACCACAGCTAGATAAAACGCTTCCAACAACTGCTATCATAATAATCCCGTTTAGTTTCATTCCTTAAACTCCTGTTTTTATTTTTATTCTATCGAAATAAACCTAAAATCTCAATCCCTTGCTTTGGATAGTTGAAAACCATTTGGGAACTAGTAATTCTCCACAATTATAGTCCTCTAGTAATTGTTGGTATTGCTGTTCCATAGTCCTGATTTCTTTTTCACCAAAGCTCAGTGCCCAAACTAAAGAATAGAGTCCTGCGTGAAAAGTATAAAGCTTTTGAAACTGCCAAAATAAGGTAGGAACTTTCCCAGCAAAATAACCTTGTAATTGACCATAAGCAAACAATGGCGAAACATTTCTTGAAAAAAATTGTAACTTGTAAAATTCTTCATAAGGATCCCCAAAATCCCATCGATTAAAATCAATCACACCGACCTGCCTAGTTGGCGAGCAAATAAAATTTCCCACATGGAAATCTCCATGCTGATAAACCACAGGCCGTTGTTGCAATAACGGTAATTGTTTTTCTAAATATGAAATTATTGGCTGCTGGTACGGCATACAAAATTGAGATTCCTTATACTTATTTAGTTGACTCTGCTTTTTTTCGTATAAATTTCGCGCAATCTCTCTTTGACTAATCCTTTCAGGCAACAAAAGCTTATGGATCTTGTTTAAATAGCGGCCTGCCTCTACGCCTAAGTTCAGTTGTCTTTTGGGAGAAAGAGCGGGTAAAACATCGCTTAAGTCTTCACCTTCTAGATACGTTAATAACATGTATCCTTGTTCACTTTCAGGAATAGGTGCACATAAAAAAGGTTTAGAACTGGGAAATCCTAACGCCGCTACTTTTTTGATAAATTGATATTCTTGTTGTTTGGCTAATAACTCTTCTTGTTGAAAAATTCGCAATAAAAAGGTTTCTTGATTTTTAGTAACTTTAAACTTTAAATCCGTTGACCAACCACGATGAATAGCTTCAACTTTTTGCCATTGCTGAAACGCTGGAATCTTCTCAAACGCCCTCATTACTTTCGCCTCCATTTCCCTATTGGTTTTAGTATACCAAAGAAAAAAGGCTGGAGACAATTGGGGATAAATTGTCTCTAGCCTTCACTGGTTATCATTTTCTAGTTTTCCTTATATAAATCGTTCCACTCGTTACTAAGAAAGCTCCTCCTAAAACAACCCAGAAAGTACTAGGTACTTCTGCACCTGCTTTTGGTAATACTTTTTTGGGAAGCTGTTCTTGTTTCCCAATCATACTTTTATTAGAAAAAGCATGCGTACTTTCTGTTGATTTGGTTCCCTGATTTGCTGATGAATTCAGCGAATTATCTAAGGATGACTCACTAGTAGTTTTTCCAGCTTTGTCTGGGTTTTGGTTTTGATCTTTTCCTTCGATTGGTCCTTCACTTGTTTTTGTTTCTTTGTCTTTTTCTGGTTTGCCACTTGCATCTGAGTCTTTATCTTTTTCTGGTTCGCCACTTGCATATGGTTCTTTGTCTTTATCTGGTTCGCCGCTTGCATTTGGGTCTTTGTCTTTGTCTGGTTCTTCTACATGTGGTTGATTTATCTTGTGGTTATTTTCAAATAAAGCACCTAATTGTAGCAACGTTCGGTCTTCATTTAATGCACTATTAAATTGAATCCCCAAAGGCAGTCCTTCTTTTGAAACGTAAGTTGGTACACTTAATGCTGGATGTCCAAATAAATTTGCTTGTTGTGTAAACGGTGTATATGTGAACGCCGTCAGCCATTGGTCATAAATCAATTGTTTTTGTTCTGCTGGTGACAATTGATCAATTTTTTCCATCTGTGCTGCATGTTCTGGTTTTAGTAACAGATTATCAATACTAGGTGCCGTGGCAGCTGTCGTTGGTGTTAATAAGATAGGATACTGTTGATAAAATTCGTCCATCGCTTGTGCTTGTAAAGCAATATCTGTCCAAGCCGCAGTTGTCTCTTCACTCGTTATATTTTTTCCTGTTTGAAAAAGCGCCCATGTTAACAGTTCTACATCATTTCGTTCAAGCGGTCTTTTTAATTTCTGCCGCGCCATAAAATCGGCAATTCCTGCTGAGCCAGCAGCTACAGTATAATAATTTTTCATTAGACGTTCCCCATCAACAGGGTGCTTCACTTCAACCAATGTGTACCCTTGGTCTTTTAAAAAAGCAACAGCTTCAGCGACCGCCTCTTTTGCTTCGGCACTTACAGGCGTTCCGGCAGGGGATTCTGTTGTATAAGCAATGGGTTGCGCTTGACTTAAATGTCCCGCAGGAAGATCTTTTTTGGTTAATAAGGTTTCAAATAATGCATTTGTATCCGCCACGGTTCGACTTAAACCAAAGTGAACAGTTTGACCTTTTGCACTATTAGAATTGCCAATGATTACTCCTCTAGAAGGTTTCAAACCTACGGTGCCTGTCCAAGAAGCAGGGATGCGGATAGAGCCACCAGCATCACTTCCAGAAGCAATGGGAACAAATGCCGCGGCGACACTAGCACCCGCTCCGCCTGAAGAACCACCTGAATAATGGTTAGGATTCCATGGATTGACGGAAACGCCATATAACTTTGAATCTGAAATATTCTTCCAACCTAATTCTGGATAATTCGTTTGACCAATGATTATGAATCCGGCATTTTGTAGTGCTTTGACAAAGGTCGATGTCCCACCAGCTACTTGATCTCGGAGAAAACCAAAACCGTTCGTGTTGCTTTCACCTTTCAAGGATTGTCCTAACCCTTTTAGTAAGAGCGGCACACCTAGAAATGGTTGACCTGTATCTTGTAAAGCTTTTGCTTCTGTCAAAGCCGCTTCTTCTCGTAAAGTAATGACCGCATTTAATGTAGGATTTTCACGTTTAGTGATGGCCAACGCAATTTTTACTAATTCTTCGCTCGTCACCTTTTTTTCTCTTACTAAAGTTGCTAACTCCAGTGCAGTTGCTTGTTTATAATCTGCTTCTGAAAAAGCATTCTCTGCAGAAACAGCTTTTCCATCTGTATCACTATTTTGTATCTCATTTGTGGTTTCAGTGGTTACTGCAACCACATTTCGGCTACTGCTTTCGGCGATTGTCGAAGAGGATTCTTTTTCCTGCATCACCGTTTGGCTAGTAGTTTCAGATTCCAAGTTAGCTACCGTCTGACTGGTTTCTGTTGTTACTGATTCCGTCTCTGTTTGAACGGTTGTTTCTAGTATACTTTCTTGTGCCAACATTGGTACCCCTACCAGTGTTTGGCTAATTAATAAAATAATCCCTAACTTTTTGAACAAAATCGACTTCTTCATAAGTCACATCCTTTATCTATTAATACAGATAAAAAATCTGTATTACTTATAGCATAAATGAAAGCGATTAAAAAGTAAAGTTCTCTTGAAAATTCCAATGTTCAACTTTTAGGCTAGGTTCTTTTTATATGCTAAAATAGAATAGAAACGGAGGTTTTTTAATGGAATGGATTGAAATTAAGCACGCAACACAAAATAATTTGAAGAATGTCTCTGTCAATATCCCTAAAAAGCAACTAACTGTTGTTACTGGACTTTCGGGTTCAGGAAAGTCCTCCTTAGTATTTGACACATTAGCCGCTGAATCACGTCGTGAACTAAATGATACATTTAGTTCGTTTGTTCAAAATTACTTACCCAAATATGGTCGTCCAGAAGTTGAAAAAATCGAGAATCTTCCTGTTGCAATTGTCATTGACCAGAAAAAAGTAGCAGGCAATTCTCGTTCGACAGTGGGAACGTATACAGATATTTATACGTTTTTACGTTTGTTGTTTTCACGAGCAGGTTCTCCATTTGTTGGTTATTCAGATACTTTTTCGTTTAATCATCCGGATGGAAAATGTCCAACATGCGACGGCTTAGGAAAGATTACCGAAATCAATCTTCATCAGCTAGTTGATTATGACAAATCATTAAACGAAGGGCCTATCGATTTCCCCACATTTACAGTTGGCAACTGGCGGTGGAAGCGTTATGCCCATAGTGGTCTATTTGATTTGGATAAAAAAATCAAGGACTATTCTCCTGAAGAGTTAGCATTATTTTTATATGCTCCACAACAAAAACTAGCTAATCCACCCAAAGAGTGGCCTCATACAGCTTTGTATGAAGGAATCGTCCCGCGCATGCAACGTAGCATATTGCATACAGACGAAGGCAAACGTCATCAAAAATACCTTAATCACTTTGTTACCGTAAAAAGATGTCCTGATTGTTTAGGAAGTAGAGTCAATGAACGTGTTCGTAGCTGCAAAATTAATCAGAAAAGTATTGCTGATGCTGTTGACATGCCACTCACTGAATTACATTCTTTTATTCGTTCAATGGACCTATCCTTAATAAAAAATATTCAAGAAGAGCTACTTGTACGTCTAGAAGCATTAATTAATATCGGTCTCTCCTACCTCACATTAGGACGAGCAACTGAAACACTTTCTGGTGGTGAAGCACAGCGGATTAAAATTGCTAAGTATGTAAACAGCGCCTTAAACGATATTATGTATATTTTAGATGAACCAAGTGCTGGCTTACATCCAAAGGACATCGAACGGATCAGTCGTGCGTTGCTCAATTTAAAAAATAAAGGAAACACCGTGATTCTGGTGGAACACAATCCACAATTAATTAGGGAAGCTGATTTTATCATCGATATAGGACCTTTCGCAGGCGAAAATGGTGGCCATGTCCAGTTTTCAGGAACGTATGACGCATTTTTAGCCTCCAAAACCTTGACTAGTCAAGCGCTTCAAGAGCCGCTCCCTTTAAACGACCAACCAAGAAAAGCAAGGAAGTCTTTAACAATCGAACATGCGACACTGCATAATTTAAACAATCTATCTGTCGAAGTTCCGTTAGGAGTTTTGACTGTTATTTGTGGGGTCGCTGGTTCAGGTAAATCATCATTAGCGGAAGAAATTTATCAAAAAGCCCAAGCTGATAACCAAGAAATTATTCATCTTTCACAAAAAAGCATTACCGCAAATTTACGATCCACACCAATGACCTATCTCAATATTTTTGATAAGGTCCGCAAACTGTTTGCGGAAGAAAATCATGTTAGTCCAGCTTTATTTAGCTATAATTCCAAAGGCGCCTGTCCTACTTGCAAGGGGAAAGGCATAATTGTCTCCGATATGTCTTTTATGGAGGATGTTACTAGTATTTGCGAAACCTGTCACGGAACGCGTTACAAAGAAGAGGTGCTTCATTATCTGTATAACGGAAAAAATATCGTTGAAGTACTAGCTTTAAGCGTTAAAGATGGCTATGATTTTTTCAAAGACCAGCCTTTTGCTCTTTCATTAAAAAATTTACTGGAAGTTGGCTTAAGCTACCTTAAACTCAATCAATCGCTCTCAACATTATCTGGTGGCGAATTGCAAAGGGTAAAATTAGCAGACACACTTCACCAAAAAAAAGCTATCTATTTAATGGATGAACCTACAGATGGCTTACACTTAATTGATATCCAACAAAGTCTTCAACTTTTCAATCGAATGGTAGAAGAAGGAAACAGCTTGATTTTATTAGAACATCACATTGATGTGATTAAAAGTGCCGACTGGTTGATTGAACTAGGTCCCGAAGGTGGAGAAAATGGCGGACAGCTTCTTTTTACAGGAACCCCAGCAAATATGCTAAATTCCACTCATTCTATTACTAAAGGCTATCTGTAAAATAAAAAGTACAAACGGTGCAAGCAACAAGCACCGTTTGTACTTTTTCTATTTTAACCCAACTTCCATCTTCACAGGTTGGTGATCTGTATATTTAAATTGTTCGTCCTTTGTTTTCACGCTATGAACAGCCACATTATCAGAAACAATAAAACCATCAATTACATACACTTGAGATGTTTCATAAGAGCCAGTGTAAGGCTTATTAAGCACCCGCACAGTCGGTTGTTGATCATCATAAGCAAGTGAAAAATGTTTAGGTAAGTCTGCAGGATCAATTTCTCCTGGTGCCCAACCAGCTTCACCTAGGTTAGGATATCGATGACTGCCTTTGAAAACTTGATTAAAGTCACCTCCAGCAATTACATAGTTTCCTTTAGCGTATTCTTGGGATAATACGTCAGCTAACTTTTTGCTTTGAGCAATCTTCCCATCCCCATTGTCATAGGCTTCCAAATGTAAGTTAAAAACCACTAATTCTTTGTCTGTGCCTTTAATTGAAAAGCGCGTTTCTAGAAGCGCTCGTTTTAAGTTACTAATGCTAACGGGCCAACGAAAGGGATTGGGTAAAGCAATGCGTTTAGCCTCTGTTATTT
>OBXY01000240.1_pt1 | contig 11953 bp, 13 predicted proteins | sample 1476701 | NCBI WGS metagenome assembly OBXY01 (sample SAMEA2580187, study PRJEB22360) | human gut metagenome | biome: human gut; feature: human-associated habitat; material: faeces | place: Denmark | collected 2008/2010 | reverse complement strand
TTTTTTATATTCCTTACAAACTTCTTCTATTTTCATTAAATCTTCTAACCCCATGTCTAACACAGCAAAACGTCTATCCTCTGAAACATCGTATAGTTCTTCTCCTGAATTTAATACAGCATTTACTTTCCCCATCGTTACAACTTTACCATTAATTTGAAAAAATATATTAAAAAAGTAGCCACCTTCTTCTATAGAACTATATAAATAAATTTTTTCTGCTCTACCTTCAATGAAATCGTTCGCAACGGCTACCATATCTTCTTGCCAATCCATAAATTCATCTTCAAATACTTTTGTCATCTAACTTTCTCCAACAAGTTATTAAAATCCAAATTCTTGGGGATTTTCTACAGCACTTTTTACTTCTTCGAACCAAGACATGAAGATATCATAGCTAGATAAATCATCAGAATTCGAATAAAAAAGATCATATTTATACTTCGCTTTAAGACTGTTTTCTTTAACATCATAAAACAATTTAAATTGTGTCGGCACAGGTTTGGAATACTTTTTACAGACTTCATCTATTTCTAATAAGTCATCCATTCCTACATCCAAAACTTCCCATCGTCGCTCTTCAGAAGTATTATACTTTTTTTCCCCAGGTTTTAAAGCAGAATTTACTTCATTCATGGTAACAATCTTATTGTTAATTTTAAAAAATAGGTTAAATGAATAGCTACCACCTTCTATTGAACCATATAAATAAATTTTTTCTGCTCGATCGTCAATATATTCTCTTGCATTGGCAACCATATCTGCTTGCCAATCCATAAACTCATCTTCAAATACTTTAGTCATATTATATACACCAACGAGTTACTAAAAGCCAAATTCTTGGGGATTTTCTACAGCATTTTTTACTTCTTCGTACCAAGACATGAAAATATCATCGGTATATAAGTCCTCTGTATTAGAGTATTGCAAATCATATTGGTATTTTGTGTCTAATTTTTCTTTTGTCATGTCATAAAATAACTTAAATTGTGTAGGGACAGGTTTTTGATATTTTTGACACACCTCTGCAATTTTTAACAAATCTTCTACACCTGTACGAAGTACTATATCTTGTTCTTCTGGCGACACATCAATTAAAGATTCATTTTCACCTACCACAGTGTTAACTTGATGCATAAATAATATTTTATTTTTCATTTCAAAAAATAAATTAAAAAAATACGCCCCATTTTCGATAGAACCATAAATATAAATCTTTTCAGCCCTACCCTCAACATAATCATTGGCAATCTCAAGCATATCAATCTGCCATTCCATAAATTCATCTTCGAATACTTTTGTCATATATCTATTCCTTTCTTAATTTACATTCTGAATTGTTGTAGATTTCCTTAAACCATCAATAGTATAATTCACATCAAACGAATTAGGTCGTAAAGAATTCCCTTCATAATTAATTTTCACTTTTACAAATACTTCTTTTCCTTCCTGGAGAGCCTTCTTCCAGATTCGTTCTAATCGTCCATATTCTTTCAAATTTACGTTTTTAGCTTGCGACAATAGATTGTTTAATTCTGGAGAACCGCCAAACATATCTGCAAAAATATGTCCCGCATGGTCATCAGGTTGTTTATCTGGTGTATTCGGATTGTGTCGTTTTCTACCTTGATGTGTCTTGAGTTTCAAGTTAGCATCTGCATTTGAAACCCTTCCCAACTCATCTGTCTTATACCCATAATCATGTTCTCCAGATTGATATTCATTATTCGGTTTCAAATCTTTATGCTGCTGTCCATAATTTCGTGCAAAGCTATAATTCACCGAAGAGGTCGCCACGCCCATTTTTCGTATGGCGTCTGTGACAGCGACGGCGCCTGCACCCATGGTTGTTGCGCCTGCCACCATGCCTGCTTGGCTCACACCAACAGCCGCCAAAGTTCCACCAGAGAAATAGGTACCCGCAAAGTCCAAACCGGTAATCCCTAAGCCAGTTAAAGCAGTCACCACACCTGTTGCCAATTGCAACAATGAGTCATTCAAGGCTTCCCATTGTTTTTTGTCTAGTTCTTTGTTGGCTTGCTCGGTCAGTTCTTTGTCATTTTTACCATTTTTTAAAATAATAACACCATTGCCTGCTCCAAAATTCGCAGGCAGGACACGTAAAATATTCCCTTTTTCATCAAATAACAACAGCTGATTTAGCTCTTGAATGACTTTGTCCCATTGCTTCACAGGAACGTTTTTTAACGCTTCCTGCATAATTTCTTGATAATATTTCTGCGCTTCCACAGGCAAGTTCAGCTGGACCATGCCTTTGGTTAACGCAATTTGTTTCTTTTCATCAGTAACACTTTGTTTTTTCACGGAAGTAAACCAAGAATGATCAAAACCAACTGGTAATGTATACTTTCCTGTGGCTGAATCCACTTTGGTTCCATTGAGTACTTGAATGGATTGTGTCACGATTTTCAATTGTTGTAAACTATTTTCAAAAAGCAAAGCGGTTTGATGGTCAAATTGTTTGAGTCCATTTAGCTTTTGTTCGGCTTCTCTCAACTTGTCCAGTAAGGCAACTTTGGCATTATGGAGACGTTGTGTGTCCATGTGAATGGCGTGAAGAAGCGGTTTCGCCAGTTCGCCAATCAAAGAAGATTCCAATTGTCTCGCCATGTCAATTTGATAATCAATGGTTCGAAGCTGACGTTGTAGCGAACGAATCAATTCTTGTTGCAGTTCTGAGTCAATCAGCGACCAGCGTTCCACCGCCATTTCAGCATGACGGTATCTTGCTAAATCCTGTTCTAACGATTGAATGGCTTGATCAGCTCGTTTGATTGTGGGAATAATGACTTGTTCAAAAAGTCCTTTGCCAGCGGTATAAGCAGCTCCTGAAAGTTGTTTGCCATCCACTGACTGAACCAAATGTTGACTGCCTTGATTTAACTTGCTGGTCAATTCCCGTGCTTGCTGAATCGTGGTTTTCATACTTGAAACCAGCGCTTGAGAATCTGCTCGAACATATCTTACCATGGAATCTGCCCTCGCTCTCTGAACAATGCTTCACGGTCATCGTCTAATTTCCGTTTGAGTGAACGATAGTGTTGAGCAAGTGTCTGTTGCTGACTCTGACAGGAATTTCTGACATCACGAGTAACCGCTTGCAACAAACTGCTCGTTTTCTGAGCATCTTCATCACCTAATGAATGTAGTTGTTGAAAAATATCCGTGTATCTAGCTTCTTCTCTTTTTAATTCTTGAACCGTGCTCGCTAATTGTTCCATTTGCTTCCGTTCTTCTCTACATAAGATATCTTCCTGTTCTTCTACTTGGGCAATTTTTCTTGTAATTGTCGCACGTAATTCATCGTTTCTCTCTTTTTCACTCATACTTAACGCCCACCTCCTCGGAATTGTTCCGCAGATTGTTGGTCACGATAAGCAATTTTTTCTGCATTTGAGGGAATTTCTCAGCTTGCTTCCAGACACAATTGGTTAAATCCGTTAAGTTTGTTAAAACTTGAGCATTCACTTGTTTGCCTTTGGTCATTCCTGAAACTGTACTTCCTGAAAAGGTTACCTTTGGGGCTTCTAAACGCTCGTTGATACCAATCAACTTTGAGACAGCTGTTTGGGCTGAACTCGTACTTGAAACAATCTTTCCTTCCATCATTGTTCTCCTTTATTAAATTTATTTCACTTAAAATTTAAGATACTTTCATTTTACTAAACTTTGGTAATGAAAGAAATAAAAATAACAAAAAAGGCTACTGGAAACAGTAACCTTTTAGCACTCCTCTTCTTCATTCGAAGATAACAACATGACTCTAAAACAAAGAGATGCCTTACTTTGCATTAGGTGCGGTTTTGGTACCATTCTAAACAACATGACTCTAAAACAAGGAAAAGCATTTAAAAGACACGCCATGTGTTTTGGTACCATTCTAAACAACATGACTCTAAAACACGTCTTGGGCGAAAAAATTCTAATTGGAAGTTTTGGTACCATTCTAAACAACATGACTCTAAAACTACTATGCTGTATTGATTGAATCAGAGGATGTTTTGGTACCATTCTAAACAACATGACTCTAAAACGGTGACCCTACACTTGCAGCAACGTCTGCAGTTTTGGTACCATTCTAAACAACATGACTCTAAAACCTCGGAGAATTATTTTTTCTCCATGATTCCGTATTCGCATCACTTATCCATAGCTAGATTTCAGTTTAGAAGGTCTGATTTTTTTCTTCACGTTTATTATACCAAACTTTCTCCTTCTTGGCGGAAAAACCCACCATTTTTCAATGGTGGGTTTTCTTTATTTAGTAGCTGTAACAGCGAGCCAGATTTCACTGTACTTAGCTTCTGCTGGTCCTTGATATTGCGTAAACGAAATTTCTGGTGCTGCAACGACTTGGTAACCAGATGAAGGCAACCATTCAGAGAATATCATTGCCCAGGTTTCTTGTAATGTTTGTGGGAAAGGACCTTCATTTGGAAAAACCGCCCATGTATGAGCAGGTACGCTTAGTTGCTCCAAATCTTCATAGGTATTTTCTTGCGAAGTGGCAAAGCCAATAATGTGTGTCATTTCTCCACCTTCTGTTGTTCGTCCCTCTTGAAAGTCAAAAGAAGCATTTACTACTTGATGAGGATATATGTCATCAAATGTATGCATTTCCGCTCGTTGTTGTGGTGTAATGCGCTGTGCTAATTCCATGATTGCTTGATTTTCCCCTTGATACTGCAAGGGAACCTTCTGACTAACTCCGACTATTTGAAACGCTGGTTTTTCAATCAATTTAACATCCATTGATTGTCCTCCTTTAATATCAATATAGAAAGAGAATTTAGGAAACGTTTTTTGGATTTGTGTTTTCATTACTTCAGAAGGGGCTTGTCCTGACCAATCGCGAAAGGCTCTTGAGAATCCTTCAATACTTTGATAACCATATTTAAAAGCTACATCTGTCACTTTTTCACCAGCAAGTAATGCTAAATTTGCTTCCGCCAAACGTCTCTTTTTAATATATTCAGCCAGACTCATCCCCGCAATAAACGAAAAAGTTCGTTTAAAATGGTAAACAGAAATCCCTGTCTTTTTTGCCAATTCATCGAAGGATACTTCTTCCGTTAAATGTTCTTCAATATAATCCATTGCTTGATTTAAATTTGCGAGCATCCGTGTCCCTCTCTTTCTATTTGAAAGTTTACTAAAGACCAACAAGGATGACTTGATTATTTAGAGCCAACATTCGTCAAGTCGCTACTCTTGATTCATAGCGGCTTTTAAGGCCTGCGCTAAAGCACTTTCTTCTGGTTCGTCTGGTTGTGAATATTTTTTCATCAAACGACGTTCTTCATGTTTAGTCATTTTTTGTTTTCGTTCTTTTTTATCGGGAATTTGTTCAGTAATCGAACAGAATTTACATTTGAAAGAACGACCATTTTTTCCTTCTATGATAACCATTTTTTTATGGCATTGTGGGCAACGGTGATTGGATACTTTAGGATCTTTTCGCCGACGATAAGAACATTCTTGGTTTGTACAAACGTAAATCTTCCCATCTTTCGTATTTTTTTCCCGTAAGTTTGAGCCACAATCTGGACATTTTTTTTGCGTAATGGAAAAATCTTGATATTTTTTCTCGCTTTGTTTAATTTCACGGACTAATTTTTTCGTATCCTCTTCAATATCCTTTAAGAAAAGTTGACTCTTTTGTTGACCCGAAGCGATTGCTTCGAGCGACTTTTCCCATTTTTCCGTTAGTTCAGGTGTCACAAGTGATGGATTCACCAAGTCTAATAGTTGCTTTCCTTTGGCAGAGACACTTAAACCGCTATTGGTTCGTTCCATCAATTCTGATTTAATCAGTTTTTCAATGATTTCAGCTCGCGTTGCCGGTGTGCCTAAACTGTGTTTCTCCATTTTTCCTAACAACGTTCCTTCGGTTAATGGTTTTGGCGGCGACGTTAATTCTTTGTTAATGGTAAAGTTTGGCGCAACGGTCATGCCTTTTTGCCATTGGACAGTGGATAGCGGCTGTTCGGCTGTTGTTTTCCAACCAGCAACAACTACTTTATTTTGATGAAAGACAAATGTTTCTTTTCCAAAAGCGACTGTAACTTTTGTTTGTTTGGTTTGATTTGGCTCAGCAAACAAACCTAAGAATCGTTGAACAATCATTTGATAGATTTTTTGTTCATCATTGCTTAGTTTTTCATAACGAGGACGTTGTTCAGTTGGAATCAACCCATGGTGATCCGTGACTTTTGCATTTTGGAAAACTTTTTGTTGTTTAACAACGGCCCCATTTTTAAGGTAGCCTTTCACTTCTGGTGAAAAATCAGCAATAGCTTGAAGGCGCTCTTTCATCGTTCCTTTCATATCCGTCGTTAGATATTTGCTGTCAGTTCGAGGATAGGAAACAATTTTATGGGTTTCGTATAAACTTTGTACAAGAGACAACGTTTTCTTTGCAGAAAATTGGAATCGCTGGTTGGCTTCACGCTGGATTTCGGTTAAATCATATGGTAACGGCGCATTTTCTGTTTTAACTTTTTCTTGGATATCGGTAACTAAGCCCTTTTGTTTTGAGAGTTCTTTGACTAATTGTTCTGCTTCCTGCCGTTCTTTCAAAGCGTATGGATTTTTTTGGGTCATCTTTGCTTTTTCTGATTCAACAGATAACGAGATAGTAAAATAAGTTTGAGGCTTAAATTGTTCAATCGTTTTTTCTTGTTGGCGTACCATTGCTAAAGTTGGTGTTTGAACACGACCTGCGGATAAGTTATCTTGATATTTCACTGTCAAGGCCCGTGTGACGTTTAGCCCAACTAACCAGTCAGCTTTTGCGCGCGCCAAGGCAGAGTAATACAAATTATCGTAGTCTTTCGCTGGGCGAATTTTCTTAAACCCGTCTTTAATGGCTTTGTCTGTTTGAGATGAAATCCATAAGCGTTTGACTGGTTTGTTAAAACGGACATATTCTAGAATCCAGCGGGCCACTAATTCACCTTCACGACCAGCATCAGTGGCAATCACGGCTTCAGAAACATCTTTACGATTGGCTAATTGTTTAATCGCTTTTAATTGATGTCCCGTTTTCGGTAACGGTTTAATCCCTAAATTCTTAGGAATCATCGGTAAAGTTTCCATTTGCCACGTTTGCCATTCTTTGTTTAAATCTTCTGGCATTTTTAGTCCTAAGAGATGGCCTAAAGCCCAGGTGACAATCACGTTGGGTCCTTCATAATAATTCTTATTTTTTTGATTTGCTCCTAAAACGCGGCTTAAATCTTTTGCTACGCTAGGTTTTTCAGCAATAATTAATTGTTTTGCAACCACTAGTTTCGCTCCTTTTTGAGTGCTATCTTTTCGTATTATACCAAATATTGGTTCGATTTTCTCTAAATTCCGAGAATAGAAAAAGAGTTTAAAGAAAATTCCCTGAGGTTTTTCTTTAAACTCATGCGTTTCAAATAACTTTCCGTTTGCAGAATTTTGTTTTGCCAAAATGATTGGATATTGTGGTAAACTCAGCTTTATTTTCAAAAGTAACCGCATGATGATTTTCTAGTAATGCTAAACCGAAGTATTGTTGTAAATCTTCATCGCATTCTTCACACCAGCGTTCTTCCCCATCATTCCAGAAAGCCGTTAAATAATTAGGCTTTGTGTTGACGTATGTATAATTCTGAGAAAGTTTTTGCCAAACTTCCACATAATATGTCTCTGCATCGGTCAAGTTATCGAAGGTTTTTTCTTGAACAATGTCCTCTTGCCAATCATCAAAAAACCACCAAGGTTCATTGTCGCCATACATTGTAATTACTTGATACATTGAACCGCTCCTTTTTTTGCTACTGTAGGTATCATAGTCACTTTCTGAAAAAGTTGCAAGGATTTGGTTTCGGACTGAGAAATTTTTGAAATTTATTTTATCCTGCTACTTCTAAAGAAGCAATAAAATCTTCAATCATGCGACGATAACTTTCTTCCGGCGTGGCTTCTTCGCGTTGAAAATAACCTAAAAAACGTAAGGTAATATAACCATGGATTAAGCTACGTAATTCTCGACTTTTATGCAGTCGTTCTTCATTATTAAATGGATAAAAAGCTAAAAGTTGTAAGATAATTTGATTGGTTTCATGGATGCCTTCAATTAATTGTTGGTTTTGCGTTTTCGGCACACTGATAAGTAATTCATAGACTGCAGAATTTTCAAAAGCAAATTGTTGGTACGTTTCAGCATATATCCGAATTGCTTCTGCGCCACTCTTACCCACTAAGGCTCTTCGCAATGCATCATTTAATTCTTGAATTAACAAGTCCACTAGAGCATTTTTTACTTCAGCAATATTTTTAAAGTGATTATAGAGTGAAGGATACTTGATGCCTAAATCAACGGCTAAATTTTGAAAGGTTAATTGTTGAACGCCCAATTCTTCCGCTAGGTTGCGGGCACTTTCAAGGATTTTGGCTTTCGTTAAATTCCGTTTTTTTGCCATCTTTCTGACGCCTCCAATTCTTAAATTTTGGACAATTATTAGTTTATCATATCTATTGACTCTTTTTAAACTATAGATTATAGTTTATAATAATAATTTGTAAACATCATTTTTGAAAGAAGGCTGTTTGGCATGCATATTACCAACCGTTCTCATTTGGCCGATCGTTATGGCAAACGAACCAGTGCAGAATTTTTATTACACGAACGTCCTATTTTATCTTTTCCTATTTCTTTAGCGGCCATTCCTAAAGAAGCCCGTTATTTATCCTGGGAATTAATTGATTATGACACGATTCCTCTAATCGGTTTCCCTTTTATTCATTGGTTAGCTGCCAATGTTCCTGTAACCAATGAGATTCCTGAAGACTTTAGTCGAACAGCACTCAAGCCTACCATTCAAGGAAAAAATAGTCTTGCTTCTCCTTTGGGGAAACAGATGATTCCTGCGCTTGCCACTGAAACGTTACCTGAGTTAACCGAACGTTATCTGGGGTTAAGCCCTCGCTCTGGTGTGCACACCTATACGTTATATGTGTACGCTACAAAAAATCCACTAAATTTAAAAGAAGGCTTTTTTGCGAATGAATTGCATCAAGCATTGAATGATCAACGACTCGCCAAAGCCAAATTTGAATTTCTTTACTAGAAAGTGAGGAAATAGAATGTATGAATTAATTAAAAGTAAAATTTTCCGTCCAAGACAACCTTGGGAAAAAAATCTGCTTGTTTTATGGTTTGGCACATTTATGGCTGGGATTGGCTTTAGCTTAGTGATGCCATTTATGCCTCTTTATATCAACACATTAGGTACTTTTACCCACCAACAATTGAATTTTTGGAGCGGAATCACGTTCTCTTCCACTTTTTTAGTCACAACCATTGTTTCACCTTGGTGGGGCCGTTTAGCCGACCGAAAAGGACGCAAGTTAATGTTATTACGCGCTTCATTAGGGATGGCTATCGTCATTAGTTTAATGGGCGCAGTCACAAGTGTTTATCAATTGATTGGCTTACGCTTATTACAAGGTGTTTTTTCTGGTTATATCAGTAATGCGACTGCGTTAGTTGCTACAGGCACACCTAAGGAAAAAAGCGGTCAAGTGCTTGGTACTTTAGCCACTGGTTCTGTTACCGGCACGTTGCTTGGTCCTCTTTTGGGCGGTGTCACTGCTTCTATTTTCGGTTATCGGCCAACCTTTTTCATTACTGGTACGATTTTATTACTCGTTTTTGTTTTGAGTCTCGTCTTTGTCCATGAAGAGTTTGTGCCAATTGAAAAAAATCAAGCCGCATCTGGGAAACAAATTTTAAAAAAACTAGAACATCCCCACGTGATTCTTGGAATGTTTATTACGACATTAATCATTCAAGCTTCCAATAATTCAATTAGTCCCATCATCAGTTTATATATTCAATAATTGTTGGGTGGTCACGGAAATGTCACCTTAATTAGCGGAGTCATTGCTTCTATTCCAGGGATTGCAACGTTAATAGCCGCCCCTCGTTTCGGCCGGTTAGGCGATCGTATTGGCAGTGAACGCATCTTGACAATTGGCTTAATTTTAGCCATTTTCGTTTACCTACCAATGGCCTTTGTTCAAAATGTCTGGCAGCTTGCCATGCTTCGTTTCTTAGTTGGGATTTCCGATGCCTGTTTACTACCAGCTGTTCAAACGTTGATCACTCGTTATTCCCCAAGTGACGCTGCAGGTCGTATTTTCAGTTACAATCAATCTTTCCAAGCGACAGGAAATGTGATTGGTCCTATGATTGGTTCAAGCGTATCTGCCGCTTTCGGTTATCGTGGGGTCTTTATTTCCACTTCTTGTCTGGTTCTCATTAACCTTCTATGGGTTCGTCGAAGCACCGCCGAATTAAAAAAAGAGAAAAATGATGACTAAGTTATACACAGAAAAGTTATCCACAATTTGAATTTTTAATTTTTCTCTTTTTCTTATTTCAAAAAAAATAGGCATATAAAACAAAAAAGAAAAGCGGATATTTACTGGTTTTATGACCAGCATATCCGCTTTTCTTTTGGTTAACTATACGCTTTTTGTTTCACAACTCGTGAAACTTTTTTAGACGTATTGTAGTTCTTTTTCATCTTGGTAGGCGCGATCAATTAAGCCGCCCCCTAAGCATTCCATTCCATCATAAAAAACAACAGCTTGACCTGGAGTGACTGCGCGGGCTGGTTCCTTAAACGTAACGGTTGCTTTTGTGCCATCTTCAGATAAGGAAACATGCACTGGGATATCTGCTTGACGATAACGGAATTTAGCCGTACAGTCAAACTCTTTTGGCATTGGCGTATCAACAGTAAAATGAACCTCACTAGCTTCTAAATGTGTTAGTTTTTCATGGTGAAATCCTTGTCCCACATATAATGTATTGGTAGTTAAATCTTTCCCAATTACAAACCATGGTTCTTGTGTTTTACCGCCGCCACCAATTCCTAAGCCTTGGCGTTGACCGATAGTATAATACATCAGACCATCATGTTGTCCTTTGATTTCGCCATCTTCTGTCACCATGTTGCCTTTTTTAGCTGGTAAATAATTACTCAAAAATTCTTTGAAATTCTTTTCACCAATAAAACAAACGCCCGTTGAGTCTTTTTTCTTGGCTGTGGCTAATCCAGCACGTTCAGCAATTGCACGAACTTCTGATTTTTCCATGCCACCCAATGGAAACATTGTTTTTGCCAATTGGGCTTGTGATAATTGGCTTAAAAAATAGGTTTGGTCTTTATTATTATCAATTCCACGTAACATATGCACTACGCCATTTTCATCTGTTTCTACTTGCGCATAGTGGCCAGTTGCAACATAGTCAGCGCCTAGTTGCATAGCATAATCTAGGAATGCTTTAAATTTAATTTCTTTATTACACATGACATCTGGATTTGGTGTCCGTCCTAACCGATATTCTGCTAAAAAATATTCAAACACACGGTCCCAATATTCTTTTTCAAAATTGACCGAATAATACGGAATCCCAATTTGATCCGCTACTTTTGCGACATCTTTATAATCCTCAGTTGCGGTACAGACACCATTTTCGTCTGTATCGTCCCAATTTTTCATAAAGATCCCAATTACATCATAGCCTTGCTCTTTTAAAAGCAACGCTGTGACAGATGAATCGACACCGCCACTCATGCCTACCACGACACGCGTTTTGCTGTTATCTGCCATTTTATCACCATCATTTCAATTAGATTCTGAAATCATCCACGATTTGAAGGTCGTAACTTTTCAGTGCTTTTCATTATACTATTTTTTTGAAATAAGTAAAGCAAGCCGGGCGTATAATGAGAAAATACTTGGAACAAAGACACAGCCAACAAGCTATTGCTTTCAAATAAACAGAAAACCTGAAGGAACAAGCTACTTTCACTTGTTTCTTCAGGTTTCTCTAAATTATTCTACTTTCTCTAATACCCCACGGCTAATTAAGCCATCCATTAAGAAAAAG
>OBXY01000237.1_pt1 | contig 11982 bp, 8 predicted proteins | sample 1476701 | NCBI WGS metagenome assembly OBXY01 (sample SAMEA2580187, study PRJEB22360) | human gut metagenome | biome: human gut; feature: human-associated habitat; material: faeces | place: Denmark | collected 2008/2010 | reverse complement strand
TAAACGCGAATTGGTTTTTCATTCAGGCGCAGTAGCTATGATTCCGTTAACCGCAGAAGGAAAAATCGTCTTAGTTAAACAATTTAGAAAACCCTTGGAACAAGTAATTTTAGAAATTCCAGCGGGAAAAATTGATCCTGGAGAAGAAAATCAACTGGAAACGACGGCTATGCGGGAATTAGAAGAAGAAACTGGGTATCGTGCAGGTCAGCTCACCTACATAAATTCAATGTATCTGTCACCAGGATTTGCTAATGAAAAATTGGCTCTCTATTTGGCAACGGATTTGCAGAAAGTCGAAAATCCGCGTCCTCAAGATGAAGATGAAATCTTGGAACTTTACGAGCTAACAATAGCTGAAGCCAAAGCAGAAGTGGCAAAGGGCACGATTTGTGATGCCAAAACACTTTTTGCTATACAATACTGGGAATTGTATTTACTGCAGAGACAGTTTAAGGAGGACACGCAATGAGCAAAGGTCCGTTAGTCACTCGGACAGAACTTCGCAAACGCAGAGAAGCAGAAGAAAAAGAAGCAGAACGTCGTCAGCAGGAAGAGCAGAAGCTGGCGGAAAAAGCGTATAAGCGAAAAGAAAAAGAAATTTCGACGTTTTATCGTAAAGAAAAGAAAAAACAAAAACCGATCAACAAGTCACGAGTAGGAGAATACTCGAAGCGTCGAGAACGGAGTACTTGGTTAAACAAGGCAATTATTATTGTAGCGATTTTATTAGCCGTTGTGGCGTATATCGTTTTGAATTTATAGAAAAGAGGAATCACTATGAAAATTGGAATTATTGGAGCAATGGATCAAGAGGTCAAAATTCTAAAAGAAAAATTGACAGACACAATGTCATGGGAACGAGCAGGCGCTTTATTTGTTTCTGGTTCGTTAGGAAGACATGAGGTGATTGTGGTTCGTTCAGGAATTGGTAAAGTGGCCTCAGCTGTGACCACGACTTTATTGATTCATCAATATGGCGTAAATATGGTGATTAATACAGGTTCTGCTGGTGGTATCGGTGAAGGACTAAAAGTTGGCGATTTAGTCATTGCAGACAAATTAGCTTACTTTGATGTTGATGTCACTGGTTTTGGTTATGCCTATGGACAATTGCCTGGTGGTGTGCCTTTGTATTTTGAAACAAGTGAATACTTGCGGATGGAAATTGCGAAAGCCGCTGAAAAAACTGGTTTAGCTATTCGTAAAGGATTGATTGTTACTGGAGATACTTTTGTGGACAGCGCTGAGAAAATCGCCAAAATTAAGAAAGAGTTTCCTGAAGCCTTAGCTTGTGAAATGGAAGGCGCAGCAATTGGCCAAGCGGCTTCACAGTTCAATATTCCATTCTTAGTTGTACGGGCAATGAGTGATACAGCAGATGGCGAAGCAACTCAAAGCTTTGACGAATTCATCGATGAAGCTGGGAAAAAATCAGCCGAAATGGTTATTCATTTTGTCAAAAACTTAGTTAAAAAAGAGAAAGAAACAGCCATCATTTCATTGATGAAATGATGGCTGTTTCTTTTTGCTTATTGTCACTTAATGGAAAGTTTTTAAATACTGTTCTTTTTGTTTGCGCGTTAATTTTTTAAAGGCGGCTTCGGCTTTGGTGGCCGCGCTACGTGTTTCAAATTTCTCTGTATGAATCATTTCGACTGGCCGTCGTTTGGCTAATCGAGTATATTTTGCACCAGTTCCGCTATTATGTTCGGTTAATCGACGTTCTGGCTCAGTTGTATAGCCACCGTAAAAGGAACCATCTTGGCAAAGTAAAACATAAAAATAATGGGATTTCTTATTCTCCATACAGCATAGCCTTCATTTCTGCTTCGTATTCGTTCTTTTCATTGTATGTAAAAAGAGGTGGTAACACACGAAAACCGTCTTTTTTGCCTTGTTTAATGCCTTCAATTAGTAAAACATTGGCTTCTTTGCCTGGCTTCGGATAAACAAACCGAGCTTTTTTCGGCGCAATATTGGCGTTTTCCATGGCATGTAAAATATCCAGGAAACGATCAGGACGATGAACCATTGCGAGGCGACCATTTGTTTTTAATAAATCCGCCGACACAGTGACCACTTCTTGAAGAGACGTGTGAATTTCATGACGGGCAATCGCTAAATGCGGGTTTGGATTTTTTTGGCTAGTTGGTCGTTCTTTAAAGTATGGGGGGTTACATAGTACTAAATCAACAGAATCTTTTTTGATGACCTCTGTCGCTTGTTTTAAATCACGTTCATACATCGTTACTTGTTTTTCCAATTTATTTAATAGAATACTTCGTTGCCCCATATCTGCCAAACGAGGTTGTAATTCGATTTGGTCGATCTTTGCAGCTGTTTTCCGACTAACGAAGAGGCCGACCGCGCCATTGCCAGCACACAAATCGACAATCTTGCCTTTTTTTGGTAGTTGCGGAAAATTAGCCAATAAGACTGCATCAATGGAAAAAGAAAAGACTTCTTTGCTTTGAATAATTTGAATATCATCCGCATATAATTGATCAATCCGTTCGCCGGATAATAACATAGATTAAGAACCTCCAACTTTTCATCTGATTGTTCATGTATTATACTACTTTTAAACCCGTATGACAAAATCTGTTCCCTAGATTAGTGGGGACATGTTATTTCTCTGATTGATAGACGTAAAAAAAGCTTGTCAAAAGGTAGAGCTTTCGGCATACTAGAAAGCGGAGAGAAGAAAGGAAGAAAATTATGTTTTTTACATTTATGCGTGGCGTGGTTCGCGTCATTTTATTTGTGATTAATGGAAATGCACATTATGAAAATAAAGAAAAATTACCAAAAGACCAAAACTATATCTTAGTTGCGCCGCATCGAACATGGTGGGAACCGCTGTATTTAGCTGTTGCTGGCAGTCCTAAGAAGTTTAGTTTTATGGCAAAAAAAGAGTTGTTTAAAAATCCTGTTTTACGTTTCATTTTAAAACATGCGAATGCGTTTCCGGTGGATCGTGAGAAGCCCGGTCCCAGCGCGATTAAAACACCTGTCAAAATTTTAAAAAATTCTGATTTAAGTTTGATTATGTTCCCTAGTGGCACGCGTCATTCCTCAGAATTAAAAGGTGGGGTAGCCTTGATTGCTAAAATGGGGCGAGTACCTATCGTGCCATCTGTTTATCAAGGTCCGTTAACTTTAAAAGAGTTGTTTAAACGTAAAAAAGTAACGGTTCGTTTTGGGGAGCCAATCGATATTAGCGATATTAAAAAAATGGATAAAGACGGTTTAGCTGAAGTGGAACGTCGGATGCAAGAAGCATTTGATCAGTTAGATAAAGAAATTGATCCAACTTTTAAATATGAATCAACAGAAAAAGAATAAAACAAACCGCTACAGAATAGGAATGTTACTGGCAGGTAGTCTCATCAAAAGATGATGCTCCCTGTCTTTTTTCTTGCATTAAGAAAAAAGTTTGTTAAAAATCTAATTCTTCTGTCCGATTTTCTTACAAAATACCAGAAATTTGTTATAATAATAAGAAGGACTTTTTTAGGCGGTGAAAAAATGAAATTTTTACATACAGCAGATTGGCATATTGGCAAAAAATTACATGGTTTTGATTTGTTGGCAGAACAAAGGGAAGCCTTTAAACAAATCTTAGCAATTGCGAAAGAAGAGCAAGTGGATGCTGTTGTGATCGCTGGAGATTTGTATGATCGCTCTGTTCCAGCGGTTGAAGCAGTCGAGGTTTTTAATGAAATGATGATTCAAATGAATCTCAAAGAGCATTTCCCCGTGTTAGCTATTTCGGGAAACCATGATAGCAGCACGCGTTTAGAAACAGGAGGCCCTTGGTTTAACCAAACGCAATTTCATTTGAATACGCGTTTAGAACAAGCCTTTCAACCAATTGAAATCGACAATACCCAATTTTATTTGTTGCCTTATTTTGAACCGATTGCGGCTCGCTTATATTTTGAAGATGAAACGATTCGAACGATTCAGGCGGCGATGGAAAAAGTTGTCGCGAAAATGCAGGAATCTTTTCTTCCCAACAAAAAACAGGTGTTAGTTAGTCATTTTTTTGTCGCTGGCAGTGAAAAAACTGATTCTGAAACAAAATTAACAGTGGGTGGTTTGGATGTTGTTCCGACGGCTTTGTTAGAGCCTTTTGATTATGTCGCGTTGGGCCACTTACATGGAAAAAATGCGTTGCAGGCACCTAATGCTCGATACAGTGCCTCGCCTGTAAAATTTTCTTTATCAGAAATGACACAAGAAAAGGGTGTTTGGCTTGTTGAAACAGAAACTGAAGTTCATTTTCAATTCCGTGCTTTGAAACCATTACGAGACATTCAACAATTGACGGGCTCGTTTCAGCAGTTAACGGATCCCGCTTTTTATCAAGAAGTGAATCGGGAAAATTATTTACATGTCCAATTAACCGACCGAGCGATCATTCCCAACATGATGAATCAATTGCGAAAAATTTACCCCAAAATTATTGGGTTGGAACGTTTGAATGGTCGAGAAACAAGCAACGGAAATCAGAAAAAAGTGGTACAAATAGAACAACGTTCACCAGAAGAACATCTGCATGACTTTTTTTACGATGTGACAGGAGAGGCCTTGACAGAACAACAAGCACAATGGGTCCAAGAAGAACTGAGTACACTTAATCAATTAGAAAGAGGGAAGTAACAGGATGAAACCATTATCTTTAACATTGAAAAACTTCGGACCGTATATTAATGAAACCATTGATTTTACGAAGTTTGAAGATTCTTCACTTTTTCTAATTAGTGGAAAAACAGGGTCTGGGAAAACAACGATTTTTGATGGAATGAGCTATGCTTTGTTTGGTGAAAGTTCTGGAAAATTACGTTTAGGCAAAGAAATGCGTTCCACATTTGCTGACCCCTCAGAAGCCACTGAAGTTACTTTGCTTTTTAAACATAACGAGTATCTCTATGAACTGAACCGCCTTCCCGAACAAGAACTTTTTAAAAAACGTGGCACAGGAGTCCGTAAACAAAGTGCCAAAATTTCTTTAATTGTCAAAGATGCTCAAGGGAAAGAACTACGAGCCTATTCTAAAAGACGTGAAGTGGACGAACTCATTCAAGAATTATTGCATTTGAATGCCAATCAATTTGCTCAAATTGTATTGTTACCACAAGGAGAGTTTCGGACTTTTTTAATTGCTAAAAGTGATGAAAAAGAAAAGGTTTTGCGTAATTTATTCGGAACAGAATTGTATCAGTTGTTCAGCGAAAATTTAAAAGAACGCTTAAAAATTGCCAATCAAGAGATTCAAGAAACCCAGCAAAAAATTGAACTGAAAACAGAACAGTTGCATTGGTCAGAAGAACCTGAACCGACAATGACACTTTTTGAAAAACTTCAATTATTAGAAAGCCAACAACAAGAGGCTCAGCAACAATTATTAGTTGAAAGAGAACAAATTGCAACCTTAAAACAAGCCAAACAAGCAAAAGAGCAAGTTCGTTATGCTATTGAAGAACGACAAAACTTGCAACAGCAAAAAGAAGAATTACTGGAAAAGAAAGCAAAACAAGCTGAACAGGAAACCGTCATTGAGCGGTTAAAGGAACAGATTCAGCAATTAAAATGGAGCCAAAAACAGCAACCTTTAGCTGAAAAAGTCTTTGAAAAACGAAGCGAAAAACAACAAAAAGAGCAAGAAACAAAGTCCAAACAACAAGCTCTTATGGAAACGCAACAAGCATTGACAGATTGGCAAGCAATCATGAGTGAGTTGGAAGAACAACAACCATTGATTGCTGAAGAACAAGAACGTCTTCAAACGATTCAACGTCAATTACCACAATACCAAGAATATGAACAGTTAGCTCAACGAAAAATAGCAGAACAAGCCAATTATCAAGCCATTCAAAAAGAGTATGAATCTTGCCAACAGGAAAAAACAACATTAGCGGATAAAGTGGCGACAGCCAAACAATTTATTGAACAAGAAGGAACACTTGAAAAAGCAAATTTTGAATGTTCTAGTGTAGCAGATCATTGGCAAAATTTTGTAGAACGTTGGCAAAAAAATCAAAAAGCTTGGCAAAAAATTAGTCAAAACCAAGGGGAATTGCACGAGTTGACACAACGGTTTGCTGTTGAACAGCAACAAAAAAGCGCCGAAGAAGCGAAGTTGCAGACAAAGAAAAGTCAATGGGCCTCTTTACAAATCCAACGATTAAGCTTGTTACTTGAAGAGGGGGAACCTTGCCCAGTTTGTGGCTCTTTAGAACATCCAAAACAACAAACTCATCAAGAAGTTTCCTTAGAAGAGATTGATCAAGCGGAACGGGAATTAACGGAAGTTGAAAAAACGGTTCAACGATTTACTGAAACGCTCTCTGCATTAGGGGCGGAAAAGCAACAGAAAGAAAGCCAATTACAAGAACAGGAAGCTGCGTATACTGAGGAACAAGAACAATTAGCAGCGCAGTTTGCTGACTTGCAGTTGCCGTTAACAGGACTAACTTTTTCACAAGTAACACCTGCAGAAATTGCGGAAGTTGAGTCGCAATTAGCTAAAGAAAAACAACAAATAGCACAAAAACTAACGGAAATTTCAGTCGAAAAGGACCGTCTGGCGGAACTAGAAGAACAAGTAGCTGAAAATTCTCAACGCTTTGAAGTGCTCCGACAACAAGTAGAAACAATGCAACAAAGTCTGGAAAGAATCACTATCCAGCAGCAAATGATTGCTAGCCAATTATTGGATGCAACCGTCACATACGAAGAAATGACCAAACAACAATCTTTGCTTCAAGAAGAACTCTCTGCATTTGAACGTCAAAAAGAAAACGTGACGACACAAGGAGAAACCTTGAAGAAAGAAGAAATGATCCTTGAAAGTACGTTGACGCATTTGGAGAAAGAACAACAAACACTTCAACAAACAGTCGCGCAACTTGAGAGTCAGTTAAACGCAGTTTTAACGGAACAAGGCGTGACAGAGGACCAATTGACGGAGTGGTTAAAAGAAGTACCGACACTAGAAAGTCAGCAAGAACAAATTGCTTTATTTGAACAAGAGCAAACCCAACTGACTATCCAACTCGCTGAAATTGAAAAAAAATTATCTAGTGATACGTTCCCAGAATTATCTTTAATCACCACAGAAATTGAACAAATAACACAACAAATTGAAGAACAAGAAAAAAAATACTATCAACTGCATGAAAAAATGCAAAATAACCAACAGTTGGTTCAAGAAATTAATGCGCAAAGAACAACAATTGAAGACAAGTTTGCGGAAGTTGCTGCACTACAGCAGTTGGCAGATACGGTGAATGGCAATAATCCTAAAAAAATTAGTTTTGAACGGTATATGTTACAAACGTATTTAGAAAGAGTGCTGGCAGTCGCTAATCAGCGTTTAGACCGCCTGACCAATAGTCGTTATCAATTTGAATTGAATCACGAAGCAGGCAGTTATCGGAATCAAACGGGGCTAGAAATCAATATTTATGATGACAATTCGGGGACGGTGCGCAGTGCTCACACGTTATCAGGCGGGGAAAGTTTTATAGCAGCGTTAGCTTTGGCACTTTCTTTAGCAGAAGTGATTCAAGAACAAGCCGGCGGAGTCTTAATTGATGCGTTGTTTATTGATGAAGGCTTTGGTTCCTTAGATGAAGAAGCATTGGAAATGGCAATGGAGGCGTTAGAAACGATTGAAAATGAAGGCCGCATGATTGGGATTATTAGTCATATTGGCGAATTAAAAGCACGAATTCCACAACAATTACAAATAAAAAGCAGTGGGAATGGTCAAAGTACCGTTCACTATCAGCTAGCTTAGTAGAAGAGGAGGTGAGTCGATGAAATGGAGTATTCCAGAGCGAATCGTTGAACAAGGGCGCGAATATATGCAAGAAGGCCGGGTCTTATCTATCGTTCAAAATCCAGAAAAAAGGATCTGGTTGTCTGAGGTTTTAGGGGAAGAACTTTATCTTGTTGAATTGGATGGTACCGCCAAAGAACAAGATGTTTGTGAATGTCAATATTGGATGGAACATGGCTATTGCAAGCATACAGTGGCAGTTGAACTGGCACTGAAACAACGAGGCGTGTCAAGAATTATTCAAGCGAATCAAACAGTCAGTTTTGAGAAAACAAATCGATCAACAGCTGAAATGTTTACCAAAGGCTTTGCCAAATTAAGCAAAGCTTCTGCCGAAGTTCCCTTGCAGCCTTTACGTTTAGAATTTCATTTAGATGTGATCGAAACGAATAATTACTATCCAGAATTATCAACGATTGGTCTTTCTTTAAAAATTGGTTTGGAAGGCACCAAACCTAAAACATATATTGTGAAAAATATTGGTGATTTTTTACAAGCATATGAAAAAGAAATGACCTTTATGGTGAATAAACAACACCAATTTACTTTGCTACATGATTCTTTTTCAATGGAGATTCAAGAAATTTTAACAGAACTTGCGGCAATTTATCATACCAGCCAATTATTAGGTGCAAACGGTATTCAAGTTAAAGGGAAAATCGACAAACGTTATCTATTATTACCAATTGATCGCAGTCAATCGTTAGTTGAAAAAATGAATCGAACGGGTCAGTTTATATTGACCAATCAAACTCATAAGTATCGCTATCTAACGTTCAAAGAAACCAGTTTGCCACTTACGTTTACAGTGCAAAAAACCGAGGAACAAAGCTTCAAATTAACTATTCAGAATCCTATTACAACGTTTCTAGCCCACTATCACTGGGCGATTGCGAATCAAACGGTTTATTTACTAACAGAAGAGCAGGAAGCCATCTACACCACGTTACTTCAATTAATGAAACGCTTGGAAGAGCCGTCAATTATTTATGAAAAAGAAACAGTTTCTGATTTATTTAGTGAAGTGTTACCATTATTGGAAAAAATTGGTCGAGTGTCTGTTGAAGAATCAGTTGAAGAATTAGTCGTCCATCATCCTTTAAAAGCAGTCTTTATTTTTAAGAAAATTAAAGGTCGGATTAACGCTCGGATTGACTATCACTATGGAGAAGTCATTTTCTCGACAAACCCGAAATATGCTCAATTACCTGAAGTCAATCAAGAAATCGTTCGAGATAAAGCAAAAGAAACAGCAATTAAGCAGCAATTTCAACAGTTTGCCTATCAGCAAACAACCACAGGCTTTGAAAAAGTCTTACCTGCTGGAGAGTCCTTGTATTATTTCTTTAAAGCCGAAGTTCCAGCTTTCCGTCAATTAGGAGAAGTTCGGATGGGACGGAAATTACGGGAATTGTATTTAGATGCCCAGCATCATCAACCAACGATTGAAGTTGCGGAAGGGGATTCTTGGTTAGATATTCGGTTTGATGTCACTGGCATTGATGAAACCGAAATCGATGCAGTATTGACTAGTCTACTACGTAATGATGCTTTTTATACGTTAAAAAGTGGTGAAATTCTTGCTTTTGATTCAGAGGAATTTTTCCATACAAGTGCAATTTTAACGAAGCTGCGAAAAAATATGCATCAAGAAGACAATGTCATTCATGTGTCCAAAAACCAAGGCCTCATGATCGAAAGTTTATTAGAAGACAACGAGCGGGCACATTTTTCAGATTCCTTTAAAAAAATGGTCACGGATTTAACGCATCCAGAAAACTTTGAAGCGCAAGTCCCCAAATCCTTACAAGCAACGTTACGCCATTACCAAGAAACAGGTTATAAATGGCTGAAAATGCTTAGCCATTATCAATTTGGCGGTATTTTAGCTGATGAAATGGGTTTAGGGAAGACACTGCAAACCATTACCTATTTACTTTCGGAAAAAGAAGAAGAGCGCTTGAAAGGGACAGCTTTGATTGTCGCACCTGCAAGTTTAACCTATAACTGGTTAGCCGAAGTCAAACGTTTTGCGCCAACCTTAAATGTTCAAGTGGTTTCTGGCAATCGCCAAGAACGAGCAGCGCTTTTACAAAATAGCACCGAAGATATTCTGATTACTTCTTATGCAAGTATGCGACAAGATGTTCAGCTTTATCAGGAAATGCGTGTCGGCTATTTGATTCTAGATGAGGCCCAAATGGTTAAAAATAGTGGGACTAAAACGGCGCAAGCCTTAAAAAGTTTAAAAGTACCACAACGTTTTGCATTAAGTGGCACACCAATTGAAAATAATTTAGATGAACTGTGGTCAATTTTCCAAATGATCTTACCGGGATTGTTCCCAGGCAAAAAAGCCTTTCGAGAAATTAAGCCGGAAGAAATTGCCAAAATGATTCAACCATTCATTTTACGACGAGACAAGAAAACGGTGCTCGCAGACTTACCAGAAAAAATTGAAAATAATATGTACAGTGTCTTAACAGAAGAACAAAAAACGGTTTATTTGGCCTATCTAAAACAAATGCAAGCAGATGTTAGTCAAATGGATCAGGCGACCTTCAAGAAAAATCGCATGAGTATTTTAGCAGGCTTGACCCGTTTACGACAAATCTGTTGCGATCCGCGTTTGTTTATTGAGGATTACACGGGAGGTTCTGGCAAAGTGGAACAAGTCAAAGACTTTTTAGTGGCTGCCAAAGAAAACAATCGTCGTGTCCTATTATTTTCTCAGTTCACAAGCATGCTTTCTATCTTAGAAAAAGAATTGAATGAATTAGGCTTAGAGACGTTTTATTTACGAGGAAGTACGAAGCCTCAAGATCGGTTAACGATGGCGAATGCCTTCAATGAAGGAGAAAAAGATGTCTTCTTAATTTCATTGAAAGCAGGGGGAACCGGACTAAATTTAACTGGTGCAGATACAGTTATTTTATACGATTTATGGTGGAATCCCGCAGTCGAAGAACAAGCGGCTGGTCGGGCACACCGCATGGGACAAAAAAAAGTTGTTGAAGTGTGGCGGATGATTGCAGAAGGAACGGTTGAAGAAAAAATGAATTCCTTACAGCAAGAGAAACGCGAGCTGTTCCAAAAAGTGATTCAAGGAAATGAAGAGCAATTAGCGAAAATGACGGAAGAAGATATTCGCACAATTTTAAGCATTGGAGAATAGCCGTTCAACTTAGTTGCTATCTTATTTAAAGAGAAATGGAGTAATTCGTTTGAAACAAAAAGAATATATGGAATATCGGCCGCTAGGTGAAGAAATTGAACGGATTCGTAAAGGAAAAAATATTCCTCTGCGTGTCTTTGATGAAAATGGTGTTTCTAGTCGAAGTTATCAACGCTTTGTCCAAGGAAATAGTGAATTGCGTATTTCGGATTTAGCCATTATTGTCGAAATCTTGTCTATTTCGCCGATGGAAATGACAGAAAAATTAACGCCAATGTCCAAAACAGTTTTAGCTAAGGAGCAGTTTAATCAAGCAATCTTTAGTAAAAATTTTCAAGAAAGTAGTCGAATCGTTGCAGATTATCGGGCGTATTATGATAAATCGTCTTTTGCTTTAGGAAAGCAAGAAGTAATGTATTCGATGTTGGCGTTGGAATATCTTTTTAACCCTCAAACGGTTGTGACAAAAGAGGAAATTATTGCATTAGAAAATCAGATTCTGGAACGATTAATTAATGCCGATGTGTATACTATTTTTAATTTGAAATTTTTAGCATTACAAAAAAATGTTGGCTTGCAGCCGTTTCCAACTTCGTTACTTTTTCGTGTACTACAATCTGTCAATGAGCGGGAAATTATTGATATTCGCTCGCTAGAAATTATCGAGCAAGTAATTATTGATTTTTTATTTGCGGCGATTGTCAGCCAAAATGTTCCCCATATTCTTCATGTATTAAGCATGTTTAAAGAATATGAAGTGGGTGAAAATAACTGGCGAATGATCCTCTGGAAAAAAATAGCAGAAAAAATAGAAATGATTTTAACCAATGAAGAAATATTCGCAGATTGGTCAATCTTTAAAGAACAAATCCTCTTATCTATCACATTGTTTTTACCAAAAGCCAAACAAGAATTTTTTGCTGGGCAATTGGAAAAAATAGAGGATAGTTTAAAA
>OBXY01000220.1_pt1 | contig 12665 bp, 10 predicted proteins | sample 1476701 | NCBI WGS metagenome assembly OBXY01 (sample SAMEA2580187, study PRJEB22360) | human gut metagenome | biome: human gut; feature: human-associated habitat; material: faeces | place: Denmark | collected 2008/2010 | reverse complement strand
GAGGTCGGGACAGAAGTGTTTAACTCCGAGAAATAAGAAGGAATTTCCGAAAATTGTTCTTTAATTTTTGGAGAATTTCGGCTTATTTCCGAAGGAGTTGCTTTTGTTCCCGCCGTTTATCAATTTTTAAGCCTGGAACAAAAATCCAAAGTGATTTTTGTCCCAGGCTCTTTTTGCTATGCTAAATAGAAAAAGGAGAAATGTCAATGGAAAAAATGAGGAATGTACGGCAATTACGGCGCACGTTTTTGGTGCTAAATACTTTATTTGTACTGAGTGTATTCAGAAAGAATCTATGGACAAAATCGGCACTGCTTTTTTGGCTGTTGGCTAATAGTTTTTTATATGGACTGCAGTGGTTGATTTATTTTGGGGGCGAAAAAGGCTGGCTGATACATCTGCAGCGGTGGTATTATTGCGCGATTCTTCTCCAAATAGCAGGCACATTGATTGTATATTTTTCGTTTTTTGTATAAAGGTCTCTCGTTTCTTGCCGGAGAATATGCTAAAATAAAAAGCAGCAGGGGGCGAGAAAACCATGGAAAAGCCAAATAAACGCAAAGCTGATTTAGAACGTACACGGCAAATTATTTTGTCTGTCGCTTCTGAATTATTCATGACAAAGGGGTTCAAAAATACCTCCACTCGTGAAATTGCTTTAAAAGCGAACATTACCCAACCGAATCTCTATCACCATTTTAAAAATAAAAAAGAACTGTATTTAGCTGTGATTGAAGAATTAACGTCCCGTGTTCAGGAAGAATTAGTCCCAATTGTTTCTGGAAATGCATCAGTAGAAGAAAAACTTTATCAATTAATCAAAGTTTTGTTAGATGAACATCCGACCAATCTTTTCTTAATGTTGAACGATATGTTTCAAGAAATGGGCCCTGATTACAATCGTACGCTGTATCAAATTTTCAAAAAAACCTATATCAATAATATTGCGGCTATTTTTGAAAGTGAACCTGAAACCAATTGCTTACAAGAGGGCATCAGTGTAGATGATGCAACTCGGTTTATTTTATATAACGTTAGTGCATTATTAAGTATTGAAAAAACGTACCAGCGAAAAACAGTGGATGACGATGTCAAAAAATTTATTCAATTTATGCTACATGGCGTTTTGAAAAGTCACAAATAAAAAATAGAGAAGCCCTGTTGAAAAACAGACTTCTCTATTTTTTTGTAAAATTCACTTATCAATCGATAAATAATTATTGATTTATCGATTGATAAGTGATATAGTTTATTTCGAAAAGAAGAAAGAGGTGAACCATTCATGTTTTTAGGATTTAATGAAATGAAGTATTCAAAAGGACGGTACGTCCTTGTAGTCTTAGTAATGGTCTTGATTGCTTGGTTAATTTTTATTTTGTCAGGTTTAGCGAACGGTTTAGCTCAAGGAAATCGTTTAGCGGTAGATCAATGGCAAGCGAATCAAGTGGTTTTATCAAAAGAGGCCAATAGTAATTTAAATGTATCAGTGTTAGATGAAAACGTGAAAGAAACGATTTCAGGAGGCAAAATTGCACCGATTGGTCAACAGTCGTTAGCTATCCGCCCAGCAGATGACAAAAAGGCTGAATTAACGAATGTTAGCTTATTTGGGATTGAAAAAGAAAGTTTTTTAATGCCAAAAGTGATTGAAGGAAACGCATTTACTGATAAAAATCAAGTGATTGCTTCAGAAACATTGAAAAATCAAGGATTTAAAATTGGCGACAAATTAACTGCAGGGAAATATGATGAGCAATTAGAAATTGCCGGCTTTATTTCTAAAAGTAGCTATAACATTGTGCCGGTTATTTACACTTCTCTGGATACTTGGCGGTCAATTAAATATGGTGACAATCCAGCAATGGCCAAAATGGTTAATGGTTTCATTGTTCGCAGCAAGGACAACGCGGAAGTTAAAACGACTAATAAAGACAGCCAAGTTCTTTCAATTTCAGATTTTATTGAAAAACTGCCAGGATACAGCGCTCAAAACTTGACCTTGGATGGCATGATTTATTTCTTGATTGTGATTGCAGCGTTCATTATCGGTATTTTTATCTTTGTGATGACTTTACAGAAAACAGCAATGTTCGGTGTCTTAAAAGTTCAAGGGGTGCCGACTAGTTTCTTAGCAAAGGCAGTCATGCTACAAACCGCTTTATTGGCTGTTCTAGGAGTGGCAATTGGTCTTGCTTTAACGGGAATTACCGTGCTCTTTTTACCAGAAGCGATGCCTTATGCAACTAATGGACCACGCATGATTTTGTTTAGTGTACTATTGATTTTATCTGCATTAATTGGCGGGGCATTTTCAATTCGAACGATTGCTAAAATTGATCCGTTAATCGCGATTGGAGGTTAAAGACATGGCAAATGTTTTAGAAATGAAAAATATTTATAAAAAATATGGTGAAAAACATACAGAAGTGATCGCATTAAAAGAATTATCTTTTGCGGTTCAGCCAGGTGAATTTGTCGCAGTAATTGGTCCTTCTGGTTCTGGTAAAAGTACCTTTTTAACGATTGCAGCTGGTTTACAGGCACCGACAAGTGGTGAAGTCATTGTTGGCGGGCAATCACTAAATAAGTTAACGAAAAAACAACGTTTGGCGCAACGTTTTCAAAAAATCGGCTTTATTTTACAAAGCTCTAATTTGGTGCCATTTTTAACAGTGGAAGATCAATTTCACTTAATTGAAAAAGTTGATAAGTCACGTAAAAATAGTGAATTAAAAGAGCAATTGTTAGAGACGTTGAGGTTAAAAGAATTACGAAATAGTTATCCTCGTGATCTCTCTGGTGGGGAAAGACAACGGGTAGCCATTGCGTGTGCATTGTATCATGAGCCAGACGTAATTTTAGCAGATGAACCAACGGCTAGTTTAGATACAGAAAAGGCATTTGATGTTGTCCAATTACTAGCGAAAGAGGCCAAAGAGAAAGATAAAGGGATTATCATGGTGACACATGATGAGCGTTTGTTGAAATACTGTGATCGAGTGGTTCGTATTCGTGATGGTGAATTGACAGAGTAACAAAACAAATAAAAGAGAACATGATCGGATTGCTGGAGACAATCCGACCATGTTCTCTTATTTCTTTTCAATACAGAAAAGAACAGGTGGCTGATTTTTTTGATTGATAAACTCATAACGTAAGACACTGTAAACATCTTGTGGTAAGGATTGCGTGTAATTCGTGACCAAATCAAGTTCCTCTGAACCACCTTCGTGGCCATAATAAACGACTAAAATAATGCGACTTCCTTTTACCAAATGAGGCAGTAACCCATCTAACGCCTGTTTAGTCGTAGCGGGTTTTGTAATAATTTCCTTATTACTTTTAGGTAAATAGCCTAAGTTAAAAATAGCGGCAGTGATTTCTGTTTCTTCATCTAGGACAGCATGAAGATGTTCATGTCCTAATGGAAATAACGTAGTTTGTGGGAGTAAATTAAGTTCTGTTAACTTTTGTTCTGTATTGATCAACGCTTCTTTTTGGATATCAAAGGCGAAAACTTCACCAGAAGGGCCAACCAGCTCTGCTAAGAATGCTGTATCATGACCATTTCCCATTGTTGCATCAATGACGAAGTCGCCAGGTTCCACCACTTCTTTTAAAAGTTGGTGACTAAAATGTAGGGCTGTTTGTAGCATTAATTGAAAACTTCCTTTCCTGAAATGACAGTATATTTTCCTTGATAACTGTTGCGGCGTTTCATTTCCGCATCAATCGCATTGAGAACTTCCCATTTTTTCAAGCTCCACATCGGTCCGATAATTGTTTCAAAGGGAGCATCGCCTGTCAAGCGATGAATAACAATTTCGGGTGGAATCATTTCTAACTGATCACAAATCACTGAAACATAGGCTTCTTTACTCATCAATTGTAAGCGTCCTTCATTATAATCCCGCATCATTTTGGTATTTGTCATTAAATGAAGTAAGTGCAGTTTAATCCCTTGGATATCTGAATCCTGAATAGTTCGCCGCACATTTTCGCGCATCATGGCAGGTGTTTCCCCAGGTAGCCCGTTAATTAAATGTGTACAGACCCGAATCCCGTGTTTCCGTAATTTAGCCACACCATCTAGATATGTTTGATAATCATGAGCACGATTAATGGCAGCGCTAGTTTCCTCAAACGTGGTTTGCAAACCCAACTCTACCCATAAATAAAAGCGTTCGTTTAATTCAGCTAAATAGTTCACCACCTCATCAGGCAAACAATCAGGACGGGTACCAATGGATAAACCAACGACGCCTTTTTCATTGACTACTTGTTCAAACCGATGACGAATAACGTCAACTGGCGCATGTGTATTGGTGAAATTTTGGAAGTAAACAATGTATTGATCGACAGTTGGCCATTTTTGATGCATCAATTGGATTTCTTTTTGAAATTGAAGCGGCAGGGGATCGCTAGGTGCAACAATCATGTCGCCTGAGCCAGAAACACTACAGAACGTACAACCACCTTTGGCAACCGTCCCATCACGATTGGGGCAATCAAAGCCACCATCAATTGGCACTTTAAAAATCTTTTCACCAAACTGTTGACGAAGTGCATAGTTCCAAGTGTGATAGCGTTTATTTGGATCATCTGAATAAGGAAAAATTTGCATAATCAAGACTTCTTTCTAGCGTTGTTTGCTTTGAAATCGCCAAACAAAGCGTTTTTCTAAATAAATAGGGTAACTTAATAACAACCAAGCTAAACCAAGACAAAAACCACCTAAGATATCGCTAGGGAAATGGACACCTAAATAGATTCGACTAACCCCAATCATGAAAATCCCAATACCTAGTAAAATTTGCACACAAAGGCGGACCGTTTTATTTTTAATGAAAATTGGCAGAATCAATAAAATAGTGCCGTAGAACAAGGTACTTCCGACAGCATGTCCGCTAGGAAAACTATACGTATGTTCAGTTACTAAATGCTCCAAAGTAGGACGTTGGCGCATAAAGAATAATTTTAATAAAGAATTACCTACGCCAGCAATTAAGGCAGTATTAATAAAGAGCCATAATGCTTCAGCATAATATTTCCAAACAATAAACAGAGCAATGACAACGATTGCTAAGATGATAATCGTCAATGAATTGGCAAATTTGGTGTACCAAATAAAAAAGTTATTTAGCTGTGGAAAAGGACGACGAACAAAGGAAGTAATCGTTTGATCAAAGCCTTTGAGCCAGGTTGGATAAAAACGAACAACGTAGCCTAAAAACATAAATACTAAAAGAAAACAACTACCTGCAAATTGATAATAAAGTTTGTTTTTCATAAAAAATCCTTTCAAAATTTAATCGCAACAATCCGTATTATACCATCAAAAGAGTAAAAAATTAAAAGATAATTTCATTGCCTGATTTGGAGGGGATACAGATATTAAAAAAGTTCTGGCACCACAATGAGAGATTGTGCTGCCAGAACTTTTTTTAATGGCCATGTTTATTGATTATCGTCGTCAGGAGTATCAACGGTAATATCGCCGAATTCGCTAGAAAGGTTAAACTCTGTATTCGCACGACCATTCTTATAAGATGTTCGCTCTTTGTTTAAAAGTTGAACATCGCCTAATTTTGATTCCCCTTTGATTGAAATGTTACGCAAAATTTCTCCAGAATTTACATAAATATCTCCATGGACAAGAGCGACAGTTAATTTTTTAGGCACAGCAGGCATGTCTAAAGAAAAATCACCATTTTCACTTGAAAAGTTAGCTTCTCCTTTGAAATCATAGACGCTAATATCGCCATCTGTCGTTGTTGCTTGGATGTTTCCACGAGCATTTTGCACTCGAATATCACCAGAAATAGTAGTATTTTTGATTTCATCGAAATAGGCTGAATCCAACGTTATATCGCCGTCAGTGGTTTCAACTGTTGCTGTTTTAGCGGAAGTATCCGCTGAAAGGTAGATACCATCTGAAGAGTTAAGCGTCATTTTTTTGGCTTTAACACCCGATAGACTAACATAAGAATTTGGTAGATTAGTTGTTAATTCGTCTACGTTAAAAGCATTCAATGAAACTTGTGAATGGGTTGAGCCATCAATCACTAACTTTTTCACATTATTAGGAATCTGGACACTCACGTTCGGTGTGAAGTCACTAAAAATACCAATATTAAAGAATGACAATTCGGGTTGGTTTTGTGTGCGAGTGGTATTGATGGTTGCTGTTATTTTATTTTTTTCTTCTTTGACATCTAAGGTGCCTTCAGCTTTTGAATAAAAGGCATTATTCGGTGATCGTAATCCCATGTTGTTACTATCAGTTTTATAAATGGTATAAGGGCCTTTGCCTTTTAAGGATAAGTGAAGTTCTTCGCCTGCTTGTTTATTTTTTAGTGTATAACTTTCTTTTAGCGGTGTGACTGATTTTTCCGCTTGCTTGTAATAATAGACGGCGCCAGATCCACCAATTAGCATCGCTAAGACAGCAATGGATAAGAGAATCCCTGTTGTTTTTTTCATTAGATATCACCTCGTAAAACAGCAATGTTCCATTGGAAATAACGCTTAAAGACATGTGCTGAAAATTTTAAAATTGGTAGAAACAGTAACCAACCAATGATTGATGCACCAAATAAAAAGAGACTCATAGATAATTGGAAAAAGGAAGCGGCATTTGCTTGGGTAATAACACTATAAATACCATAAATTGGTGAAAATAAAGTTGCAGCTCCGGCAATGCCACAACCGACGTACATTAAGGCAATCCCTAAAATAACCCAAAACATGAAGAAAAAATTTAAACAGAAAATACCAAGCACTTGGAAAAATCGGGTTAGTGGCCGATGCTGTGGTCGTTGATAGTATGGAGAATCATTATCATAGTAAAATTCAGATTCTTCTTCATAGGGATGATCATAAGCAGGTGTAGCCGCTGGAATTTCTTGCCAGCCATTATTTTCAATTTTTCGTTCCGTCAATTCGATGCCTTGTTCTTTTAAAATTTCTTCTGCGATAACCCGTGGTTTCCCCAATGATTTTGCCACTTGTTCCTCTGTTTCGCCTTCCGCAACACGAGCATCAAATAACGCCTTGTATTTCGCAAGAATAATAGCTTGATCTTTTGGATTTAATGCTTTTAAATAAATTTTCAGCTCAATAATAAAATGTTCTTTATTCATTCCGCTCCCTCTTTCTACACGATTCATTTCTCATCTTAAACTATAATTTCTTTTTGAGCGAATAACAAGAGGAATTAAAAAAATCAGACTAAGGTAAAGAAGCGTCTACAACTAAAGTCGCAGTTTTTTTCCGAGTAGTAACAAGAGAGGAAATCCATGTTAAAAAACATTACTTCTTTACAATCTAGTTACAGTAATATGAAATTTTGTTGAAGTGTTTTTAATTCGCCAGAAAAAAAGGTATACTTGTTATAATAACAAAACTAAAAAATTACATTTACATATAAGTTAAAAAAGGAAAGTTGGGGACGTATCAATGAAGAAAGAATCAATGTCGCGTATCGAAAGAAGGAAAGCACAACAAAGAAAGAAAACGCCAGTACAATGGAAGAAGAGCACTACTTTATTCAGCTCGGCGTTAATTGTTTCATCTGTAGGAACGCCCGTTGCGTTACTACCAGTGACTGCTGAGGCAACAGAAGAGCAGCCAACAAATGCGGAAGTTGCCCAAGCACCTACTACGGAAACTGGCTTAGTAGAGACACCAACAACAGAAACTACGCCAGGAACTACGGAACAACCGACAACGGATTCGTCAACAACGACTGAATCGACAACTGAATCATCAAAAGAAACACCAACAACACCAAGTACCGAGCAACCAACAGCTGATTCAACTACACCTGTGGAATCAGGAACGACTGATTCTTCAGTAGCAGAAATTACGCCAGTAGCTCCTTCAGCAACCGAGTCTGAAGCAGCGCCTGCGGTTACACCCGATGATGAAGTAAAAGTACCAGAAGCTAGAGTAGCTTCTGCGCAAACTTTTTCAGCGTTATCACCGACGCAAAGTCCTTCAGAATTTATTGCCGAGTTAGCTCGTTGTGCACAACCTATTGCGCAAGCCAATGATTTATATGCATCAGTGATGATGGCTCAAGCAATCGTTGAAAGTGGTTGGGGAGCAAGTACGCTATCTAAGGCACCAAACTATAACTTATTTGGGATTAAAGGCAGCTACAATGGACAATCTGTCTATATGGATACATGGGAATATTTAAACGGTAAATGGTTAGTGAAAAAAGAACCTTTCCGTAAATATCCTTCTTACATGGAATCATTCCAAGATAATGCGCACGTGCTAAAAACAACTTCTTTCCAAGCGGGCGTTTACTATTATGCTGGGGCTTGGAAAAGCAATACAAGCTCGTATCGCGATGCAACTGCTTGGTTAACAGGTCGTTATGCGACAGATCCTAGCTACAATGCTAAATTAAATAATGTCATTACCGCATATAACTTAACTCAATATGATACACCATCTTCTGGTGGAAATACTGGGGGCGGAACAGTTAATCCAGGAACAGGCGGCTCGAACAATCAATCAGGAACGAACACGTACTATACTGTAAAATCAGGAGATACCTTGAATAAAATTGCCGCGCAATATGGTGTGAGCGTTGCTAATTTACGCTCATGGAATGGCATCTCTGGCGATTTAATTTTCGTTGGTCAAAAGCTCATCGTGAAAAAAGGTGCTTCAGGTAACACTGGTGGCTCAGGCAACGGTGGTTCTAACAATAATCAATCAGGAACGAACACGTACTATACTGTAAAATCAGGGGATACCTTGAATAAAATTGCCGCGCAATATGGCGTGAGCGTTGCTAATTTACGCTCATGGAATGGCATCTCTGGCGATTTAATTTTCGTTGGTCAAAAGCTCATCGTGAAAAAAGGTGCTTCAGGTAACACTGGTGGCTCAGGCAGCGGTGGTTCTAACAATAATCAATCAGGAACGAATACGTATTACACAATTAAATCAGGCGATACCTTGAACAAAATTGCCGCGCAATATGGTGTGAGCGTTGCTAATTTACGTTCATGGAACGGCATCTCTGGCGATTTAATCTTCGCTGGTCAAAAAATTATTGTGAAAAAAGGTACTTCAGGTAACACCGGCGGCTCAAGCAATGGTGGTTCTAACAATAATCAATCAGGAACGAATACGTACTACACGATTAAATCAGGGGATACCTTGAACAAAATTTCTGCACAATTCGGTGTTAGTGTGGCTAACTTACAAGCCTGGAATAACATCAGCGGTAGTTTGATTTTTGCTGGTCAAAAGATTATCGTGAAAAAAGGCGCTAACTCAGGTTCAACGAATACGAACAAGCCTACGAATAATGGTGGCGGTGCGACAACATCTTACACGATTAAATCAGGCGATACGTTGAATAAAATTTCTGCACAGTTTGGCGTGAGTGTTGCTAATCTACGTTCATGGAACGGGATCAAAGGCGATTTAATTTTTGCTGGTCAAACAATCATCGTGAAAAAAGGCGCTTCTGCAGGTGGCAATGCTTCTTCAACAAATAGTGCATCAGGCAAACGCCATACAGTTAAAAGCGGTGATTCACTTTGGGGCTTATCAATGCAATACGGAATCAGCATCCAAAAAATCAAACAATTAAATGGCTTAAGCGGGGATACAATTTATATTGGTCAAACTTTAAAAGTTGGTTAATTTAAGATTGAAAAAAATAGCTATCTTTGGTAACATGAGTCTTATAATAGAAAAAAACAATGAGAAGGAATAGTAGAAAGAACCATGTGATAGAGAGCGTATGGCTGGTGGAAATACGTACAGAAGCTTTTGAACTCGCCTTTAAGTTACTTTTTTGAACAAACCAAGTAGGAAAAGTCGGTGACGATCGTTAAGACGTTTGAGGTTAAGGTGACGGTGACTGACCGTTTCTTTGACGAATTTAGGTGGTACCACGTTGCATTTGTATGTTCACGTCCTATAGGACTTTTTCCTATAGGACTTTTTTTTATCACTAAGTGGCTAGTTTAAGTCAGAATAGTGACAATGGCTGCAGGTGGCAAATTTTAAGAATGAAAAATTTTATATTACTAGGAGGAATAACATGAGCTACAATCACAAAGAGATTGAGAAAAAATGGCAAAAATATTGGGCTAAGAACAATTGTTTCAATACATTGGACGACCCAAATAAAGAAAAATTTTATGCACTAGATATGTTTCCCTATCCATCTGGACAAGGCTTACATGTAGGTCACCCGGAAGGCTATACAGCAACCGATATTCTTTCACGTATGAAACGTGCGCAAGGCTATAATGTGTTGCATCCAATGGGCTGGGATGCGTTTGGTTTGCCAGCAGAACAATATGCGTTAGACACAGGAAATGACCCAGCTGAATTTACTAAGAAAAATATCGAAACATTCCGTCGCCAAATTAATTCATTAGGATTCAGCTATGATTGGAATCGCGAAATTAATACCACTGATCCTGAATATTACAAATGGACACAATGGATATTTACAAAATTATATGAAAAAGGGTTAGCTTATGAAGCAGAAGTTGCGGTTAACTGGGTACCTGAACTAGGAACTGTTATTTCAAATGAAGAAGTCATTGATGGAAAAAGTGAACGTGGCGGTTATGATGTGGTTCGCCGACCAATGCGTCAATGGATGCTGAAAATTACTGCTTATGCAGATCGCTTATTAGAAGATTTAGAGCTTGTTGATTGGCCAGAAAGTATTAAAGATATGCAACGAAATTGGATTGGACGTTCTGAAGGAGCCAATGTGACCTTTAAAGTCGCTGGTACAGAAGAAAGTTTCACGGTGTTTACAACCCGTCCTGATACCTTGTTCGGTGCAACCTATACTGTTCTAGCTCCTGAACTAGAACTAGTGAAAAAAATTACGACACCTGAACAAACAGCAGCTGTAGAAGCATATATTGAAGAAACCTCAAAAAAATCTGATTTAAATAGAACGGATTTAGCAAAAGAAAAAACAGGTGTTTTCACAGGTGCGTATGCGATAAATCCAGTCAATGGCCAAGAAATTCCAATTTGGATTGGCGATTATGTTTTAGCAAGCTATGGCACAGGCGCAATCATGGCGGTCCCAGCGCATGATGAACGGGATTACGAATTTGCGAAAACATTTGGCATTGATATCCTACCAGTAATCGCAAGTGGCGACATTACAACAGAAGCCTATACAGGTGATGGACCGCATATCAATTCTGATTTCTTAAATGGATTAAACAAAGCAGAAGCCATCGCTAAAATGAATGAGTGGCTAGAAGAAAATCACGTAGGGAAAAAAGAAGTATCTTATCGTTTACGTGACTGGTTATTCTCTCGTCAACGCTACTGGGGTGAACCAATTCCTGTGATACATTGGGAAGATGGAACAACCACAACGGTTCCTGAATCTGAGTTACCTCTACGTTTACCAGTAACATCGGATATTCGCCCAAGTGGAACTGGGGAATCGCCATTAGCAAACATTGATGAATGGGTCAATGTCGTCGACCCTGAAACTGGCATGAAGGGAAAACGTGAAACGAATACTATGCCACAATGGGCTGGAAGCTCTTGGTATTACTTACGATTCATTGATCCTCATAATAAAAATGAAATTGCTGATTTTGAAAAATTAAAACGTTGGTTACCAGTTGATATCTATATTGGTGGTGCCGAACATGCGGTGTTGCATTTACTTTATGCTCGTTTTTGGCATAAATTCTTATATGATATTGGTGTGGTTCCTACCAAAGAACCTTTCCAAAAATTATACAACCAAGGTATGATTTTAGGAGAAAACAACGAAAAAATGTCTAAATCACGTGGCAATGTTGTAAATCCCGATGATGTGGTGGCTAAATATGGTGCGGATACGTTACGTCTTTATGAAATGTTTATGGGCCCATTAGATGCTTCCATTGCTTGGAATGAAAATGGCTTAGAAGGAAGTCGTAAATTCTTAGATCGCGTTTGGCGTCTGATTGTTGATGAAGAAGGCAAAATGCGTGACCGAATTACCACAATTAATGATGGCCGTTTAACGAAAGTTTATCATCAAACGGTTAAAAAAGTGACAGAAGATATGGCAAACTTGCACTTTAATACAGCGATTTCTCAATTAATGGTTTTTGTGAATGAAGCCAATAAAGTGGATGCCTTACCTTATGAATATGTGGAAGGATTTGTCCAATTACTTGCGCCAATCGCGCCACATATTGGTGAAGAGCTATGGCAAATTTTAGGTAACGAGGAAAGTTTAACTTATGTCCCTTGGCCAACCTATGATGAAGCGGCTTTAGTAGAAGATGAAGTGGAAGTAGTTTTCCAAGTGAACGGAAAATTACGTGGCAAACAAAATGTCGCTCGTGGGTTAAGCAAAGAAGAATTAGAACAAATTGCAATGAACCATGAAGCTGTTAAAGAATTTATTGAAGGAAAAACAGTGCGCAAAGTGATTGCTGTTCCAGATAAATTAGTAAATATTGTTGCAAATTAAGTTATATATTTTAATACTAACTAGTAATATTCATTTATACTCATATGAAATTTCCGATAGTTTCTAGCTAGAGACTATCGGAAATTTATATAAGAATGAATAGGATATTTCATGTTACAATTTCCTTGCATTATTTATTTTTTATAAAAATAAGAAATTTTTTTAATTGTTAGTG
>OBXY01000219.1_pt1 | contig 12675 bp, 12 predicted proteins | sample 1476701 | NCBI WGS metagenome assembly OBXY01 (sample SAMEA2580187, study PRJEB22360) | human gut metagenome | biome: human gut; feature: human-associated habitat; material: faeces | place: Denmark | collected 2008/2010 | reverse complement strand
TTTCGGAGAAGGTTTTAAAATCGGTATTGATGATAAAAAGAAATCAGTTGCAAACATTGCAGGAGGTTTAGGATCCAGTGCAATAAAAGCAGTTAAGAATGCTGTTAATCCTTCAGATGTATTAGGCGATGTTAGAAGTACTTTGAAAAACAGTAATCTTAAAGTTCCAAATATTCAAGGAGATATCAAAAGCGCGAGTGCATCAGCTAATGCTAATATCACTCACACTCACGAATATAAAACAAATCCATCACAACGTGTTGTAACTGTAAAAATGGATGTTAACAACGACGCTTTAACTCATATAGTCAACGGACAAAATGCAGATAGAGATGCAACATTCACATTCTAGGAGGTCAGGCAATGGATTTAGAAATTAAACAAAAAGATGGATATAAATATAAGTTGTCTGACTTCGGTTTTCGAGTGAAAGATATTGTCATCGAAAGTCCGGAGATAGAGGACAACTATGAAACAAAAGAAAATACAAGCGGTCGTATGTTACTTAGTAGTCAGTATCGTAAAAGAAAAATTACGGTACCCTGCTATGTAGTTAGTACGAAACTTAATGATATACCAAGATTAAGAGATAAATTTTATGATTTGACTGTTAACACCGAACCTGTTTGGATAAGAGAACTTAGATACGCAGAAGAACATAACTACAGTTTTTTACAACCTACTGAAGAAGATTATCAATCATATGACAAATACGGTTATCCAATATTTCATCATAATATGATGAATGATAATTTTTACACTAGTGGTAAACAATATCAGGTTAAATGCTCATCTGTTATAACTCCAGAAAACAAGGGCAAAGTTATTAATTTCGATCTAGTTTTTGAAACGATTGAGATACCATTTGCCGAGAGTATTGGTACTTCTTTAGATTTAGAGAACAAACCTAACAAAGCGCTGTGGTCTAATGATATGTTAGTACCGTTTGACGAAGAAAACGACAAAAGAACATACACTTTTACTAATATTTGGAATAATAGTGTTTATTACCATGGAAATGTACCTAATAACGAATTTAAACTCTATAAGAAAGTAACTATCGTTCTAGGTAAAAGTGTAAGCAGTAAAGAAAGCTTCCAATTTACGTTAGGAAAATCTGATTATATGAAAATCAGTAATATTAGTTTGAAAAAAGGCGACAAGATAGTGTATGACGGAGTTCAAACGTGGAGAAACGGCACCCCAATTAATCATCGTTGTACAAATGCACAACCTAAATTCTATCCTGGCTGGAATGATTTCGCTTTTAATCAACAGGTTAAGTCAGTAACGTTCGATATGAAATTTTATTATAAGTAGGTGGTTATTAAATGCCAGTATTATTTAGCCCAATAAGAGGTATAGGAGAGCCAGTCTATGTGACTACAACTACTACATCTAAATTAGGTTCTGAAACGGTCGTACAATGCAAATTGCTTGAAGATAAATATAACTATAATGTTATACGAGGTATTGATAAACGCTGGACACTGACGCAGTTAACAGGACCTAATGACAAGAGAGAATACGTTGCTTATATCATCGATAGACAAACACATGGTAGAAATCAAGAAGTTGCTGTAACACTTAGAGAGAAGCCGATAGATATCATTAAGAGAAAGAGAGTGTATGACAAAATAGATGGTCCTCATAAACCACCCGACTTTTTCGAAAAGATATTTAAAGGAACTGGACTTAAATTCAAAGTGCCTAGTAATTTATTTGTATCTGAAATTAAAGACTCTGGCGAGGGAGAAAGTGTCGAAGATTTACTGAAAAAGGGTTTAGAGGCATGGGACTTAGAATTTGATATACATCATGATCATAAAACAAACACATATACTTTTGAATTTACGCCATATTTAGAAAAAAGAGCAACTTATCATATAGACGATGAAATTAACGCAAACAATATGAAATTAGAAGAAGATAGTGGTCAAATGTACACCTATGTTAAAGGGTACGGTTCTTATACAGATGAAGAGGGTTTAGATGGTGCAGGTCTTATCGTTGAATTTGAGCACCCTAATATGAAAGATTACGGTAGATTTGATGCACCACCTGTTAAAGATGGTTCAATCACTGATCCTGATATTATGCGAGCTAGATTGCAAACTGTTATTAATGCATCTATAAAACGCTCTTTAACTTTGGATTTTATAGCCTTGCGACAACATTATCCTAATGCCGTTCCGAGAGTGGCAGATATTGTTAAAGTTAAACATTCTATATTAGGTATCAATGAATTTATGAGAATTGTAGAAGTTAAAACTATTAGAGACGCTGAAAATAAGATAGTAAAACAAGACGTAACTTTAGGAGATTTCAATCGTCACAACCGCTATTTAGAACGAATTAGTCAAGCAGCACAAGTTGTAGGTGGTTTAGGTGGAGGATTTGCCAATTCATATCGAACAACATATGCAAAAGCAAATGCAGCTATTACTTCTACAAGAAAGTCTATTGACTCTAACAAAGCATTGCATGGAAACGCCAATGGAATAAGAGCAATTGTAGAAAAAGACCACATACTAGAATATAACAGAAATGGTAAATTCCGAGTGTCTCACGATCGTGGTAAGACATGGCAAGTTATTGCAAGTGCTAAAAGTGGATTTAACAAATACGTAATACCAAAGGCAACAGATAAAACATCTGGACTTATGAGTAATAATGATAAAAAGAAAGTCGATAGACTTCACTATAATCGTCTCAAAATGCAAGGCGAAAATGGTAAGTATTACAACATTACAATAGATAAAGATGGAAAACTACAAGTTAAGGAGGCGTAGCAATGCGAAAGACTATCTACACAAAACTAGATACTTTATTTAGTTCGCGTTATGTTAGAGAAAACGAACTCAATTACATTGCTATAAGAGATATGCTTACTAATATCGAAGAAATATTAGTAAAGCATGGAAAAACTGAAAAGCGAGCACATAACGCTGAACAAATTGTATATACATTGCCTACTGGACCTAATGTTACTGTAGGTCAAGAGTTAGGTTATCAAAGTAAACGAATAAGAAACTTAGTTTTAGGAACTATCGGTAATGGGCTTCAAGAAGTGAGAGATAGTCGTACATCAATTGACGCTCAAAACTTCCCTATACTTTCAGAAAGATTAAGACATGACTTTACTAGAATAGACGAAAAAATAGACAAAGAACTAAATGTGGCTGATGACGCTACTTATCTATTTACTCCTCCATTTATTGCTAGTGCAGAACAAGGTGTTAATGAAACACCTAATAATAACGATCCCGATGACAATAGAAAAGTGTTTTATGACAAATTTGTTGACAACAAGTATGTTACGAAAAAATATGTAGGTAAAGACCAAAGTAACAAGTACAATGTTTATGCTTATGATTTCAAACCTCAAAACTATACAAAAACTTTACTCATCACATCATGTATACACGGGAATGAATACAGTGCATTTTATGCTTTAAGTCGCTTTATGGATTTAGTTGTCAACGAATGGAACAAGTATTCTCAACTCGCTTATATACGTAAAAACGTGCGTATTGTCATGGTTCCTATCGTAAATCCATGGGGGTTTGCTAATCAAGAACGTGAAAATGTAAATAATGTCGATTTAAACCGTAATTTTGATTACTATTGGTCAAATGGTAGTGGTACACGTTCCACTGGTAAAAACTATAAAGGTTCAAAACCTTTTAGCGAGAGAGAAAGTAGAAACATGAAAGCGTTAGTAGAAGGCTTAGGAGATATTACAGCTCACGTCGATTGTCATAACATCATTTCTCAAGTGAGTGACTATTGTTTATTCTATCCACGTTTTGCAAATCAACCTAACAATGTGATGACTGAGATGCTTTCAGAAATGTCAGATCATGGAGATTATGTAACTTGGGGTTCAAGCACCTTAGCCTCATTTAGTAACTGGGTAGGTATTAAGCATGGTACAACTTCTTTCTTGCCTGAAGTATATGAGGGTAGAGCTGGGAAACCTAGAGGAGCTCAAGAAATGTGGCGTTCAGTTTATTACTTAGGAAACATCATAGTTAAATTAGCTAAATTGGACACTAACAAAGAAGGGAGAATTGCTAATCAACCTATTGTAAAATCTTTGGTTTATAGTAGCAGATTTGATAAAAAAGATACTAAACCATTTTCTCTTATTGCAAAAAAAGATTACCAACGTATGCTAATGACACAACAAAGGTTCCAAGTTACAGCTAATGGCTTTGTAGAGTTAAACGGTTCTATTACTGTTGAAGTTGATAGAGATACAACGATAGCTGTAGCACCATATGTTGTACAAAACTATCACCCGTACAGCGGTAATGGAAAAAGTAGAAAACGTCACTTATACAGAGTGAGAATGCCAGTTAAAAAAGGTTGGCATACTATCCCGCTGCATGCAATAGCTCCTGTTCAATATTCAACAACGAGTCCAAACAACGTACACAGATCAAACGAAGTTATGGGTGTTGTTGATATATTAAGAACTAAAGGTGTTGCAAAGGTTAGAAACTTAATTATCAACCTTACTTTTACACCTTCACATTCACACACAGCAGTTCAAATTCTTAAATCTGGTGGGTATGGTAACCAAAAAGAAAAAACATTCCATCAAGTTTATCCTAATAAGCCAAGCGCATATACTAAGACAAACAAAATTATTCATAAAACTAAAAAGAAAAAATAAGGAGGCTTCATAATGGATGGATTTTACAAAGAAGCTAGAATTACTACTGTCGACGAACCTTATTTAAAACCGATATCTGACGAAGGTATCGGTTTTTATAATATGGATATAAATACTGCGGTATTAACTTTTCAAGTACGTAGAGAAATAAACGGGGAAAGTTATCCCCTAGAGATTAGCGAAGCTAACACTGAGATAACAGCTTATTTTGTTTCCGATAACGGTTCTTCAACCGGAAGGGTTAAAGTTGAATATGTTAATCCTATGAAAGGCATTATACGTTTAACTTTAGACAGTAATTTCCTAAAGGCTTCTACCGACACTCATGTGACTGGTCAAATTTATATCAAAGCAGTTGGTCGTAAAGATACAGTTGTACTTAACGAGTTTCGCTTTTACGTAAAAGATGCATTAATTAACCAAATAGATGCTGATATTAAAATCAGATATATTAGAGAAATTGACGATCTTGTTGATTTAGTAAAAGACAGAATTGATACTGTATCGAAAGAATTAGAAAACGTTCAAAATGCTGAAGAAGAATTCATGAATTTTGTAAATACTCAAAAGACAGAATTTGTCAAACAAGTTAAAGATTTACGGGAACAAATGGAAAGTTTCGCAAAACAAACCGAAACAGAGTTAACAGACTATCTAAATAATATTAACGATAAAATTTTAGAGGTCAACGAACGACTAAATTCGGCAACTGAAGGGGTTATCACTGAACAAAACTTAGAGGAACACCTTATCGGTTATGCTAAGAAAGAAGAAGTCGGTACAGAACTGTCTAAAAAGGCAAATGAGGACGAATTCAAGGCGCTTTCTGATGGATTAGATGAATTAATACAAAACAAAGTTAATGAAGCTATTAAGAACGCTACAGGCCAATTATCAGCACTTACAGAAGCCGAAGGTTTTGCTATTAGGTTAGATGATGTTGACTTATCTACTATGAACAAAATTGATAAAACTGGTTTTTACTACCTTTACAACCCTACAAATTCTCCTGATCCTGATAATCAAAGCGGTTACGCTATTGTGATATCACGAAGCGAAACATACAAAAAAGTGTTGTTCATGCCATATAACAGACACAGAATATATTCTCGCAACATGATGGGCGAAACTACAAGATGGGGTTCTTGGTATGATGCTACAAAAGGCGTAGTAATACCTGGCTCTAATCCGGTTGTATAGGAGGTATTTTATAATGAAAAATAATTCAATCACTTACTCATTATCATTTTTGATGATTTTAGGATTTGGAACATTGATGTTTGAACGTGGTTTTTTCTGGACAAGAGAACAGACGTCAATTATTAGAGATAGTGACTTCTATTTGGCTTTACACCATATAATGCCTATTTGGATTTGGGGAGCACTTGCGATGATTTTTAGCGCTTTTATTATAGTTGCCCCATTCTTTTTACCTACACAAAAGTTAAACAATTCTTTCAACTATCTTATTTGTATTGGAGGTTGGGGCAACGCTTGCTTTTACTTTTTAATGACATCTGCTAGTATGTTTCACGCTATTAATTGGCTTTCTCCTTTGCAATTCTCTACCTTTACAATGATCTGTGGCATTTTAGGGTTCTACGGAGGTGTAGAAATTGTCTCAAGAAGAAGATAAATATGTATTACGTACAGAATGGATACAAAACACTGGGAAAATTTATGAAAAAATTAACGAAAACGACAGAAAACACATCGAAGCATATAGTACGCTTGATAAAAGATTAGATAAACAAACAGTTTTACAAGAAAAACAGTTTGAATCACAAAAGCGATTAGAAAAGCACTTAGAGAAAATTAGTAATGTAATTGAAAAAGTTGGGGCGGAATTCACTGACGTAAAGTACACAGTTAAATCTCACGAAACACAATTAGAAAATATAAATAAGTCAATTTCTGATAAACAAAAAGGAAATGTTCAAGTTTTTATAGCTTTAATCGGTGGAGGAACAACTATAATTGGGGCAGCAATTGGACTAGCACAATATATATTTTAAGTCGGCACTATTGTGTCGGCTTTTTATTTTGAAAATGAAAGTAGGTGTGTGAATGGCAATATTACCTAAAAGCGGAAAACCTACTGCCTCTCAAGTTGTGAATTGGGCTAAATGGATGGCTAAAAATCATAAAGGTGTCGACATTGACGGTAGGTATGGGTTCCAATGTTGGGATTTGCCTAACTACATCTTCCAACGTTATTGGCATTTCAGAACGTGGGGAAATGCAAATGCTATGGCAAACCGCAGTCAATACCCTAATAGATCATGGAAAATTTATAGAAATACAGCTAGCTTTGTTCCAAAGCCCGGGGATATAGTTTGTTGGACTTATGGTCGGGCTGGACATACTGGAATTGTTGTAGGTCCTAGTGATAAAAACACCTTCCGAACGGTAGACCAAAACTGGTACCATGCAAACCAATGGAGCGGTTCGAGAGCAGCGTTTGTTAATCATAACTATAACGGTAACGGCGGGAATATCTATTTTGTTAGACCGCCATACAAAGCAGAGAAAAACCCTCCTAAGCCTAGCGATAGCTCAAGTAGTTCAAGTAGTTCAAGTAATACAGCAACAGACAACAACAAAACAGTCACAATCAAAAAGAAACAAACACATATCAATTTCACTATTGACGATGGAGAACCAACTTATCCTGAATTTATCCGACACGATATTGTTCAAGGTAAAGATAGAGGTCATAACCCTAAGAAAGTGACTATAAGAAACGCAAATACAATGTGTTCAGTTCTTGACCTATACTTTGATAGGGAAAAATATCTTACTGATAAAGAATATCCTCACTATTTCGTAGATAGAAATCATATATGGCAACCTAGATTAGAAATGTACGAAGTACCTAGTCACCCTGATAATATCGTTATTGAAGTGTGCCAAGATTTATCAGCAAGTAAAGATGATTTTATTGTCAACGAGATACACACAATGCTACAAGCAGTGTTCAGAATGAAATATCAAGGTATACCAGTTAAGCCATCTTCTATTGAAGTTGACACATCTAATATTTGGCGAAGCGTATACGAGCATGGAGCTTGGGATATATCACTCAATGGATTGCCACCTAAGAAAAACATAGACAAAACAATCAATGGATTACTATATCTATATAAAAACAGTAAGAAGTTACTTTCTGAAATCCCTAAAGATAAAGTTAAGACTAAAACTATTAAAGTTACAGTTCCAGCATCTAGTGTTAATAAGAATACAACTACAACGACAAACAAAAAAGGAAGCAAAGCGCCTACTGTGGTTGTTTCAAGAAGTGCTTATTCATTCAAGAGAGCGGTAGCTATCCAAATGACAAAATCTCCTCAAATAAACTACGGTAACGGGTGGTATGGTGCAAGTTACTCGGCAACACTTAACGCTATGAATTCGCTTAAGATTTGGAATAGTAAAACTCAAAAATATCAAATGCTCAATCTTGGTAAATATCAAGGCGTTTCAGTTTCAGCACTTAATAAGATATTGCGCGGTAAAGGTTCTTTATCTGGGCAAGGTAAAGCAGTCGCTTATGCATGTAAAAAATACAATATCAACGAAATATATTTAATTGCACATGCCTTCCTTGAGAGTGGTTATGGTACATCTTACTTCTCAAGTGGTCGTGCTGGTGTTTATAACTACTTTGGTATTGGGGCGTATGATTGGAACCCTGATTATGCAATTACTTACGCTAGAAATAGAGGGTGGACTACTCCCGCTAAAGGTATTATTGGTGGCGCTAAGTTTGTAAGACAAGGTTATATTAGCAAAGGTCAAAACACTTTATACCGTATGCGTTGGAACCCTCGTCATCCAGGTAATCATCAATATGCGACTGATGTACGTTGGGCACAAGTTCAAGCGACAACTATCAAAAATCTATATGACAAAATCGGTATAAAAGGTGTCTATTTCATTAGAGATAGATATAAATAGGGATAAGGCTGACAGCTCTTATCCCTAAATTTATTATTGGAGAGGTGTTTTTATGGAAACATACAAAACCGGTACAGTTAATACAATCATCAATGAAAATGGCGTTGATTTAGGCAGCATAAACGTTAATCTGTACACAATGGATAACAAGACATCTGTTATTGATATCCATATTAAGAAAAAGAACATTATTAATGAAAATCAAGAATACATCTCTGTGAATTTTAATCAGACGAAATTCGAACCTGTATTACATGTTTTTGCACAAGATGGTTCTATATTCACTAATGAGCCATTAGAAATAGTTAAAGCTGAAGAAGGCTTTGTAAGATATATTATCCCTGAATATATCACTAAACATGTAGGGCAAATGCAATGTAAATTATTCTTAGAAAATCCTGAAAATAACGATAGCACGCATGTTGCTAACTTTTATTTTACTGTTAACGACAGCGGTATAACTAAAAGTGTAGGAAAAGAAATACGTGTGGAATTACTAGATGATATCGTAGAAAAAGTAATGAAAGACAATGTAGATATTTTCAAAGGACCTAAAGGAGATACTGGAGAACAAGGTCCAGCAGGACAAGACGGTAAAGATGGTAAAAATGGCATTAATGGTATCGATGGTATAAATGGTAATCCAGGTCCTCAAGGCCCACCAGGACGAGATGGGAAAGATGGTGAGATTGGTCCAGTAGGTCCAAAGGGTCCAAAAGGCGATACCGGAGATAAAGGGGAGCAAGGCAAACAAGGTCCACCGGGAAAAACACCAACTTTACCAGATTTTACAAATTGGCAGAAATATAAGTTTTCTTCGGACAACGGCGAAAGTGTTTCAGTAGATTTAAATAATGATGCAAATAATTTAGATAAATTGACACCAGGGTTTTACTATTTTTCGAACACGCCTGGTTTGCCATCTAATCAAAATGTTGCAGGTACTGCATTAGTAATAAAAAGAGATAAAAATTCAGTGAAACAAATTTTCTTCTTCCCTTACACAACAAACGCAATTTACATTAATAGTTATTATACGGAATGGAGTGGTTGGCAAATTGTAGGTAGCATCCAACAAAGTGATACTGGTTGGATTCCACTAGCAATTAAAAATGACTATGAAATAATCACTGACCTAAATTATGAACAGTCTTATCGTGTGATTGATTATGGTAATTTTAAAAAAGTATCTGTTCGCTTAGGTGTAATTGATAATTCGCCATCAACACAAAGCGTTGTTGCATCTATCCCTAAAGAACTCAACCCATACGATGTTTTTGGTTATGGAGTGTCAACTAATCAAGCGAATCCTGTAAGAGTAACAATAGTTGAGGGCGATATAATGTTACAATCTGATACTTTCTCCGATTCTATTAACACTTACTATCAAGGAGAATGGATAATATAGGAGTGAAAAAAATGTACAAACAAATTTTTAAAAAGACGAATGGTAAACCTGAATTAATTAAATCAATAGAAGACGAAGAAACTGGAAAAGAATACTTTGATTATAACGAATCAGAATATACAACAGAAATACCACCTTCGAATTTATACGAACCTATTTATTTTGAAAACGGTAAATGGAAAGGTGCTACTAGAGAAGAATATCTAAAAAGACAACCTAAAGTCGAAATTGAAGAAATACCCGACGAGAAAGATGCTTTAATAGCTGATTTAACATTACAATTAATAGAAACACAAGAAGAGTTAAACGATGTAAGAAAAGATATATCTGGTTTAACTATACAATTGTTAGGAGGAACTACTGATGCATGATATCGGAGTTAAATACTACAAAATGGGATATTACACAAACGAACAGTTTGCTTTATTTGTTAAAAGAGGATTTGTAACGCCTGAAGAATATTTAGAGTTAACTGGTGTTGAATACGATCCCGAAAAAGCACATGCGTAGAATTTATTAAGAGTCGACGTTTTATGTCGGCTCTTTAATTTATCTAAAGGAGATGTTTTTTTGAAAATTAACTGGATTAATCGTTTTAAAAACGGAACAACATTAACAGCTTTAGTTGGTGCAGTATTATTATTTGCTAAACAAGTAACCGAAGCATTTGGTATAGATATATCTAGTCAACTTGAAACAATCAGTAGTATTCTGGGAAGTATTATTACAATACTTGTAGCTTTAGGTATTGTTACAAACCCTAACACTAAAGGTGTTGCTGATGCTGGTATTGACCTAGAACTAAATAAACCGCGTAATCAAAAAACGCACCCTGTACAGTTTAAAAGTGAGTCAGGCGCAGTGAAACCTGAAGTTTTCGACACTAATGAACCGTTTACTGATGATTCTGATGAAGAAGAATTCGAATTTAATAATGATGGAGGAGGAGCTCCAGATGAAAACACAATCTCAAATCAATAAACGTTTAAGAGATTATAAAAACGGTGTAGTAGATAGTCCGTATCGAGTGAAAGTATGGACGAGTTATGACGCTTCTTTTGGTGCTATGGAACCAGGATGCATTGATAAAGATCGTGCTTATCACGCACAGTGTATGGACTTGGCGATAGATTATGTAATGTGGTTAACTGATAATCAAACAGAGATGTGGGGCGATGCTAAAAGCTCTATAAAAAACAAATTCCCTAAAGGGTGGAAGATTGTAGAAAACAAACCGTCAACGATACCCAAAAAAGGTTGGATAGCTGTATATACAGCTGGAACCTATTCACGTTATGGGCACATTGGTATAGTATATAATGGCGGTAATACGAATAGCTTCCAAATTTTAGAACAAAATTGGAATGGTTGGGCTAATAAAAAACCTAGCTTGCGATGGGATAACTACTATGGTTTAACACATTTTATAGTCCCTCCAATAGCAAAAGAAGTAGAAGCACCTAAAAAAGATGCAAAATCAGCTCCTAAACAGTCAGTTAAGGAAAATAGTAGCATCAAAGTCAACACTAATCATATAAAAGGTTGGACTATGACTAAGAGAGGTCGTAAACCTAAAGGTGTAGTCATTCATAATGATGCCGGCACAATGAATTCAAAACAATACTACAACAATCTAGTCAACGCTGATTACAATAGATTAGCAAGAGGCATAGCTCACGCATACGCTGATAGAAACGGTATTTGGGAATCTATATCAGAAGATAGAATTGCTTGGCATGTATCAGATGGTGTTCAACCAGGTTCAGGTAATTTTGAATTCTACGGAATTGAAGTTAATCAATCAATGTATGTAAGCGATAAAGATTTTCTTAAAAATGAACAAACAGCTCTTAAATTCGCAGCGCATAAACTTAAAAAGTGGGGGTTACCAGCTAACAGAAATACTGTTCGTTTACACAATGAATTTAGTTATACAGCTTGTCCTCATCGTTCAGCTAAATTGCATACTGGTATTGATCCAAAAAAACAAGCATGGACTAAGGCAACACAACTTAAGTTAAAAGATTACTTCATTAAGCAAATTAGGGCATATATGAAAGGTAGTACACCTAAAGTTACTACAGTTAAAAACAAACCTGGCAGTGCTTCCACTCCAGCTAATAGACGAGATATAAACGGTTGGAAAATCAATAAGTATGGAACTTATTACAAATCAGAAATAGCTCGCTTTACGCCAAACACTCCTATTAAAACTCATTATGTTGGGCCGTTTAGAAGTTGTCCTGTGAGCGGTGTATTACAGCCAGGTCAAACAATAAAATATGACACTGTGTGTAAACAAGACGGTCACGTTTGGGTGAGTTATACAGCTTATAATGGTAATGACGTTTGGTTAGCTGTGAGAACATGGGACAAAAATACAGATAGCTTAGGTAAGTTGTGGGGGACAATTAAATAATTGTGATATAATTAAATTACCACGTCATTATACAAGGGTAGTCGCTATGGCTACCCTCTTATAAATTACAATTAATTATGTCTATAATATGAAGATGTTAGATTGATATTAAAAAAACATAGTTTAACACTACATTGGTTACACGGTCTGTGCTATAATTAAATTACATACAATTTAATCTTCTTTTTTACTCCTTTATAATTTTGCTAC
>OBXY01000215.1_pt1 | contig 12781 bp, 9 predicted proteins | sample 1476701 | NCBI WGS metagenome assembly OBXY01 (sample SAMEA2580187, study PRJEB22360) | human gut metagenome | biome: human gut; feature: human-associated habitat; material: faeces | place: Denmark | collected 2008/2010 | reverse complement strand
GCCATTATACCGCGCTGCAAATTGTAACATAATCCGAAAAATCATTATGCGAAATCAATTACAAGGTTAGTGAAAGCTATGCATTAATAAGATCACAGAGTTATGCACAGGTCACGAATGCTGCCAAAGCAATGTGAAATCTGGATTGGCAATACCTTGTAACAAGATTAAATAATGATTTATACACTCTAAAGTTTTTATGTAAGGAAAAAATAAAGAAGTTTATATGTATCAAATAATGACAACGCTACGTGAATTCTGCGTTATTTTATGAGGTGAATACCATCAGATTAAGTAAATCTCAGGGATTAAGATTTACGTTTTTGATGAAATGGTATTTGTGTGACTATGTCACGATATGTATAAGGTTAAGATAACAGTTTTGCTCCGTATTCATAAACCTGTTGCAGTAAATTCAGTTTGGTTGGATTATCCGAATATTCCTCTGCTAACCGTTGTAAACTTTCTTCAAATTTAACCACACTTTGTTCTAATTTACGTTGGCGATATTTTTGCCATTTGATTTGCTCAGCACGATTTAGGGTTTTGTAGAAATGTCTTGCACGATAATGGAATAACAATTCAGGAATTCGTTTATCTTCAAACGCTAAACCATGCTCAGCTAATTTTTCAGCTGGTAAATCGCGTAAAATAGCCATATTGTTTTTATCGGCATTGCTAAAGAAACCGTTATAAAGTTCAGTTTCTACATTATCGCTCGGCTCAAATTCGCGTTCTTCTGAGAATATTTCAATAACTTTCTCACGAATATCTAAGGATTGGCGCAATTTTGCTAAATTATCTAAGCATTGTTGTCTGTCTATCCCTAAACGAGCTGCATTTTCTGGCAGTAACGTTTTTGCAGGAGCTAAAATTGGGCATTTATTAATATGAACCAATTTCAATGGAACTGATGAAACTCCCCTTTCTTCTAGATCGCTTTTCTTGGTATATAAATCTTGTCGCAAATCAACCGCACTTTTACTGAGTAAATTATCAATATCACCTGATAAATCACAGACGATTACGGCATTTTGATTAGTTGGATGCCATGCTAATGGTGCCACCCAAGCACAATTGCCACGATAATTCCCTAACATACCTGAAACATGCAATAATGGTGTCATTTCCGCGGTATCAATTAACTTCTCAATTTCCCTTTTACCTCTATGCTCAAAGAAGAATTGAAATAATTTAGGCTGCTTTTCTTTAATTAATTTAGCCATGGCAATAGTTGCATACACATCCGCCATCGCATCATGGGCATTTTCATGCTCAATACCATTTGCTTTGGTTAGTTTTTCTAAGCGAAAGCTTGGCATGCCATCATCGTCATAAGCCCAATTAATTCCCTCTGGACGCAAAGCATAACAGGCTCGTACTAAATCCAGTAAATCCCAACGAGAATTGCCATTTTTCCAGCTATATTCATAGGGATCGATGAAGTTACGGTAAAAGGTATAACGAGTCATTTCATCGTCATAACGAATGTTGTTGTAACCCATCACACAGGTGTTAGGTTGTGAAAATTCAGCTAGAATTTTTGCGGCAAGTTCAGGTTCAGGAATCCCCTTTTCATTACATTCTTGTGGCGTGATTCCTGTGACCATTACGGCTTCCGGGGTAGGCAAATAATCATTGGTTTGCTTGCAATACAACATAATAGGCTCACCAATGATATTGAAATCGGCATCGGTACGAATACCGGCAAATTGAGCTGGACGATCACTTGCCGGATTGATACCAAAACTTTCGTAATCGTAGATAAAAAAACTAAAATTGTTTGCCATAATTAAGCCAAAATTTTATCTAAATAATATAAACAGAAAATTGCTGAAAGGCTGACAAGCACACCAAACCAGTTGATTTTGCTGATTTTTTCTTTAAAGAAAAATGCGCCAGTGATAGTGCCTAAACAAATAACACCAATATTCATTCCCGCAAAAACTAAGGTTGGGTTTTGTCCGAAACTTTGGTGCGCTTTAATGTAAAACAGGATGTTGAAGAAATTCAATACACCTAAAATGATTCCACCAATAAAGCTTGGCACTGTCCACTGAGTGCGTTTTAGGAATAAATACAGGAACATGACACAAGCGGCTAATGAAAAAGCAATGAATAATGTGGTTGGGAATGCTCCCCCGCTTTTGGCCACTTGTTTGAATAAGATATCAATGGTGCCATAGCCAAACCAAACACCGATTAAGCCTAAAATACCTTTAAAAGTGACCGCACTTTGTTCATTCGATTTGTTCAAAATACAGAATAAACCGATGAATGCTAAAATAATGCCAACAATTTTAGGCTGACTTAATGTTTCATGGAAAATAATAAAAGATGCAACAATCGGTAGAAATAACGATAAGCGTTGTGCAGCATCTGAACGCACGATGCCCGCAAATTCAACGGCTTTAGACATAATGATAAATACGGTTGGTAATAAAATACCTAAAGCCAGGAAAATAGGAGTGCTATCACTTTGTGCTAAATATTCGGTAAATTCCAATCCTTTAAAATTAGGTTTGAGTAAGAAATAGCTTAATGAAATGGCGATAATATAGTTGAACGCTATTGCTTGTTCAATAATGATGTTTTTCTTGCGCGCAACTTTGAGTAACACCGATACGGCAACACTACATAGAATGGCAAAAATAAGGTTGTGCATAATTCGTCCTAAATTCTCATAAAAATAACAATGAAAAAAGCGGTCAATTGCTTTGACCGCTTTAAAAAACTACTCTGTTGCGCCAAAGCCACGCAAACCAACCACATGAACTTGTTCTTGGTTGCTGGCGATTTTACGCACCAGTTTATAGGTTGTGCCTTTTTCAGGGCTGATATTCTCTGGCGCTGCGATAAGTAACTGCATATCCAAACGTTCGCAAAGTTCAAACAAGGTGGAAATAGATTTACCATCCAAACGCGCAGCTTCATCCAAGAATAGTAAACGACATGGCACAATGTCTTTACCGCGAATACGACGACTTTCCTCTTCCCAGCTTTGAACCACCATTAATAGGATGGACATACCGGTACCGATCGCTTCACCTGTCGATAATGCACCACTTTCTGCTCGCAACCAACCATCTGCACCACGGAATACTTCAACTTCTAACTCAAGGTAATTACGGTAATCCAATAATTCTTCACCGATAGTTTGTGCCGTGCGTTGGCCCATATCAATATGCGGGTTAATGCGTTGATAAAGTTTCGCAATGGCTTCAGAGAAGGTGATACGATTATCACTGAATAAATCTTGATATTCTTCCTGTTTACCTGACAGCGCATCAAGCAACATCGCATGTGTATCGCGAATATTGACCACTAAACGTACCGATTTCACCTGACCGAAGGCAATATTTTGTAGACCTTGGTTCAACATGCGAATACGATTTTGTTCACGTTGAATGGTTTTACGCATAATATTCGCCACACTTTCAGAACTGATCGCCAATTTTTTCTCACGGCCAGTTAATTCTTCTGTTAAGCGATTAAGCTCAATTTCCATTTGCTCAATTGCATCAATCGGATCATCAGTTTTAATAATATCCTGACGAATACGTTCACGAAGATGTTGATAGACAGCAATAAAGAAGCGAACTTTATTTTCCGGTTTACGGCTGTCTTCAGAGATACGCAATGCATCGCGGAGATATTCATTATCAGCCACTGCAGTACGTAGTGCACCTAATGCTTTATCCGACATTGAACGTAGTTCATCAGCAGATAAATAAGCTAATTCACGGCGATTGAGTCGTTTTTCCACATCGGAATTACGAGATAAACGGAGAACCACGCACCAGCTGACTTTAGCTGCCACAACTAACTCACGTTGAGTTTTGTAATCACGTTCGGCTTTGCGAATGCGTTTATTTAAGTTCTCCGCTTCGCTTTCAATGAGTGTTAATTGTTTTTCTACATAAGAACGACGTTGACGACTGGTTGAAAGTTGTTGGTATAGCTCATCACGACGATTTCTCGCACGTTCCTCTGCCCCTTCATCAGCACACACGCCCAATTCACCAATCTCAGCAATTAATTCTTTTAACAATTGATTTTTACTGTCATAAGAACTTTGTAATTGGATAAATACTTGGTTGTATTGTGCAAATTGACTTTGTTTTTGACGTAATTGTTCACGTTGAGCATCGCGTTGTGACTGCAATTGTTCCAAACGTTGACGAAGTTGCTCATTAAGCTCTGATGTTTCTGCTTGACCAGCATCTTCATAGCTGAAGTGATTTTTACGTTGTACTACATCTGCTAAAGCAAATACACGTTGCTGTACTTGTTTTTGACGTTCAACCGCTTGGGTTAAATCAGCTTTTAAGCGTTCATAGTTTTCTGGGTCACTTTGTAAGGTATTTGCAATCGGTTCTAATTGTGACAACGCAACGCCATGTTGACGAATAAAGCTTTCATCTTGCTCTGCGATGTCTAATTGTTCGCGGCACTCTTCAATGCGATCAAGTAATTCTTCATCAGCAAGCAAGTTAAGCTGCGGCATTAACTTGTTCAACAATTGCATTTTTTCTTTGGCATTATCCAATTTAATGCGAATTTGTTGCTCAGTATTTGAGAATTGATTGAGCTCGCGATCAATTTCATTGCGTTCTTGATTGATTTCCGCCATCACCTCTTCAGGGTTTGGTTGGAACGCAAGCGCTAAATGCAAGCCAACAAACTGACTAAAGTGTTCGTGTAAACGTTGACATTTTTGTACATCAAAGGCGATTTGTGCATATTCTTCCGCAATTTCATCACGTTTAGCTTGTAATTCTTCTAAATGTTTTTCACGTGCTGCACGGCCGAATAATGGAATTTGCGGGAATTTTGAATAACGCAATTCACGATCTGATACTTGTACCACAACGCCCATTTCAAGTTCTTGGGCTGAAAGTACGCTGTCATCAAAGGCATTTGGATCACCTTCGATTAAATATAAATCGTCTGGACAATCTTCTAAATTAGCTAATTGTTCGCGTACCGTGTTGAGATCACGTACAACAATAGCATGGCGAGCTGGACCATAAAGTGCCGAGAAATAAGGTGCATCTTCAATTGGTACATCATCATATAATTCAGAAAGCAACACACCACCAAAACGTTCTGCAAGCACATTCAAGCGAGCATCTTCAGAACCATCAGGTTGGCTTAAACGAGAAATTTGCTCATCTAATTGTTGACGTTGTTTTTCTAAATTGTCACGTTGAATAGTCAGCTCACGTTCTTTCACCAATTGTGATTGCATAAAATGCATCACATCTTGGCTATGTTCAAAGGTTTCACCACTTTGCTCTTGTAAACGTTCTAAAGCAGCTTGAGCAGTTAACCAAGCCGGTGCTTTACGAGCATTTTCTTCGTAAAGTGTGGTCAAGCTTTCACGTTTTTGACGTAAGGTTGAACGGTTTTCTACTTGCTCAGCAAGTTCTTCATTCAAACTTTCAATGAGTTCTTCTTGTTTAGCGTGGTATGCTTCGAGTTCATCAGCGGTTTCTAAAGATAAATCAGCACGTTGATTAAAATCAGCCAATAATTTAACCGCACTTTGTTGTTGAGCATAGCGCTGCTCTAACTCATGTAATTTCGCGCGTAATTGCGGGGTTTGTTGTGCTTGAATTTTTTGTGTTGGATATTCACGCAATAATTCTTTAGCACTTTCCCAAGCACTTGAACGTGGCATATCACCAGCAATTTTACATACCAACTGATACGCTTTATCAAATTGTGATTTAGCCGCTTCAGAAATAGACATTTTATGTTCTAACTCAAGTACTTGCTCGGTAAGACTTTCTGCATGGGCAGCAAACTCTGCTTGGTAATCTTCCGCATTTTTTACGCTCAAATCCGCTAAACCACATAAGGTTTTCGCTTTTTCAAGTGCGGCAATTGCTTGTTGATATTGCAATGCACGGGTTTGTTGTGCATCTAATGCTTGTTGGTAGTCCGCAAGTTGCGCACGTACTTGGTCAATTTCAAGTTCCGTTTGCTCAAATTGTGCTTGGCTTTCTTCAAGCTGTTCGGTTGCGGTTTCCACAACCATTTTTTGTTCTTCTAATTTTTCTGTAAGCTCAGCTACGTCTTCTTGATAGCGCGATACTTTTTCTTGATGACGTAACGCATTTAATACCAAGTTCAAGTGGTCTGCCGCACTTTGGTGATCGACTTCTAAAGTACGTTCATTTTCTGCCAATTCTGCAGATTCACGGCTTAAGTCAATTAAGCGATGTTGCGATAATTCTTGCTCAGCTTTTGCTTTATACCAATCACGGCGGAAACCTAGAGCCGCTTCGATATTACCGCGGCGTTCATTGGCATTACGCATATAATCTGATGCCACATAATTAGTGGTTTCGGTGATTAAATGTTTGAATAAATCACGGTCAGATTGGGTGACTTTAATTGCTTCAAGGGTCATGCGGTTTTCACGTAACGCACTTTCCATATCTTGGAAGGCTTTGCGCACACCAAGGTTTTCTGGCAATAAGTAATCACGTAAAGAACGAGTAATAGCGCTGGAAATACCACCGTATAAAGAAGCTTCGATTAATTTATAAAATTTGCTACGATCAGAGGCACTACGTAAGCGTTTTGGAATAATGCCCAAATCAAACATCATGCCGTGATAATCGGTGATGGAATGATATTGTTTAAATTGCGCACCAAGGTTTTCAATTTTGTCTTTTAATTCATTTAAATTGAGTACACGTGCTTGACGTTCACCGACTGTTTCGGTGAAAAGTGCGGTCGGATTTAAGGACAATTCTACACCTTGAATCGAGAATGTTTTTAAATCGACTTTCTTATCACGACCAGCGATTTGTTGCAGACGCACACCCACAAGAATTCGTTGGTGACGAGAGTTGATGGTATCCAATACCGCATAACACACACCTGGACGTAATTTACCGTGTAAGCCTTTATCACGAGAGCCGCCTGTTGAGCCGGCTTCTGTGGTATTACGGAAATGCAATAAGGTTAAGTCTGGAATTAACGCTGTGACAAACCCCGCCATGGTTGTAGATTTACCGGCACCATTACCACCGGAAAGTGTGGTCACCAATTCATCCAAATCAAAGGTGCGGGCAAAGAAACCATTCCAGTTAATTAAGGTTAGTGAACGAAATTTACCACGTTCTACCCCATTATGTTGGTTTAATACAGGAGCAATAAATTCTTCTTCAACCTGTTCAGTTGATTGCTCGGGTTCGTCTTGATAGATTTCGTTTTCAAGTTCTAATACATCAGACATTATTCTTGTTCTCCTGCATCATCAAATTCTTCATCAATTTCGACCGCACTTTCTTCATCATCGAGATCATCAGCATTGCTTGCCGCTTTTGCTTGCTTTTCGAGTTCGAGAGATTGCGGTGTGGCTGCTTCCCCATCACGAATTAAGCGAGCTTGTGCTTCTAACGGATCATCGCCAGAACGTACTTCAGCCCCAAAACGGAAGACTGATTCAGAAATAGTAAATTTACCGCTATGCTGTTCACCCACGGTATGAATCATTCCTAAACGGCGTAAACGGCCGATCGCCGCACGTACTTTTTCAGCTAATTTTTGCTTATCTAAATCCGAACCACTGGAACGTTGATTAACAGCTTTCAATAATTTGCCTTCGTCTGCTAAGTTGAGTAATTCGTCATAGACTTCTTGCGTACTGAAGATACCTTGCTGTGCCAAACGTTCTGGACTTAAATACAAATAGCAAAGCACTTTCCCAACCAACATTTCTAATTCGGAAAGCACTGAACGGGCGATTAACGTCGTGGCTTTAGGACGCAAATAGAAAAAGCCTTCCGGTGCACGAATTAATTCCACGTTGTAACGGCGATAAAAGCCATCCAACTCATTTTGGAAATCCATTAAAAAAGCATGATTATCTAATTGATCTGTGCTGATATGGCGGCCTGAGCGCAATAAACTATCCACTGTCGGGAAAATAGGATTAGCAATGGCATTTGCTAATTTCGGGGAAATTACATCTTGAATATCTGTCATGGTTAATTTCTCATTTTATAAATTCGTTTTAATAAGCCACGAAATTAATATTTATCAATCACATGCGCTTGTACTTCTGCGCCATAATCGTTAATTTCTTGCCATTGCGGATAAATACCGGCTAAATCATCACTTGCCATACCTAAACGCACTGCTTGATCCACAATGATACGTGCCACATCAAAATGGCGTGAAAGCGGATAAGCTTCTAATTGTTCTTTTAAGACCAAACTTAAATCAATCGGACGATTATTTTCACGGTATTGAATGAGTAAGCCTTGCATATGTTCGACGATTTGATCATGTAAATCAGCTAAAGATTCATATTGCAGCTCTTCAGGTAATTCGCCCAATGCATCATCTTCACGTAATACCATTTCTTCATCACGCAGATCGACCAAACGTTCCGCTTGAGCAGTCCACAAGAACCAAGGATGATCGAAATAGCTATGGATAGAATTACGTAAACGTTGTGAGAATACGCGATTTTTATCCATATCAATGGCGGTACGGATAAATTTATGTACGTGACGGTCATAACCAATCCATAAATCAATGGCTTGTTGTCCCCAGCTAATAATGCGATCGAGCTTAGATTGTAAATCAGTGATTAATTGTTCTATAAAATACAGCTCATCGTGACCAATTACACAATCTTGAATACGTAACAATTGTGCCTGTAACTTATCACCTGCGGCATTTAAGGTATCTTGTAACTCACGTAAATTGCCTGAAGTTTCATCTAATAAACGTTCACAGCTAGAAATTGCCGCCTGCCAATCTTTGGTAAGCAAATTCGCAATTTCTTCTTTAATGCTTTGCTGATTTTCATCCATCACACGTTGTGATAAATCAATACTATCGAAAATCTCTGCCACAGAATATTTTAACGGAGCGAAAACATTCCGGCGCCAAAAGTGCTCATTCTCCCCTTTTGCTGTAGCTTCTTCTGCAGCATCGGATGCACGCTGAATTTCATCTGCCACAATAGAAAGCTGCACAGAAAGACGCAACGCAGAAAACTCACGCTGACGAATATAATAATCTGATATGCCAACACCTAAAGGAGTGAGACGATAAATGGAAAGCCCTTCAGTAAATTCACTACTGAAACGATTGAGAAAACGCTGCTTCACCAGTTCATTGATAGCATTATTGGCACGGGTGGCAATCGCATCCGTTGATTGGTCAAAGGCGTTGGCTGTATGGCGGAAAATATCCACTAAATCAGCTTCTAACATCTCACCGTCTAAACGTTCGTTGTTATAGATGGCAATAGCCAGTAAAAACACTAAACGCTCTGTCGGTAGATTTAACGAAAATTCCCGCTCTTTCGCCCATGAGACGAGTTCAGGAATGGTTTGTGAGGTTTCGATCATTCGGTTACAAAAGCTTAAAATTGAACAAAAAATTTTTGAGATTATACAGGATTTTTTCTCAATCTTGAAAATCTTCTTGTGAATTGGACGGGCTTTTTATTTTTCGAGATTATATGTGGCTAATCTGCGATGTAAACAGATTGATAAATAAACGTTATCTTCCAAAATAAAGAGCCACAAAATCGTGGCTCTTTTTCTCTTTTAAAAATAATCAAAAATTGACTGCACTTATTACAAGATATATCGCCAAACAAATGCACTGACTAAAATAATCAACATAATAATAATTTGTATTAAACGTTTTTTGGTTAATTTTTCGGCTGCCATACCTATTTACTCGTAGATAACTTCTTTAATTTACTATTTAGTGGTAGAATAATTGCGTTAGATCAATTTTACACTATATTTATCGATTTGAGGAACTAATGAATAATTTCGTTTCAGAAACTAAATCAGGGTGCAGAATTCAATCTGGTGGTTGTGCGATTCATTGCCAGGATTGCAGCATTAGTCAACTTTGTATTCCTTTCACATTAAACGAACATGAGCTCGATCAGCTTGATAATATTATTGAGCGTAAAAAGCCTATACAAAAATCTCAAGTCCTTTTTAAAGCGGGTGATACGCTTAATTCTATTTATGCGATTCGTTCTGGTACCATTAAAACTTATACCATTAGTGAAGCGGGCGAAGAACAAATTACCTCTTTTCACTTACCGGGTGATTTAGTCGGTTTCGATGCGCTCACAAATATGCAACACCCAAGTTTTGCTCAAGCATTGGAAACCGCTATGGTATGTGAAATTCCATTTGATATCTTAGATGACTTATCTGGAAAAATGCCTAAGCTTCGTCAGCAAATTATGCGTTTGATGAGTAGTGAAATCAAAAGCGATCAAGAAATGATTTTATTACTTTCTAAAATGAATGCTGAAGAACGTTTGGCGGCATTTATTCACAATCTATCGAAACGTTATTCTGCTCGTGGTTTCTCTGCGAAAGAATTCCGCTTAACCATGACCCGTAGTGATATCGGTAACTATCTTGGTTTAACCGTTGAAACCATCAGTCGTTTACTTGGTCGTTTCCAAAAACTCGGTGTACTCTCTGTTCAAGGTAAATACATTACTATTAATGATATTAATGCCTTGATTGATTTAACCGGTGTCCATAAAACCAAAATCCAATTAGCAGAATAAATTAAAAGCGTGAGTTTTCACGCTTTTTTAACATTTGAAACAAAAAAACTTGCACGAGATCACTTTTTTGATAATCGGTTCTTGTCATCGTTTAAAATCTTTTCTATCCTATTGATATCTCATATCTTGGAGGTTTTATGAAATTTAATAATATTCTTGTTGTACTCAATCCTGATAACGAAAAACAATATGCTCTAGCTCGTGCCGTTCGTCTTGTTAAAGAACAGCAAAATGAAACAAAGGTAAAAATCACCACCCTTTTGAGTGTTTATGACTTATCGTATGAGATGTCAGCCCTTCTTTCTTCTGAAGAACGCAGCGAAATGCATAAAACAGCCGTTGAACAACAACGTCAAGCTGTGCAATTTTATTTAGACAAATATGCTGATCCGGAAATTGAATTTGAATCTCACATTGTATGGAGCAGCAATGAAGCGGATGCAATTCGTGAAGAAGTTGAAAAAAATCAATACGACCTTGTTGTGAAATACACTAAAGATGAAGAAAGCTTTACTTCATTAATTTTCACACCAGTAGATTGGCAATTACTACGTAAATGTCCAATCCCAGTATTAATGGTACGTGATGGTGACTGGAAACACCAACGCCGTATTTTAGTTGCTGTTAATGTTTCAGGTGAGCAAGAATATCAAGATGAATTCAATCAAGAATTAGTTTCAACAGGCATGAATTTAGCGGAAAACTTAAACCGTGGTAACGTACATTTAGTAGCAGCCTACCCTGTTGCGCCAATTAATATGGCGATTGATTTACCTGAATTTAATACTTCAGGTTATGAAAATGGCATTCGTGGCCAACATCTCATCAATATGAAAGCCTTACGTCAAAAATTTGGTATTGATGAAGATCATACCCATGTACGCGAAGGTTTCCCTGAAGAAGTGATTCCTGAAGTGGCGAAAGAAATTGAAGCTGAATTAGTGATTTTAGGTACAGTGGGAAGAACGGGTTTATCTGCAGCGTTACTAGGTAATACAGCTGAACATGTAATTAGTAAATTAAGCTGCAATTTATTAGCCATTAAACCATCTAAAAAATAAGCCTATTTAGCTTTTTATTTAAAATAAGTGCGGTCAGAAAAACAATCGTTTTATTGACCGCACTTTTTTGTTAAAAAAATGTGAAGTTTCTCACAAAATTAACTTTTTCTATTCGTCTCATTATTTCTTTTTCGTTATACTCGTCCGCCCTATCGAAAACTTTCTATAAATTGATTTATTGATTAAAAAGGAAAGACAATGAAAAAAACATTAATTGCAGCACTACTTGGCTTCTCTGCGCTCGCTCAAGCCCATGAAGTTTGGGTTGCAACACCAGCACAACTTGCTTCCAATTCCGTTTTAAAAGCTGATTTAGCTTATGGTGACTACCCCTACGTTGAAAAAATTCCTGAAAAACGTCTCGCTATTTTTCCACCGATGGAACTCATCAATCAAGATGGTGAAATGCAAACATTAGTACAAAAAGGTGAAAACTACCAATATCAATCAGAAAAACCGTTAAAAGACGGTTCATATTGGGTAACAGCTACTTATAAACCAACTTTCTGGTCACAACATAATGAAGGTTGGAAAATGGATAACTTACAAGGCACACCAAATGCATTCTATTGCGAACAAACTCAAATGTTTGGTAAAGCCTTTACTGTAGTGGGCAAAAAACCATTAAATGCAGATATGGCAATGACACGCCTCGGCTTACCACTTGAAATCGTGCCACTTAAAGATCCGAAAACAATTAAAGCGGGTGAAGCGTTCCCTGTTCAGATTTTCTATAAAAACCAACCACTTGCAGGCGAAACGATTATTGCAACCTCTGATACATTTGTTGTAAAAGATATGGAAGCGGCGACATCTCACCGTGAGCCACAAGCCTTTTCTGGTAAAACAGACAAAGAAGGTAAAGTTAACTTTATTCCATTAATTGAAGGTATTTGGAAACTTAAAGTGATTCATAAAGAACCATTTGAAGATCAAAAGGTGTGTCAACATTCAGCGAATTACGCGACGTTAATTCTCCCTGTTGGTAAAGCTAGAGCTAAACTCCCACCAAAACCAGAACATCATCATTAATCATAAAAAAGTGCGGTCAAATTTGATCTGACCCCAAAAAATTAGACTGTTATTTAAAGGATTGTTTTCGATATTGTATCGGACTCAGTCCTTTTAATTTTAGTTG
>OBXY01000214.1_pt1 | contig 12831 bp, 7 predicted proteins | sample 1476701 | NCBI WGS metagenome assembly OBXY01 (sample SAMEA2580187, study PRJEB22360) | human gut metagenome | biome: human gut; feature: human-associated habitat; material: faeces | place: Denmark | collected 2008/2010 | reverse complement strand
ACAACAACTTCAACGAAACCGCGGTAGCTCTGCTCAAGGATGGAGCGGACAGCCACGCGCAGCAGTTCGGGGCGCTTGCCGTTGGTTGCGATAACGGCGGAAACAGCAGGGGTGCGAGAGGTGAAGTGCATCATTGGGATTCTCCTTACTCAGCGGGGGTCGCGAGGCTAACGTACTTGCGACGCATGGACAGCAGAACGGTTGCGGCATTAGCCAGCAGAAGCAGCGCGTAGACGATGACGAATACGGGGCCGAAGCCAACGAAAATGTAGATCCAGCAGAGGGTGCCAGCGTCCATGTGCAGGTTGATGAAGGAGCGCAGGGGGCCACCGGTCGGGGGAGCAGCGGTCTTGCGGTTGTTGCGCAGCTGCTCAGCAAGAATCTGGCTCATGAAGTGACCTGCGGTCAGCGCGGTGAAAATCATGGGCATCGCAATGATCCAGCCGTTGAATGCGTTGGAACCGGTAAAGGAGTAGTGCGCAGGGTACAGCAGGAAGGAGAGCAGAGTTGCCATGTGCACGGAGGGCACACGGATGGAGTCGACCACATGGTCGAGCCACTCACCGGCGGGGGAGGATGCGCCGGTCACTCGAGCAACCTGGCCGTCAGCGGAGTCCAGGCCGTAACCGAGAGCGAAAAGCAGTGCAACGCAGATGCCCACACCAATGCTGGGAGGGCAGGTAATCAGAACGATGAGGCCTGCAGCGGAACATGCAGCGGAAATCGCGGTGACGCCGTTGGGGGTGATGCCCAGAGCGACAGCTGCCGCGGCGAAGTAGCGTGCTACTCGGCGGTTGACCCAGCGGGTGTAGGCGGGAACGCCAATGCCGGGCTTCTGCGCTGCTTCAAGAGAGCGCAGGGTGTGAGAAAACTTCGCAGAAAATCCCGATGCGGGCGCGGAGTTCGGGGCGTGAGGTGCCTCAGAGGTGGACATGCACATTCCTTTTTAATCGGTGAGAGGAGTGAAGGAGAGTGAATTACTCCCTTTCGGGGTGGTTGCGAGAAAGTCCGGAAGTCTCGCACGCGAAAAAAGAGGTGGTTGGTCCCTTTTTTCACGTACACCACTATATAGATATTTTACAACGAGATGAAGTGCAACAGGGGGCGTGTGGTCAGGGTCAACAATTGTGTCGTAAAAACCCTCTGACAATGCGCTTTGGTGCAGATTTGCGGGATCCTTCGGGTAGGCTTGGTGTGCTGTTAGAGGGGGTTATCGGCGCTTTGTTCTCGTGAATTGTGGATTTAGAAAACATTTCTGAACATTGTGCAGAGAGGCACATGACAGAAGCACAAATAATGGGAATAAATGATGCAAAAAACACGGAAAAGTGGGGAATATACGCAAATGGGGTTTGATTTCCTGAATCATTCAGAAAATCAAACCCCATTTAGCTGAGATTATCTAGAAGGTATTAGTTCCTTCGAGACTGCATCGGAACGCGGGTTCCGACTCCGTTATTGACGATGCGTCGCTCGCCCTGGCCGGCTGCCGCGTTGTTCGCGTTGTCGACCACGGGCTGCTCAGCCTCGTGTGCGGCGGGAGCATCCGCCTCCTTGTCAGCTTCCTTCTCGGCAGGCTGCTCAGCAACCGGTGCCTTAGCGATTGCCTGCATGTCGAAGCTTACATTCGGGCGAACGTTTCGTCGACTGATGCCCGGATGAACCTCAACTGCGATGAGGTTCTCGCCAACCTTCAGCTTGGAAGAAGGAACGGTGAAGGTCACCGGAGTCTTCTGAGCCGTAGCGGTATCAATCGAGCTCGATGCAATCGCGCTATTCCACAGCTTTCCACGAGTGTCAAAGTTGGAACGACCAACCTCTTCACCGTTGACACCCACCGCAATAGCGTCATCCGCGTAAGTGGTCAGCACGAGATCACGGCTGGCCTGCTCACGAGTGAGCTGGATGGTGGTGTAGGCGTAGATATTGTGGCGGGAACGCACGAGCGGAACCTTAACGGAGGTGTTGAGGTTACCAGTACCGACCCCAATCGGGGTCTTGCCGGTCTGCCATGCTTCCTGCGCAATATCTTCCAGGCTGAAGTGGAAGTTGTACTTCCAACCGTACTTACGGTTGGGAGCCTGGGTAGAGACCATGTACTTCCAATCCGAGGCGTAGGGCAGAACAATCTGGTCCTTAGCGGCCTCGTCCTTCTGATCGTCCTTAGGAGTTTCTTCCTTCGGATCGGCAGGCTTCGGGTTCTCTTCCTTCGGTGCCTCAGTAGTCGCTTCTGCACTCGGGGTAGCGCTTGCCGAAGCACTGGGGTCAGCGCTCGCGGTCGGGTCAGCACTTGCCGTGGGGTCTGCAGTAGCAGTCGGGTCAGCGGTAGGCGTTGCGGTCGCGGTCTCCGGGGGGGTGGGAGTCGGGCGCACCGGAGCTCCCTGGACCGGAGTGGATGCAGAGTAGTTATCCGAGCTGTCCACTGCACGCACAAAGTAACGTGCGTTATCGGTGTGGTCAATCTCGAACTTCGTACCCGAAGTGCTAGCAATGACGCGGTCATCACGCAGAATCTGGTAGCGGACACTACCGGTATCCTGTACAGCATCCCAGGTCAGAACGTCCTTATCGTCCTTCAGCTCAACCTTCAGGTTCTGCGGGGTAGGCGGAGGAGCCACATCGCGAGCCTCAAAGCGCGCAAAACCGACGGTATCCTGAGTACCGTGAACACCCAGCGAACGGTGAATATCGCCGCCAACCCACAGGGTGCCCTTCGAATCCACGAAAGACTCCCAGATACCGAATCCGTGGTCACCCTTAATAGCAGGGGAGAACTCCGGCAGCATCTTACCGCTGTCCTTATCGAAAGCAGCAACCAGCTTGACCGAGTGAATCACGCTCGAACCGCCCACGGGGGTCCGCTTGTTACGCGAATCCTGGTAGAGGAAGTCGCCGCAGTGGCAGGCGCCGTAGATGGTGTTACCGTGCAGGTGCAGATCCTGGAAGTCTCCACCATCGCGGGTAATCGCGGTGTAGGTGGGGGTCAAGGACGCCTTATCGTAACGAGAGATGAGGTGCTCGGTACCGCCCACCCAGACGCCGGTACCGGCATCCTGGACGTCGAACTGGAAACCCCAAATTTTGGTTTCATTACGCAGGTCAGAGACATTAGCGCCAGCAGGAATCTCAGACTGCTGGTACGCCCACGGGCTGCCCTTCTGCATATGCTGAGTAATATCAGCCACGCGGTAGGCAAGGCCACCGTTGAGCCAGGTGAAGTAACCGGCTACGTAAACATGAGAGTTATCAGCGGAGGCGCTAATACCGTTGACAGTACCGTTGAACACCTGGCGCCAGTTACGGTCTATACTCACAATACCGGGCACACCGTTAGAAGGCTCGCCCAACTTAAAACGGGCAATATTGCGCGAATACGCCTCACCCGCCTTTTCACTTTCATAAATGTGGGTAAAGGTGCCGCCAATATACACGTAGTCACCCTGACGGTGAATGGTCTTCACCGTCATGACCTCGGTACGAATGCGATCTTCGACTTTAACCTGGGCCCATTCAGGGGCAACTTCACCGGTTGTGGCGTCAACAACGACGAAGCTCTCATGCTTCTCACCGTTAACAAGCTTGAAGTTACCGCCAACAGCCAAACGGTTATTCGGCAGAGCCTCAACAGCCTTCACCTGACCGTCAACAGTCAGCTTAAAATCGCGGCGCAACTCGCCGGTCACCGGGTCAAAAGCAGCAATATTAGATTGCGCAACACGCTCACCGGTAGAGGACTCAAGGTACTCGAAGTCGCCACCAATAAACACGCTGGAGGTGCCGTTACCGTGATCGACCTCGGTAATGGCCTCAACGTAGGTGTTCATTTCGCCGGTTTTACCGGAGGCGGTCCTGGCGCTGGTTCGCCAGCGCCAATCCGCCGAACGGCTATTGGGCAGGGCACGACGAGCGCTCGCCGGGGTACCGGAATCCGGGATAGCGCCCAGGTTCAAATCATTCTGGGTCAGCTTCGGGCGCAGGAACATCTGGGTGTAACCGAAAGAGGCCTCACCGTTGCTTTCCTTACCGTAGATGTAGGAGTTCCGCGCATCGGTGATTGCCGGCTCAGAGCCATCCTGCGAAATGGGAGAGTTTGCACCGTAACGGAAACCCATACGGTAATCCTGGGACGCCAACTCATCAAACATCAAAGTCTTGAAGCCGTTGTTCTGTCCACGCAGAATGTGGTCTTCCCACGTGCCATCAGGCCAGTCCCTGCGGCCATTTTCATTGTAGGAAGAGAACTCGTCAGGGTTCGTGACGATCGCATTAGACCAGACAGCGTTCGAACGCAGAGCCCAGGTCCACTCGGAGGTCTGACGGCGGTCAACCGTCGCCTCCTGCCACTTGGTGCCCGAGGTGTTCAGCGCGCGACGGAAACGGTAACCATCGGGCAACTGATCGGGGCGGGTGCCGTTGAGCAACTGCGAAATGGTGGTACCCGAAAGCTGAATCGGGGTCTTCGCGGCGGGCAGGGAGCTCAGAGCTTTGCCCTGTTCAAGAGTCATACCGGAAGATGCGGGTGCGGCATCGCTGTAGAGCTGCGAAGTGTCACCCTGACCTTCATAGTTTTCAGTCCAGCCGTCGCGGCCCTCACCAATCTTGACCCAGCCGCCACCATCAGTTTCCTGATCGCAGTAGAACTGAGTCGGCTGACTCATCGAAGGAGTGTACAGCCAATAGGCGCCGCTCTTTGCCTCGGGGTTAGCCTGCTTGGCTTCCCAACAGCTAGCGGCAGCACGCTCGGAGGTCGTGCCATTGTAGAAAGCAGAGTCCCTTTTTTCCGCAGTCTGTTCGACAGCGGTACTCGGCGTAATAGCGGGGATAGCTACGGGCAAAGCCAACGCCGTAGCAATGCTCAAGCAAAGAGTTGAGCGAGTTATAGCAGAACGTGAAAAGCCAGAGCCCGTCATGCCAAGGTGGGCTTTCATAATATCTCCAAATGAATGCCAAGAAATGTTATCGAGTGCGCATCAACATTAATGCGCTATGGATGATAATGCGCGGGTTCCAGCGAATCATAGCTGGAAACCGGCATCTTTAATTAGACCCTAACAATCAGGATTGTTCGGGAAATCATGGGTCGCAATCTTCCACTGACCATCGACCTGAACGAGGGTGTAAATATTGAGTGAACGCTTCGGAGAATTGTCATCCTTAACGGGCTGATTATTCTCGTCATAGATCTTCACAGAGGAAGAATCCATGCATACTTCCAGCATGCGCGCGGGCTGACCCTTGTACTGGGTTTCAGTCATACGGGGAGTGCCCACGACAGTGGAAGAACCTTCATAGTGCCAGCCAGCCAGTGCGTACTCGGAAGCCTGCACGGCAAACTCAGCGGCAGCGGAATCAACAGCCACGGCCTCGATGGAGCGAATCGTCTCATCATCGAGAACAGCGCGGGCCCGCTCAACGTTCTGTTGCTCAGCCTCTTCGTCGCTGGTCGGATCAGCGGCACGCTCAGGCGAAGCCTCAGCAGAGGGGGCTGCCTTCACCTTGGTCAGAATGGTCTCAAAAGAGTTAACCAGTTCGGTAGTCTTCTTAACTTCTTCAGCGTCAACAGGTACGGAAGAAGCGTTCCTCATCTCTTCAGCGCCAGTGTAAATCTCTTCAAGCTTCTGGCCGTCAGAAGAGGTCGCCTCACTCTTTGCCCCATCCTTTGCCTCAGCCGAAGCCCCAGAGGAAGCATTGGCGGATGCTTCTGCGGTGCCCTGCTCAGAAACCTGGGGGGAAGCGCTCGAAGACTTGTTTGAGGAAGCATGCGCCGACGCGGAAACGCTCGCGGACGCAGAAGCAGGCGAAGAGCTATCGGAGCTCGGGTTTTCAGTAGCGCAAGCGCTCAGGACCAGGGTGGATACCGCAACGGTACCCAAGGTGCCCAGAAGGCGGGACCGGGAGGGGTACTTGAAGAACACTGACATGGAAGCCTCTTTAGTGGTTGGAGTGAGAATGACTATATTCCGGAAGATAATACCTCGCACGAAGGTAAGGCACCTAAAGGCTAACACGCAAAGCTGGGAAAATACTTAGACCCGCAAAAATAACGTTTTTATAAATGATGAGAATAAGCCCTAACTAATGCTCTATTTTGACTCGATTAGAAGGTAAGTATATATCTCTGCATGAAAAAACCTTCATGTAAATGAATGAAATAGATTCACTATGTGCAAAAAAATCCCGGGCTGGTTTAAAACCAGCCCGGGAGAATAGGGCGAACATCACTAAAATTATTTGTCATAAAAGTGAATATCGCCCTGATGAGGGGTTATGCCGCCTGAGCAGCCTCGGTACTTGCCGAATAGTTATCCGCAGTATCTACCGCGCGCACATAGTAGCGGGCGCCGTCGCGGTGATCCACCGAATAGCTCGTGCCCGTAACCGTCGCAATAGGACGATCATCGCGCAGAACCTGATACTTCACCCTATGCTCGGAAATACCCGACCAGGTCAGCTGATCCTTGGAGCCGTTCGTCGTAACCTTCAGGTTGCTCGGGGGAGCCGGAGGCGTTACATCGCGAGGTGCATAACGTGCGAAACCAACGGTCTGCTGCACGCCGTTAGCACCCAGCGACTTACGGATATCGCCACCAACCCACAGAGTGCCGGTGGAATCCACGAAGGACTCCCACACACCGTAGCCATACGCGCCGTTCATAATCGGGGCGAACTCCGGCAGCATCTTGCCGCTGTCCTTATCGAACGCAGCTACCAGGCGAATGGTCTGAGCATTAGTCGCGTTCTCCCACTCCGAATAGACAGTGTCTGCGCCCTGGAAGAGGAAATCGCCGCAGTGGCACGCACCGTAAATGGTGTTACCGCTCAGGTGCAGATCCTGGAAGTCGCCACCCTCACGAGTAATCGCACTGTCTGTGCGACGCATGCTCGACTTCTCGTAACGGGTAATCATATGCTCGGTGCCACCCACCCAGACGGAGGAGCCAGCATCCTGAACATCGAACTGGAAGCCCCACATCCTGCGCTCGTTTTTCAGATCCCAGGTTTGGGCATTCTTGGGGGTATACGAAGGACGGTGGTGCCAAGCTACCGGGTTCGTGCTACTGCCTTGCATATGAGCGAGACGGAACGCCTCCTGGTTATTCAGCTGGGTGAAGTAACCAGCGACGTACACATCGGCATTGCCCTCAGAAGCGCTCACGCCGTTAACTGTGCCATTAAAGACCGGACGCCAGTTCCAGTCCACCTCACCGTTGCTCAACTTAATGCGAGCCAGGTTCCTCGCATACGCGTAGGTGGGGGAGGTCTGGCCCTTCAAGTGAGTGAAGGAACCACCAATGTACAGGTAGCCATCACGCACGTGCAGGGTCTTAATCTGTACCGGTACGGAAGCAATGCGGCTAACCACGCGGATATCCCAGTCCTTAGCAACCTGACCGGTCTGCGGATCCAGAATTACAAAACCGTTGTAGTACTCGCCGTTCACCTGGTCGAAAGAACCACCCACAGCAAGCAGGCCGTTCGGCAGAGCCTCAACCGACTTCACCTGACCGTTAATCTTCGGGCGGAAGGAACGGCGCAGCTCGCCGGTACCCACCTCGTAACCAGCCAAGAAAGCCTGCTCAACCTTCTCGCCGCTTGCCGACTCAACATACGCGAAATCGCCACCGGTAAAGACAGCGCCACCGACCTCGGTGATCGCCTCAACCTGGGTGTTCATCTCGCCGTTCTTACCGGTTCCGGTATCAGCGCTGGTACGCCACTTCCACTTCTCGGAGTAGCTATTGGGTAGCGCGCGGCGGTTACTTGCCGCAGCGCCCTGCTGGCCATAATCATGCAGACCCTTAGCCACCAAATCGTTCTGAGTCACCTTCGGGCGCAAGAACATCTGAGTAAATACCAGGGGAGTGGTCGAATCATCCGCCGGGCGGTAAATATACGCCGAAGGACGGTTCATCAGGTAGGTCTCGGTCCACCATGTAATCTTGGCGTTGCGACCGTAGGTGAAGCCCAACTTGTAGCCCTGCGATGCCTTCTCTTCGAAGTTCAGGGAACGGAAGTCATCAGAATCATGGGTGAAGATGTTACCAGCCACCTGACCACGGTTGGCGTAGTCATAACGGTTACTGTACTGCCAGGTGTTTTTGACCGAAATATTTGACCAGAACATCTTCGAACGCAAAGTCCAAGTCCATTCGGTACTGGAATCACGGTGAGCCTTAAAATCCTGCCAGGTAGTGCCCTCAACGTTCATCGCGCGATGGAAACGCACGCCATCGGGCAAATCCTGCGGACGGGTACCGTTCAGTAGCGCGTTCACGGTCACGCCGGAGAGCTGCACCGCATCAAAGCCGGTCGGGTTCTTATACAGCTGATCGGCATTACCGCGACCGTAGTAGTTCTCAGTCCAGCTCTCACGACCGCGGCCAATCATAACCCAGCCGCCGCCATCAGTTTCCTGATCGCAATAGAACTGCTCAGGAGCACTCATCGCAGGGGTGTACAGCCAGTACGCGCCGCTCTTGCCACGCGGATTATTCTGCTTAACCTCCCAGCAGCTCGCAGCCGCGCGCTCACTCGACGAACCGTCATAGTAGCGTGCATCAGCAGCCTGCGCGCCCGAAGCAATCGGACCCAAAGAAGCCGCAACCATCGCAAAAGAAGCAGCCGCCGCACCCAAAGCACGGGACCCGGAGCGAGAAGCTACGCGAGAGCCCTCAGAAGCGGAGGAAGCAGCACCCTGCGCGCGCCCTCCACGCGTGAACGGAAGAAAATTCATTTGTCTCTCCTAGAGACCTCAACCGGCACACAGCAGAAAACTGCAATTCACACAGCAACACCCACCCCACACAAGGCACAGCATAGTGACCAGGCATCGGGGTAAGGGGGAAGCGTTATGAACTGCGCTAACAGCGAGTCTGTAGCCGGAATCAGTGAGTGTAGTTATCGGAAATTGAATGAATACGCCCCACCCCTCACGCACGAAGCCAACAGTGGCAACGCACCCGTACGAAGCGGAACGCTAAAAATCTGTGAAGTTTCCTCTGTCGTACCAACAGCGAAGAAACACCACAGATCAAGATTCAGCCCATCATCGGAAAGGACGGAAGCAACCCATCCGACGCAATGAATCCCAACCCATCATAGCCGCCACAGGGGCGAAGAGATAGCAAACTGGGAAAACCGGACCGAACCAAAACTATAGAGGGCATACACCCCGGGTGCACCGCCGCCTGACCCGGACCCCGCAAACCCTGCAGAGCCCGAACCAGGCGGCGGCTCAAAGAAACTAGATCAACAATCTGACCTAAGCCTGAGCAGCTCCCGTGGAAGCCGAGAAGTTCTCAGACGCATCGATGGAACGCACATAGTAGCGAGCGCCATCAGTATGCTCAACCTCGTAGCTGGTGCCCGAGACCGTAGCAATCACACGGTCATCACGCAGCACCTGGTAGCGAGCACCGCTCTCACGAACACCAGACCAAGACAGCTTATCGGTCGAGCCATCACGCTGAACCGACAGATTCGACGGAGTCGACGGGGCGGTCACATCGCGAGGAGCAAAACGAGCAAAACCGACAGTGCGCTGCTCACCATTAGCACCCAGCGAACGGTTAATGTCGCCACCAACCCACAGGTTGCCGCGAGAATCCACGAAGGACTCCCAGACACCGTAGCCGCTAGCGCCCTTCAGAACCGGGCTGAACTCGCCCACAACCTCGCCGCTGTCCTTATCAAACGCCGCGACCAGGCGCATGCGGTGAACCGCCTTCGATTCCTTCCAGTAGGTGTGGTAACCGGTAGAACCCTCAAAGAGGACGTCACCGCAGTGGCACGCGCCGTAAATGGTGTTACCGCTCAGGTGCAGATCCTGCCAGTCGCCACCATACTTAGAAATCGCAGTGGAAATACGGCCGTAACCGTTCTTCGAGTAGTTAGCAATCAGGTGGTCAGCACCGGCAGTCCACACGGTCGAGCCAGCATCCTGAACATCGAACTGGAACGCGTACACAATACGGTCAGTAATGTTCAGCTTCAGCGAAGGCTCCCACTCCCACCTAATGTTCGAAGCATCCGAGCCGTTCAGAGCAGCCAGGCGGAAAGCACGCTGGTTATTCAGCTCAGTGAAGTAACCCGCAGCGTGAACAGTCGAGTTATCGGACGCAGCGGTAATACCGTTGACCGTACCGTTAAAGTTCGGGCGCCAGTTCCAATCCACCGCACCGTTCGAGAGCTTAAAACGAGCGGCACCACGCGAGTAAGCGTACGCCTTAGACGTATTGCCCTTTACATGGGTGAAGTTACCGCCAATGTAGAGGTAACCATCCTGAACCAGCAGGGTCTTCACCTGCGCGGCAGCACCATTACGGCGCTGAACCTGAACATCCCACGTGCGGTCAATCTGACCGGTGGTCGCATCCAGAATGACGAAGTGATCAACCTTCTCGCCATTAACCTCGGTGAACTCGCCACCAACCGCCAGGCGGTTATTCGGCAGAGCCTCCAGAGCCTTAATCTGACCGTTGAAAGTCGGGCGGAAGGAACGAACCAGCTCACCCGAATCCACGTTGTAGCCAGCCAGGTACGACTGGTTCACGCGCTCGCCGCCAGCAGACTCAACATACTTGAAGTCGCCACCGGTGAAGACAGTATCGCCCACCTGAGTAATAGCCTGAACGTAGGTGTTCATCTCGTTCTTCTTGCCGGTACCAGTCTGCTCACTGGTACGCCAACGAACGGGCATCGTGTAGCTATTGGGCAGAGCACGACGGTTGCTGGCGGCAGAGCCAGAACCAATCTGCGAGAAGTTCAAGTCACGCTGAGTCAGCTTCGGACGCAGGAACACCTGGGTGAAGGGGATGGAATAACCGGCGGAACCGCGCTTCTTATAAATATAAGAATCGGCACGATCATTGCCGAAGTTCACCAGCGAACCGTACGCAAAACCAATCTGGTAGCCCTGGTTCGGGTTCGCGAAGAAACGAACCGAGCTGGTGGTAATGCCCGGAGCCATTTCCGAGGGGGAACCGCCCATATGAGCGGTGCGGTTAATGCCGGCACCGGTGAACTTCACGGTGCCCCAACGCTGACCGTAGCTCATCGCCCAGGTCCACTGCTCAGTCTGAGGACGCTGAACATAAACGTTCTGCCACTGGGTGCCCCTTGCGTTGTGGGCACGGTGCAGGCGCATGCCGTCGGGAAGGTCCTGAGGCTTAATGCCGTTCAGCAGCGCATCGACAGTGTTTGCGGGAAGCTGGACCGGAGTAAAAGCGGAAGGGCCGGTGGGGTTCTGGTGCAGCTGATTCGGGTCGCCGGTGCCGTTGTAAGACTCGGTCCAACCCTCACGACCGCGACCAATCATGACCCAGCCGCCGCCATCAGTTTCCTGATCGCAGTAGAACTGCGCCGGGCCGCTCATCTGCGGGGTGTACAGCCAGTAAGTGCCAGAGGAGGCAGAAGGATTAACCTGCTTGACCTCGTAGCAAGAGGCAGCCGCCTTATCGCTGCTGGAACCATCATGGGTTCCGGTCGCAGCCGAGGCGGGAGTAGTAGGAGTAAGAGGTGCCGCAGTGAAAGCGGTACCAAAAGCGAGTGCGAAAGCGGCCCACTTTTTAGCAGACCATGAACGGACATGGGGCTTTTCAGTGGGTTTGTTCGTGTATGTGGTTGTCATATGCGTCTTTCTGATGCGACGTTCCGGAAGAAACATCGAAAGATACGGTGAATTTAGCGCACTAGAAAAACCGCAGTAAATACTGAAAACCTGAGGTTGGTTGGAAGAGGTAAACAGAATCCGGAAGGGGATATACTGTCTGGTTTTTCTGTAAGCGTTAATGATTAGGGTACAGGATTAAGCTGTGAAAATAATGGTGCACAAAGTGCAAAGATGTCTGTGGATGTGTGATTTGCGCCCCATGTGATGAACGTTGTGGCACAGGAACAGACACGGAAGAAAACCATACTCAAATATCACCCACGAAAGCGACAACCGAGTGCAAAAAGGAATATATTCCATCACAGAGAATACAAGAGAAAAATGCCAGAAAAAGCGGACAAGTCCTACAATGGAAAAGCCGCAAAAAAAACACCCCAAAACGCACAAAAAGCACCATGAAATAAAGGCAAATTCACTCGGACGCCCCAAACCGGTACCGCCCTATACCGACCATCCATAGCAGCCCTCCACCAGCTCAACCGCCGCAAGCGAAGACCCCAGACCCAGGAGAACCCGTGAGCACCACCCGAAAAGCTACCGCACAGCCCCTCGAAGCACCCCTGCACCCCCTCCTGAACACCCTCAACCAACTCAGCAACTGGGCCGCAATCCGCACCGCTGCCTCCGTGCACCCCACCGAACGTAGCGCACGCACCCTCATCGGTGCCGTCGGAGGAACACACGCCGCGCTCATTGCTGACATCTCCGCCGCCGTACGCGCAACCACCCCCGAAGCGCTCAGCCTCATCATCGCCCCCACCGACCGCCAAGCAGAAGACCTCGCCGCAGCCCTGCGCTCCTACCTGCCCGCCGCCGACATTGCACTCTCCCCCGCCTGGGAAACCCTGCCCCACGAACGCCTCTCACCGCGTTCCGACACCGTAGGCCGCCGCCTCCAAGTACTGCGCGCCATGACCGGGGAAGCTGCTAAACGCCCCCAAGTCGTCATCGCACCCGTACGCGCCGTCATCCAGCCCATCGTCACCGGCATCGAAAAACTTGAACCCGTACACCTGGTTCGCGGCGAAGAATACCCCTTCAAAGACGTAGTACGAGGCCTCAACGATGCCGCATACTCCCGCGTAGACCTGGTTGCCAAGCGCGGCGAATACGCCGTACGAGGCGTCATCATCGACGTCCTCCCGCCCACGGGGTGAGCG
>OBXY01000212.1_pt1 | contig 13017 bp, 5 predicted proteins | sample 1476701 | NCBI WGS metagenome assembly OBXY01 (sample SAMEA2580187, study PRJEB22360) | human gut metagenome | biome: human gut; feature: human-associated habitat; material: faeces | place: Denmark | collected 2008/2010 | reverse complement strand
CCCCCAGCCATTAAAATAACAATTAGACCAATTGGGAAAACCGCAGCTCCCACTAAAGCTTGAACACTGGCTAAATCTGCTGGAATAGAGGCGGAAACACGCACATAAGCCAAATAGCCGAGGGAAATCATAGCCCCGCCGATAAATCCTAAAATGAGTTTTGCTACCAAAGGCTTTTGAATTTTTTTCTGACCATTTTCAATACTGATACTTAAAATTTCATCTGGTGTATACAAACATTTCACTTCCTTTGTTTTTTGTCCTCCTTTACTTTACCCTTATATCACAGAAATTCAAGTACTTTTGTGTATTTTTTCACTAAAAACTGTAGTTCTTTTAATTTTATATGAAAACATCCTGAAACAAGTCCTATTTCTTGTTTCAGGATGTTTACTTATCCGTTTTTAAAGAGTTATCTTTTCACTTTAAAACAATAGGTTGCTATGGCTAACGATAAAAAGCTCAGGCCTAGGAAGCTCCCAACTGCTGAAGATTGTTCCCCTGTTTTGGGGAATTTTTTCTTGGCAATTTTGGTCGTATTATCCGCTTTTTTGACTGTTCCTGACGATTCTTTATTTGTCTGTATCTGTTTAGTTGCTTGGTTTTCTGCTACTGATTCCTTTGTTTGACTAGCCTTGGCAGAGGGCTTTGAATTACTTTGAGCGTCATTAGGATCTTGATTAGACTCTACCGCGTAAATGACAGAATTCTGGCCTTTGCTTTGACTGTTTTCGTTTACAGTTCTTGGGGTGCTACTCTCACTTGTACTGTTGGTTGCGCTGGTCGTACTTGAAGCACTACTTTCGCTGGTACTACTGGTTTCGCTGGTTGTGCTTGGCGTGTTGCTTTCATTTGTATTGCTTGTTTCACTTGTCGTACTTGGCGTGCTGCTTTCGCTGGTATTACTGGTTTCACTGGTTGTGCTTGAGGTGCTGCTTTCGCTTGTGTTACTAGTTGTCTCTGTTGATTTTTCAACTAACAGAAGTAACGCCATTTTTATAGTTTGTGTTAATTGATTAATACGCTTTTGTGCATCTGCAGGCGTTTTAAAGCCACCAAGTGTTGGCTCCAATAATTCTTCATCTGACCAAGCAAGCAATTTTTGTAACTGTTTAGGACTTTCTTCGCCAGTTGTTGTATCTATTAAGGCTTCTTGCATGGCTTGCCAAGAGTCTGTGGTATATACAGATTCGTCTAATTTATGGACGATTGCCAGTTCAGTTTCTGCTTCTGTACGCTCTAGCGTGATATCGGCTTTTTTGACTAATACTTTCATTGCAGATTGCAAATTACTTGTTAACTGATCCACTTGCTCTTGGGTTTTGTCCTGACTCTCCTGACCTTCTGCTAACAATTGTGTCGCCTGCTGATAATAGGAAGGAACAATTGTTTTAGGCCCAATGGCAGTGAATAGCTGCCAAGAGTAAACCGTATATTGGTTTGCTTCACCAATCGAAGCATAAACGGTTTGTAGCTGGGACAAATCAAGCTTTTTTGCCGGATCCTCTACCGTCACCGGTACGTTCACTGTTACCAATGAACCTGTTTCATAAGTTAATTGAACAGTCACTTTTTGTTGGCCGATTTCATTTAAGACCTCTGGATTGACGATTTTAGCGGCTGGGACTGCTTCATCCGCGTCATTTGTATTAGCAACCAGTTGCTGCGGATCGATTGATTGTCCTTGCACAATCGTTGTAGCCACAGGGGTTGCTAAAGTATTTCTAACCGGAATTGGCGTATTTTTATATTGCTCATAAAGTGTTGGTGAAACCAACGATTCCCATGTTGCTGGCATTAAGCGATAGTCCGCCTCTGTCCAATTTTCTACCAATAATTGGCCGTTTTTAAGGCCATCATCTCGAGTATTGTCTTTCACAAAACTCGTTTCTGGTCGGAAACCACCGCCACTAGCGATTAACAATTCCCGACGTCGATTTTGCGGAATATTATGGTAGTTAACAAACTGATTGTTGATAAATACGCCATTGAACACATTGTTATTTCCCGTATGACGATTGTACTCCATTCCAATTGCATATTGATTGTCCCAATACTTCCAATCAAAAATGTTGTTAGCCACTAACCAGTTAGAGAGTTCTGAAATAGCCCCCTCTGCTTGCGTTTCTGCCAAACCGATCTCTGGTGTTCCATACATAATGAGACCTGTATTTCGCAAATAATTATTCATAATCGTAATATTACGGCCTGATTTAAACTTAAATCCGCCAGCTGGACCATTTTGTAGTCCACGTAAATGATTCCCCACCACCGTGATGTTTTGGGCGCCACGGAAATAAATTGCATGATCTCCCACTAGACCATTCAAGTTTTCATTATCATAGGGTGAATAGAAAAAATTATGTTGGACAGTTACATCCTTCAGCATATTAAAAGAATTAACCCCGGTGGATAGATAATTTTGTTCATTAGGTACTGAAATAGCACCGGCTTCAATGGCTGTTTGCAAACGTGTAATAGTCGCTGCTAAGTCTGAACGACTGGTACTTTTAATCGCATCTAATTCTGTCACTTTTAACCCAAATAAATTGTCCACGATGTCTACATCTGACATATACTGGAAGCGACTTGGCGTTGAATAGCCACCAATATAAATCGCTCGGTTAAAATCAATTCCTGGCTGCATATGTGCTGTGTCTCGCATAAAAATATTACCTGAAATTTTAACGCCAATATCTGCATTTAAATTGACTACGAATCCTTTTAAGGGATTATAAAAAATATTGTTTGCTAGCGTTAATTGATTCGTCAATTTCAAGGTCACATTGATGCCGTCAAAAGCAATATTCTGAAGTCGTACATTGGTTTTCGTTCCGTATGTGGTGTCTGTCAGCTGAATCGGTGTACCTGTAACGTTATGTAAAATAGTGGCTCCTGTTGTATCGCCAATTAATTGATAATTTGAAGAAATCACAATATCTTTTGACAGAGCATAACTTCCCTGTGGTAAAAATAATGCCCGTCCTTCCCTTGCTGTCTGACTCAGCAACGTCTGTAACTTCTCTGTTTGATCCTCTGTGCTATTAGGCACCATCGCTTGCGCACCAAAAATCGTTGTATCTGTTGCGTTAACTGGTTCAACCGCTTCGGTCACCATTGGTAGACCCACCACTGTCAATAAACCAAATAGAAGAATGAGCATTGTTTTCTTCATGTGTTTCCCACTTTTCATTCCGTTACTTCCAACGGCTTATTTTGTAAAAGTTGATACAGCGTAATAACACGACTGTCTTCGTATGCATAAATTTTTTTAAATTTTGGATTCATATGTAAGATACTTGTTACCTTTAACAAGTTTTGATTTGTGACTTCTAATTCTAAAGCCTCAACCAATTCCTTTAAGCGAACACCGGCACTATTTTCTTCACAACTTAAAATTTCTTCAATTTGTTCCATCCGTTTTTTCATTCTATCCCGCCTTCCTTCCCTTGCTCTTTCTATTATATAGAAAAATTCTTGTGAGAACCCTCAATATTTTTTAACTGACTGTTAAAAAAAGTAGTAGTTCCTTTGCTATCAATAGCTAACCATCTATTATTTACGATAAAAAAAGCAAAAAAAGTACCTTTTTGACATAATTTTCAGAAGAATTGACGCAGTATTTATTAAAAAACAACGAGAAAACGTCAATAAGTAGGTAATCAACACCTACTTATTGACGTTTTCTTCTTGTCTTTTTTTACTTTTTAGAAAAATTTTTTTACAATTTATCGGACATATGCATCAAAAAAGCCCATTTTTTGATTTTTTATTAAAGTGACGTGGTTCTTTTCTCGTTAATTTTTACTATTTTTTGGTTCAAACGATTATATTGCTCAAACGTTAACTCACTTGAAAGTAAAAAGATCTCTGGATGGCCCGTTTCTACATCTGCCAAAGAAGTCACTAATAGTAAATCAATATTTTGCCATTCTTCTTTGCTTGCTTCACTGTATCGTAAAACTTCCAATGCATAAAACCGACGAAAATTATTTTCAATCGAAAGTTTCACCCGTTCTTCTTCCAGTACTGGCAAGCCTGATTTTAACCCTAAAACAATTTTTTGTTCACGATGAATTAAATCATTAGAAAGCGCCAAAACACTAGAATAACGCAAAGCCAAAAATTCTTTATTTGTAAATAATTCATTGCCTGTTTGTTCGTAAAGTTGATTTAAGCCTTGGCTTAATTCTTCTAAAAGAACCGGATATTTTTCTTTGACTTTATTCCAAAAGACATTATACATTTTCACATTTTGGACATAGTAAAGTTCGGCAAATAAATGTGTAGCAAACAAATAATAAAAAATTTGCGGACGAATTTTTTCCAATTGCGGCGTCATTTGTATTTCTTCTAATAAGAAATGTTGGACTAAATGAGTCAACATATAAACAGGCGCTTCAGACTCATCAAAATGCGCTAAAATTGCTTGTGCAGTGGCTTCATCTTGATAAAATTGGTCATTGGCTAACAAGAAAAAGTACACAAAAGTTAAATCGTTTTTGTTAAGGAAAAGGGTTGTAGCTGTCATCTCTTCTATAAAGGCTTGGTAATGTTTATTACCTTCTAAATAAGTTTCTTGCTCGGCTGAAGGTCGATATTCGGCGCCTTGCGCACTACGGACTTTTGAGATAGCGACCATATATTTAACTCGGCGTATCACCGTTTCCGCAACTTCTACGTTGAAAAAAGCCATCATTTTTTGGACAGTTTGTGCGACTTCCGTTTCTTGTATATAGTCAAAAGGCCACGTATCACGGATTAAGTCCATAAAAATAGTGTAAGCAAAATGGCGCAAATACGCTTCATTGCCTTCAATTTTCCATGTGCTTTTATTAATCACTAACCCCAATGGTGCTAAAATTTCTGTAAACCCTTTGAGCAAGCGCCGAATCGTGGCATCACTGGTATGATATTTTGCTGTCGCTGGCACAATCCCATTAAATCGACCCCAGAATAAATCTTCCATTACTTGATAAGTTAAACTATCCCGAAAAATTGCTGTATAAAGTTTCTGGAACGCTTGGCTAGACGCCAAGTTCAAGCGATAGCCATGCCCCTTTTCAAAAGCCAAAGAAGCATCATTATCCACAGCATAATACGTAATGTCATCTTTTAGGAGTTCTACGTATTTTTTGACTGATTTTTTGTTTAATTGTAATTCTTCTGCTAACTCATTGATGTCAATCCAGCCTTCATTAATTGGCAAGTTTCTTAAAATAATAATTTTAGAAACGACATCTGTATCGAATATATCAACATATTCATCCCATTTCACTGTTCACTCAACTGCCTCTCTTCTGTTCTATTGTACACAAAATGAGAAATCTATTCCACGAAAAATAACAGTTGTTTCTTTTATTCTTTCGTAGATGTGGACGTTTCAGGAACAAACACGTTGAGTCCCCCAGCTTCCACCGTTACTTTAATCGGTAAATCATCGGTAGGATCGCCATCTGTTCGTGTTTGGACTTTCTTGTCTTTTTCGCCCCTAATTTTAAATTGACTCCCAGAGAAATACACGACACCAGGAATTTCATTTAATTGTCCTCTGATAATTTTAGGTAAATAATAGACAAACTTGTAAAAAACTAACTTAGGCAAAATGATAATGTGCACTTCGCCGTCATCTGGCGTGGCATTGGCATCGAAATTGGTAAAGCCGCCAGCAGAATTCGTCATGGTCATCGTTAATAATTGGGCTTTGCCATGCCAACGTCTTTCATCGCCATCAATTTTTAGTTTGTACTTTTTCTTTTTCATTAATAAGCGGAAAAATTGCTTTGTAAAGGCTAAAGGACCATATTTTTGTTTCTCCTGTTGGGTCACATTTGCTGCTGTGTCCGCTAATAGTCCAATCGTTAAGGTCGAAATCATCACATCTTGATTTACCATTCCAAAGTCAACTGGCGTGGTCTGTCCTGCCAAAATGGTCTCAAAGGCGTCTTCTTCTTTCAAAGGAATACTTAACACACGCGCAAAATTATTGACTGTTCCACCTGGAATAATCCCTATTTGATAGTCACGAATGGTGTCTTTAAAATTTTGAACGGCATGATGAATGGTCCCGTCACCACCAATGACGACCAAGACACCCACTTGATTTTCTTTGGCATTTTTCCGCATTTCTTCAGGATCAATGTCTGGATTGGAAGGTTGCAAAATAACCGCTTCCCCTTTCGCTTCTGCAGCTTTTTTAAAGCGTTCTGCAATCTCTTTACTTTCACTACTTCCTGAAGTTTCGTTGTATAAAACCATCATCTTTTTCATCATTCTATCCTCATATCTCTAACTAAATTTCTTGCACATGTAAAGTGTACAATATTTTAGCCAAAATACCTAAAGATAGCATCGAAAAACAAAGGCTGAGGCACAAGCGATTTGCTCCAAGAACTCAGTAAGTTCTGTTCAAAGGCTAAACTGCGATGAAGGCTTACCTGAGAATGTCAATAAGAAGGAGCTACTTTTGTTCAGTTGATTAGCTTAAGATGAAAAAACAGGCCATCCGTCGAAAGGACGGATGGCCTGTTTTTTTATAGCTTTTGCTTATTTCTTGCTCTTTTTATAGAAGAGCCAACTTGCCAAACTGACCAACAGGAGGCCGATAAAGACAAAGAAGTAATTGACTTGTGTGTTGGTTTTCGGTAAACCAAGCCAACCTGTCTCTCTAGCTGCTTGTTTCGTTGTTGGCTGATTTGGTTTTGTTTTTTTGGATACAGGTTGTTTCTCGTTAACAAACGTGCCCGCATCCACGAGTTCAGGTTTGTCTTTCGCTGTTGCCGCAATAGTGAATGCGACTGCTTGCTTAGACAGTTGGTAACCATCCGGTGCTTTTGTTTCCACAAAGGTATATTTTCCTGGTTGTAAGTGGTTCACTTGAACTAACCCTTGGTTGTCAGAACGTAATGAACGAGCGACAGTTTGCCCTGTCTCTGCATCTGTCACTTTAAATTCAGCACCTGCTAAGGCATTCTTTTGCTGATCAATTTTCACCAGCTTGGCAGCACCTTGGTAATTAATAAAAGGTGCTTTAAGTACCACAGTGGCTGGTTTGCCCTGGTTGTCTTTGGCAATCGTAAAGCTTGCGCTTGGCGTTTCATTAAGAAGATAGCCAGTTGGCGCTTGTGTCTCCACAAAACGATACGTTCCCGGTGCTAAATTTTTCGCAATGACTTTGCCTTGCTTGTCAGACATCAGATTAGTTTGTCCAGCCACGGTTTGCCCTGTTTCATCAATGACCTTAAACACCGCACCTGCCAATGCTTCACCTGTTTCGTTTTCTTTGGTTAATTGAGCAGTTCCTTGATAATTGATAAGATCGCCTAAAGCAATTGGCTGCTCTTTTCCTAATTGGGCGGTTACATCAAATGGATGTGGCGTTGTGTCTAACAGATAGCCTGTTGGTGCTTTCGTTTCCACTAAAACGTAATGCCCTTCATTTAGCCCTTTAGCGTAAATTTCGCCAGTCTTATCCGTTGTTATTTCAGAAACTTTTTCTCCTGCACGATTCAAGAATGTTATCGGTGAACCTTGGGGCTGATTCTGCTCATCGGCATTGTAAATTGCAAAAACTGCACCCGCTAAGGTTTGACCTTGCTCATTGACTTTACGTCCCGTTACTTCCGCTTGATAATTCACAAATTCTAACTCATCTAGTGGTTGTTTATCATTTGAATTCTTCTTCACTACAAAATAAATGGGTTGTTTATTGACGATATAGCCATCCGTTGCATCCAGTTCATCTAATTCATAGCTACCAGCGCCTAAATCCTCCATAGCCAATGAGCCATCTTTTTCAGCAGTTACTTCTCTTTCAAAGATTTTTTCCCCGTTTTCGATTCGATACAATTTAAAAATTGTTCCTGGAAGTGGGTTCGCATTGGCATCAATTTTCTTAAAGACGGCGCGTCCTTTGAAATTGGCGAAGGCCCCTAATTGGAAGATCTCCGGATCGCCTTTGAAATCACCACGAATTTCTACTTTTACTAATTCAGGATAAATAATATAATCTGCGCCATCTGGTAATTTTGGTGCTTTGATTTCTTTGTAATAATAGGTACCTGGCGCCAAGTCTCTAAAGATAATTTTGCCATCTTTGCCACTCGTTGCTGTAATCCCTAATGATTGTTTATTGTGATCATATAATTCAAAAACAGCACCTGCTAATGGTTGGTCTGCGCTATTCGTTTTCACGATTTGGAAAGCCCCTTTGTAATTCACAAAGTTGTCACTAGCAACAACGACCGCTGGTTTACCAGTATTTTTCTCAGCAATTTCAAATGGGACTGGCGTGGTATTTAATAAATAGCCTGTTGGTGCTTCGATTTCTGTAAACTGATAAAGACCTGGTTTTAAACTATCCACCTCTAACTGGCCATTCGCGTTGGTTCGATCCGGCGCAAGGGGAACTTCTTCCCAATGAGTAAACGGCGTGGTTACGGCATGCTCTAATTTAAAGCGAGCATTGACTAACTTTTTACCCTTCTCATCCATTTTTTCTAAAAATACTTTATTGACATCGTTTTTAATAATGGTTGGTTGTGCTCCTTCGGCTGAAGTTTCTTCATCAATAGTAATGACTCGGCCTTTAGCTAATTCGTCCGAAACTGTATAGCCTTCTGGTGCTTTTGTCTCCACCAAAATGTATTGCCCTTGCGGCAACCCACCAAATGTGATAACCCCAGTGGCGTCTACTGTACCTTCACGTAGGACTTGTGTTTTAGCTTGGTCCCAAATTTGGAAATGGGCGCCTGCTAAAATAGTCGTCCCATCCATGGCTGTTTTCTTCAGCTGAATTTTGCCTTTGGTCCCTGTAGCATGCCCGCCACTGTGATCAATGTCAACGACCACATCGCCATTGTCATCCCCATGAACGACTTCTGAACCATTTCCAGTAATTGACACTTGGTTGGATACCGTGTCTGTACTCCCCGCTGCTGAAGAAGTCACTAAACTACGATATTCCATATAATAAGGTGCTTCAATATGGGCCATTTTAACGACAATTTTTTGTTGTCCTGTTTCATTATCGGTGGTAACTTCCAGTGTGTAATCTTTTCCTTCTTCTAAAATAACAGATTTATCTGGCGTAATCGTTCCGTCTTCTGTTACGTTGGTACCGTAAATCACCCATGATTCGGGATCTAGCACTTGGTTTGGTGAGGGTGTATCAGTAATAACCACATCGTCTAAAACCGATTGGGCGCCATTGATCATTACATGCCAGTACACATGATCTGGATCATCTTTGTGGTATTCGCCACCTTTTTTCACTGATTCGCCACCATGTTGAATAGAAACTTTTCCTGTCACATCACGTGAAGAACCTTGGTTTGTATAAGATGCGGTATTGTCATAACTAGCCGAACCTTCGATAACTTTTTCATCAACAGACGTCTTAAATTCAATCACATACGTACGACTATCATTAGGAAAATCAACACGCCAAGTATTTTGGTTTTTCTCGCTTGGTTCTTCCATTGTGATATCCGTCAACGGTTGCGTTGGTTTCACTTTTTCAACCGAACCATCTGGCTTCGTATTGCCTTCATAGACCTTCAAACTCCCAGCCAAATAGGTTTGATTGGCTAAAATTGGATCCGTTAAAAAGGCGTCGACTAAACGATTATTACTTAAATTAACCGCAAGCGTCCAAGTGATTTCTTTGGTGACGGCATTGTAAACACCGCTTTTTTGCGCATTTAAATCAAAAGCAGGTAAAGGTTTAAACGGTTTACTATCTTCTGAATGATGATTGTTTCCTGCTTCATCCGTCCAATCAATGGCAGCAGTATTTCGGTAATGGTCCAACGCGGGATCATTAGCGTCTAACTCGGTAACATCGAAAAAGGTAGTATAGGTTATGTGGAAAGCATCACTTGTTTTGGCATACGCCCCTATAAAACTTACCTTAAAGCCTGTTTCACCATCTGCATTACGAGTTATTTCTACCATGAAATCCTTGCCTAACGTCAACTGAGCACCAGTGGTTGTATCTTTGACAACCAACGAATTGGGTACCATAGTTAAGCCAGGAACTGGTTCGTACGTATCCGTAATCACGGCGTTTTCCATCAAATAATTATTTTGATTCACAGCTAACGTCCAACCAATCGTTGAATTTTGATAATCCACTGCACCAGTGTTTTTAATAATATTTTGTTGACTGGCTGTGCCATCACCTTCTGAATGCTGACCAGTGCCAACATCCACACGATTATTCACGGCAACATCGCCTTCGACAATTCCATCAACTTTGGTTTTATAATCAATCTTGACTGCGCCATTCACATCATGTAAAAAGTCAATTGCAAAGGAACCGTCTCCGTTGATTACCACTTTGTAATCTTTTCCTTCCACAAGTTCTGCTCCAACGACTTCATTTCCTTTGTCATCAAATGTCACTGAATATAAATGTAAAGAATCTGGTTCAAACGTTAAATTATCCCCCATTGTGTCTGTAATGACTGCTTGGCCTTTTGGAATGGTTTGTTCGCCATAGTTGTAGTTAATTTCCCAAGTGAATTCTTGATTGGTTTCATCGTAATCTATGTTGCGCTTGTCTAACATTTTGCCATATGTGGCGGTAACAGTTGCTTCAGCATCTAACCCATTTGGATTATTATCACTTGTTAACGTCGCGTGATTTTTAAAAGGCACGTCGCCGCCGCCATCTAGAATAACCGCCTCGTCAATCGTCGTTTGGTACTCAAGACGATACGCTTTATTCGTGTCACCTTTAATCGTCACATTGCCATTTGCATCATACGTATATTCATCTGGGCTAAGTTCGCGCCCCACTTCTTTAATTGTTCCATCAAGATTCATCACTAACTCATAGACTTTCACGGACTTAAAGGTATTCCCTGTTGGCCATGTTTCCGTCACAGTTGGATTTGTTTGATCTTTCATCGCTTGATTGATATCTACCGTCCAAGTAATCGCACTAGGATTGGGCGTTCGATCAAAATGGCCTTGTTTATCAATTTGTTGTTCGGTATCTGGGACAATCGGAATCACTACAGGCGGCAAATCTTCTTGTGTAGGAATATCAATCACCCAATCTCCTGGGCCCCGCCCATCTGAATCATTCAAATGAGTATCTAAAGAAAAGTCCCCGTGAATGTCACTTTCAGACGTGATTCGCTCATTAAAGGTAAAACGAACCGTACCATCTTCACTAATTGTGTAGGTTCCATAGACATTGCCTTCCGCATCAACTAAATCACCTGAACCTGGTTTATTAGGTTTCAAATTGCCAGGTAATTGAAACTCGAAGTAATCGCCTGCTTTCATTTGTTCTCGTACATCTTCTGGAATCGACCAGTTAAAGTTCCAATGAATGGTCACATCTTCTTTATACGGCGGTGTTGCTGGTGTGCCATCAGGATTTAAATAAATCGGATCTTCAAAATTATCGATAATCGTTGTTTCATCACCTGTAAAATAGTTACTGATATTTGTTGGTCCTGCTACGCGCGGTTTGACAGTCGTAGACTCGGTTGTTTTACTTTCTATCGCTTTTGTCGTGCTGGCGACAGTTTCTTCGGACGAACGAGGAACAGAGGAGTTTGTAGATGCTTCTTCTGTTGAACCTTCATTCGCTGATGCGGCTGGCGAACTCGTGATTGTCGTTGATTCTGTCGGATCAGTACCAGTATTTAACGTCAACGCTCGTTGCTGTTGTCCATAAGAAAACGTCACATCTTCTGTAGTTGTTGGGTTCAACGTTAGTACCAGCGTATCTGCTAACGCTTGCTGATTCAATTCAATTTGAATCTGTTTCTTCTGGTCATCCACTTGAATCTTGCGCGTATTATTGGGCGCTGCCCAATGTGCAGCTTTGAGTGACACATTGGCACTATAATGCACTACAACCTCTTGTGTTGCTGGTTGTGCTTTTCCTTGAAGCGCTAAGGTCATTTCTTGCTGGCTGGTTTGCTTCACTTCTCCTAACGTTAACTGGCCATCGCTGTTAACATCTTCCGCCAAAGCCATGAGTGGTGTGCCATAATTTAGAACAAGTAACAAACACATCAACCCGTAGAGCCAACGGTTTACCATTGGACCATTCTTTCTCATTTCTTTCATCCTTCCTCTACTAACGACACATAGAAGAGAACGTTCACTTCGTACCAATTTTTTATTTTAAACCAAATAAGTGAGTGCTCTTCTGTTGTCTTTCTTCCTTGCTAAAACAGACAGCCAACACACCTTTTCTTTTTATCTCCTCAAAACGCACTCTTACTTCGAATGCGGATTCATTTTCTGCTTTTTCCTATATACTCTTCTATAAGAATAAGAAGAGTATAACGAGATTTTTCAGCAAAAATTATCAACAACTTCTCCTCCAAATAGAAAAAGTTGATGAAATCCCAGAAACCCTTTTCATCTTTATGAAAACACGTCCTTATCCTTTCTTATTTTTACTATTCCTTCTTCCACTATACCGTTTTTTTAAATTTTTTTCATAAGAACTAACCAGACAAAAAAGCCTATTTGTATAAGCTATTTAAGCTAAAAAATCAACAGACTCAAATTGTCATTTTTGTTATTTAAATGTTTTATATAAACCATTTGTTTTTCTTAATAATTTTTTGCTCTATCATTTTTTATCCGCATTTTCTTCTATTTAACACATTTAGTTCTTCTTGATTTTTAAGAATAGATACAGTAGCATAAGAACAACTAGTTCTTTCACTGGCAATTGTCAATATCGCTTAGAAAAGAATGCTCTATCTGTATTATCTGAAAAATCAAACAAGCGTAACCAATAGAAAGGTGGTTATTATGCATAACTTATTAACCAAACAGGAAATTCAGTTGCTTTCCCTAATTGAATACTTGTATGACAGTAAAGAAAAAGTCCCCATGCAAGTACTCCGGCGAAAATATGAATTTTCCCATTACAATATCAACAATTTATTGAATCAATTAACTTTATTAATTTCTCGAGTCAATACACATGAAAATGTACATATTCGCATTATTAATAATCAACAGTCCATAGAATTAGTC
>OBXY01000205.1_pt1 | contig 13552 bp, 12 predicted proteins | sample 1476701 | NCBI WGS metagenome assembly OBXY01 (sample SAMEA2580187, study PRJEB22360) | human gut metagenome | biome: human gut; feature: human-associated habitat; material: faeces | place: Denmark | collected 2008/2010 | reverse complement strand
CATACGATCGGCATCAATTTGACTAGAAATCATTTGCACCACTTGAGGATTTGGGTATTGTTTAGTAATAACGCTGGCGACTTTTTCAGGAAAATCTGCCGAAACACGGTTTAAAATTTGATAGACTTCCGTTTCTGGTGAGGTGATGATTTGGACCGTGATTGCTTCATGGTTTGTATCAAAAATATGCTCGAATGTATGTGAATAAGGACCATGACCGACATCATGTAATAAAGCTGCGCAAAGCGTAATCAGGCGCTCGTCGTCATTCCAGCCGTTTTCACCTAATCGTTCCACAGAGTAGTTACGTTGGAAAATCTCACAAATCCGACGTGTAATTTCGTAAACACCCAAAGAATGGGAAAAACGACTATGTTCGGCACCGTGAAACGTAAAAGAAGAAGTGCCTAGTTGCTTAATGCGACGTAATCGTTGCACTTCAGCAGAATTAATAAGGTCTAAAATCACTTGATGTTGGACATGAATATAATTATGGACGGGATCACGAAAAACTTTTTCGATTGGTAATCGTTGCTCTTTATACGGAATCGTCATACGATCTCTCCTTTAATTAAGGCGTTTCGTTGCGCCATTTTTTCCAGCTGGACAGTTAAATTTGTTTGGAACCATTCCGAGGTTATAATTGGTTCGGTTAAGTTTGGATCAATAGATTTTTCAAATTGTTGAGGTAATGCTTCGATTAAACGGGTTTTTACGGCGTCTATTGTTAATGGAGTCTCAATCAGGGTTTCTAAATTTGCCATCACTGCTGGATCAACGGGTGGATAGCCGTTTTCACCAAATTGTTCTTGTAACCCAGCAAGGTAAAAGTCTCGAACCACTTCTCCACGAGCAAGTTGATTGCCGTTAACGCTGATGTAAATCATGACAGAAATACCGTCTTTGACGCGTCGTTGGGCAATCCCAGCAAACTTTTGACCGTCAATACTTAAATCATAAGTACCGGGACAATAGGATGTAGTAATTTCAAAGGCGTCAATCTCTTTCTCCGGAAAACTCTGACGGAGCCAAGCCCACATTAATTCATAAGCCGCATCGATACTTAATTTGTGTTCAGAATTATTTGGTAAAATAAGTGAAACATTTAAAATACCCGAATCGGCAATCACCCCTAAACCGCCGGCATTGCGAACGACTACAGAATAATCGTTTTCTTGCAGAGAAGTGATGCCTTCTTTTAGATGAGGTACACGGGTATCTTTCATGCCAAGAATCATAGCTTGATCCAATTGCCAGAAATGAATGATTGGTTGGTGCTGCATTCCTGAAAAAGTGGTTAAAACATCGGTCAAGGCAAAAGGTAAAAAATAGTCACTGTTTGTTAAACAACCTGAATCAAGGAGCATAAAGGATTCAGTGTGAAGGGGAAAAGTTGTGCTCATAAAAAACGTCCTGTCTATTTATAATTACGTCATTTAATACGTTTATTTTCTTACTCTCTCTTATATTATATACAAAAAACGCAAAAAAGCATGTTATATAAACGAATTCTGAAGGAATTCTCTAAAATAGTAAACGGTTTTCTTATTAAATAGATGAAACAAATGCTTGCAACCCGTGAAAAGAGCTTATACAATAAGAAAAGGTACATAAGCAAGGAAAAATTGACTTTAGTTGACAAATACATTGAAAAAGTCAACAATAAGAAAGTTATATTTTGGAAAAGGAGTGACCATTATGGATTTATCAACAGGCGTTCCTGTATCGATTCAACTAAAAACGATTGTCCAACAAGGCAACGAACAAAAAGATTTTTTCTTTGACTTAGAAGGTCAATTAGTAAAAATGGGTGATACATTATACATTCGTTACAAAGAAGAATTATTAGAGGATACAGAACCAACCCCCGTAACCATTAAAATTGAACCAGACGGGCATGTTCAGCTGATTCGTGCCGGTGAATTACGGATGCGTTTAAGATTTGGCTATCAGGAAAAATTAGATACAAGTTATCGAACCCCTTATGGCTTGCTACAGATTAGTACGTTTACACATAATTTGCGTGTTAGTTTAAAAGATCAACCAATGTCTGGTAAGATTTTAGTTGATTATGATTTATACTCTCAAACAGAGCGAATCGGAGAATATCATTTAGAATTAGAATTTACTGCATAAATATTGCAGAATAGAATTGATTTTTTTTCAATGTTTTTGTATGATAAGGAGTAGACTGTGAAAGGACGTGTACCTCTTGGAAATTAATGTATTTGAAGGGTTGAACAAAAAAGAATTATCCATGATTGAAGTAGCACACGCTATTTTAGAACAACATGCAGATGTAATGGATTTTTCTGATTTAGTTAACCAAATCCAAAATTATCTTGGCAAGTCTGATAGTGAAATTCGTGACCAATTAGCACAATTTTATACAGATTTAAACATCGACGGTAGCTTTATCTCATTGGGAGACAATCGTTGGGGCTTACGTTCATGGTATCCAATCGATTCAATCGATGAAGAAGTTACACATGGCTTGGAAGAAGACGAAGAAGATGCACCACGTCGTAGAAAACGTAAAAAAGTAAATGCCTTCATCACTAATCCAAACGATGAAGATGTAATTGACTATAACGATGACGATCCAGAAGATGCTGAATTAACAAATGATGATGAAGAAGACATCTTGTACGATGATGAAGAAGATGAAGATGAAGAAATCAAAGCATACAACTCTGACTTACAAGAGATTGGTGCAGATTCAGACGATGATGAAGAAGACATTCCGCAAATCGAAGAAGATTTAACAATCATTGATGACGATGATGTTGAAGATGAAGACGATTTTGATGACGAATATTCTGAAGAGTAAGAAACCAAAAAGCTTGATTCCTAAGAAGGAGTCAAGCTTTTTAGTTGAATGCCCAAGAAAAATGAGAAAATAGAAAAAATTATTTTCTTGAATAGAAGTACTTGACCTGATGTCCGTTTGCTTGTATTATACTACTTGGGCACCTTTAAGAAGGTCAGAAGTTTGAACGAACTTACAAGCTCCCTATTCGTAATGGATAGGGAGCTTTTCTATTTTTGTTTCTTTTTTATTTGGAGAAACGTAAGAGTTTCAAAGTTGTTTTACTTCTCTCTACAAAATATTATCAAAGAAAGGGTTTTTAACTATTATGACAAAATACATCTTTGTTACAGGTGGCGTGGTTTCTTCTATCGGAAAAGGGATTGTCGCAGCATCTTTAGGACGATTATTAAAAAATCGTGGATTAAAAGTAACGATTCAAAAATTCGATCCATATATTAATGTGGATCCGGGGACAATGAGTCCTTACCAACATGGAGAGGTTTTTGTCACAGATGATGGTGCCGAAACAGATTTGGACTTAGGTCACTATGAACGTTTTATTGATATTAACTTAAATAAATACTCAAACGTAACCACTGGGAAAATTTATTCAGAAGTCTTACGTAAAGAACGTAAAGGGGAATACTTAGGTGCAACAGTGCAAGTTATTCCACACATTACCAATGAAATCAAAGAAAAAATCATGCGTGCAGCGAAAATGACGGATGCCGATGTGATTATCACAGAAGTAGGTGGTACTGTCGGCGACATCGAATCATTACCTTTCCTAGAAGCATTGCGTCAAATGAAAGCTGATATGGGTAGTGACAACGTAATGTACATCCATACAACCTTGATTCCTTACTTAAAAGCGGCTGGCGAAATGAAAACTAAACCAACACAACATAGTGTCAAAGAATTAAGAAGTTTAGGGATTCAACCAAATATTTTAGTGGTCCGTACAGAATTACCTGTTTCTCAAAACACTAAAAACAAATTAGCACAATTCTGTGATGTTAATCCAGAAGCGGTAATTGAATCTCGTGATGTTGAAACATTGTACTCCATTCCATTAGCACTTCAAGCACAAAACATGGATCAAATTGTTTGTGATCATTTAAAATTGGACGCACCGGCTGCAGACATGACTGAGTGGCGTGCATTAGAAGAAAAAGTTCTTAACTTGAAAAAGAAAACAAAAATTGCGCTGGTTGGTAAATATGTTGAATTACCAGATGCCTATATTTCTGTTGTAGAAGCATTAAAACATGCTGGGTTTGATTTTGATTCAGATATCGAAATTGATTGGGTTGATTCACAAGAATTAACTGCTGAAAATGTCGCTGAAAGAATTGGTTCAGCAGATGGTATTTTGGTTCCTGGTGGTTTTGGTGATCGTGGAATTGAAGGAAAAATTGAAGCGATTCGTTTTGCTCGCGAAAATGACGTACCATTCCTTGGCATTTGCTTAGGTATGCAAATGGCCTGTGTAGAATTTGGTCGTAACGTTGTGGGCTTAGAAGATGCTGGTTCTGCAGAAACTAATCCTGACGTGACAAATAACATTATTGATTTAATGGCAGATCAAGAAAACATCGAGAATTTAGGTGGTACACTACGTTTAGGTTTATATCCATGTAAATTGAAAAAAGGAACGAAAACTGCGGCAGCATACGGAAATGAAGATATTGTACAAGAACGTCACCGTCATCGTTATGAATTTAACAACAAATACCGTCAATTATTTGAAGAAAATGGCTTAGTCTTCTCTGGAGTTTCACCAGATAATCGTTTAGTTGAGATTGTTGAAATTCCTGAAAAACAATTCTTTGTGGCTTGTCAATTCCACCCAGAATTAATTTCTCGTCCAAATCGCCCACAACGCTTAATCAAAGGATTCGTTGGTGCAGCTTTGGCAAATAAAGAAAGTAAATAAGTAAAAATGGACGAAGTGATTCAGTTCACTTCGTCCATTTTTAATCTAAAAAAGTACGGGGCTCATGATGAGCCCCGTACTTTTTATGCTGCTTTATTTTCGTCTGGTTTAGAACTACTTTCAGGTGGTTGCGGTGGTTCTTGTGAACTAGAACTTGATGGTTCGGGTGGTTGTTCCGATGTTGCCGGTTGCTCTGCTGAGGAAGAGCTTGCCGGTTGTTCGGTTGATGGTGGCGCTTCAGAGGAAGAAGGCGCACTTTCTGAACTAGAACTTGATGAACTTTCCGCTTCTTTTGTGGAAGAGGATTCCACCGTACTGCTAGATTCCGGCTGTGGTGCTGAAGAGGTAGTACTTGGTAAAACTTGTACATTTGGTACCTCATAGGCATCTTTCACGTATAATTCATTACCTACCCGCACAACACTGTCTGGCTGCACCCAGTCATCGTTTGAAACATTTTGAGACAAGTAACTCATTATTTCACGATAAACATCCGAGGCAATTCCATAGTATTCTTGATAGATTGGTGTATTTCGATCATTGTATCCAGTCCAAACAGAAACGGCATAGTGTGTTGTATAACCAACAAAGGTACTATCCGGGGCAATTCCTTTTTCTGTTGTGCCCATTCGCGCTAAATCTTCATCAGTATAGTTAGAAGTCCCTGTTTTGGCCGCTTGGATTAAGCCTGGAATGGCGCCGTTAAATCCTGTTCCGCCGTTTAAAACATCTTTTAACATATCCGTCATCATATAGGCGGTAGAGTCTTTCATCGCACGTTTGCCATCAGGTTGATAATCAACGCTAGTTCCGTCATTGAAAACGACTTTGTTTACGTAATACGGTTTGTTGTAAATCCCGTTATTGGCGAAAGCCGCATATGCTGCTGCTAATTTCAATGAGGAAATCCCGTATTTATCGCCATCTACGTCGCTTGTGTTACTTGAAATGGCATTCGACGCTTCTAAGTTTTTATAGTCAATTCCTAGTCCTTTAATGAAAGGCATGATGTTTTCTTTACCAACTTCATCAAACGTCTGGACCGCGGTCGTGTTACGAGAACCCATAATCGCACGGCGCATAGTAATGACGCCTTGATATGTTAAATCAGAGTTGAAGACATCAATGTCGGTACCAGGATATTTCGTTGGCTTATCCACCATGAGGCGACCTGTCGAATAATTTAAATTCTCAATTGCGGGACCATAATCCATGATTGGTTTCACGGTTGAACCAACATCACGTTGGGTGTTAACAGCTAAATTATTTCCTAATTGTACATCATCAGGAATGTGACGACCACCAATCTGTGCTCGGACTTGTCCAGAGGCAACATCAATAACGGTTGAAGCCACTTGCATTTTATCATCTGGAAACGCAACGTATTGATCACTGTTGACAATATCGTAAAGTTGTTTTTGGGCATTCATATCTAAGTTTGTGTAGATATCTAGTCCGTCTGTGTAAACATTTTTACCAGTTTTTGCTTTCACTTCATTGATTACTTCTTTGACGTAATTATCTACGACTTTTCGATTGTCATCACTGGCTTTTAATGGAACTAAGCCTTCATCGATTGGGGTAGCTTTGGCTTTTTCGTACTCTGCTTTCGAGATTTTTTTATTGTCGTACATTGTGTAGAGTACGACATCCCGGCGTTCTTTAGCAGTATCTGGTTTTGTATAGGGATCGTATGAGTTTGGCGCTTGTGGCATTCCTGCCAGTAGGGCCGTTTGTGGTAAATCAAGTTCAGATAAATGTTTACCATAATAATTTTCAGCCGCTGTTTCCATTCCATAAAAACCATTCGCCATGTAGACTTTGTTAATGTAGTAAGTTAAAATTTCTTCTTTTGATTTTTCACGTTCTAAACGAACAGCCATCCATGCTTCTTGTGCTTTCCGTTTCAAGGTTTGGTCAGATTCTTTTGTAGAGAAGTAGGACAATTTAATTAATTGTTGGGTTAAGGTACTTCCGCCTTGTAATCCACCATTTTTGACATTTGAAAGGGCAGAACCGATAATCCGAATCGGATCCACACCAATGTGTTTATAGAAACGACGGTCTTCGACAGAAACAATGGCATCTTTTAATAATTGAGGCACATCATTTGGTTGAATTAATTCACGCTTTTCTGCGCCTAAATCCTCAAAAATTTCATTATTAATATCGTAAAGCTTCGATGAAACTGTCGCATTCAGTTTGTCATCTTCTAATTTTGGGGCTTGTCGTGCATAGAACCAAAAAAGACCAACGCCTGCTAAAAAAGCGACCATCCCAGCGATAAGTAAGCCAAGAAAGATTTTTAAAACAAGCCGTTTTTTCTTTTTCGGCGGTTGTGTCTTTTTCTTGTAACTCGACTTCGATGAGGTGTTGGATGCATGTCTAGCAGCTCGCGAGCCTGAATTTGCGGTTGGCATAAATAGCAACTCCTTTGTTATACTTTCAAAACTTTATGAATCTAGTGTGTCTGAATATATTGTTCCACTGCGTCGAGATAAGGGATTCGCGGTGCGATTCCAAAAGATAATTCAATTCCTTCTTTCTCGATGAGTGCAAGCGGCATAGATTTTTTTCCAGTAACTGCTTGGTTTTTCCAATGCGTTATTAGATTTTCACCACTAAAAAAGAAGAAGCGTTTTAAGCTTGAAAACCATAATAGCACAAAACAAATCCCTTGTTGTGCTATACATTGTTCCATATGATCAATTTGATGTTGATGAAAATTTTTAAAGGGAAAGGACGTGGTATTTTTCGTTTCTTTCGCTTCAAAATCTATGTAACGGCCTTGATATACACCGTTATAATCAGTCGTTGAAGCTTGTCTAAAGTAGGCCTCCTTAATAACAGCCGCACTTCGTTTGGGATAATCTACTTTAACAATTTGAACAGGAGTGGGTTTCTTATGAACGACTGCTTGCTTATTCAATAGATAATATTGATTGCTTTGATTGATCGCTTCTTCGAAATCCATCCCACGATTACCAAATTCAACGGGGCGTTTCTTTTTTACTTGTTTTTTTGGTGATTGTGCTTCATGATGATTATAAGGTATTCCGTTAGGATAATGGAACGTCACGTTTATCACACTCCTAGCCTGTATTATACCAAAAAAAAGACCTGAAAGAAAAGGGATGACTTATGGAAATGATAAAAACCCTCTATGTCACCGGTTATCGCAGCTTTGAATTGGGGATATTTCAAGGAAAAGACCCGAAAATCACAGTTATTAAAAATGTCTTAAAAAAAGAGTTAGCCAGTTATATTGAAGCGGGAGTAGAATGGATTTTGATTTCTGGCAATTTAGGTGTTGAACTTTGGACAGCTGAAGTAGTTGGGGAATTAAAAACGGAATATCCAGAAGTCCAGCTAGGTTTGCTTTATCCATTTAAAGACTTTGGCAATAATTGGAATGAACAAAATCGAGAACTGTTAACGAAAGCGGAAAGTTTGGCTGATTATATCAACTCAGTAAGTCACCAGCCCTATCAATCGCCAGCGCAATTAAAAATGCATACAAAATTTCTTTTGGAACATTCTGGGGGCAGCTTACTTATTTATGACAAAGAGTACCCTGGCAAAACGGAGTATTTTTTAAAGGATGCACAACATTTTTCGGAACGAGAACCCTATGATATTCGCTTAATTACAATGGATGATTTACAAAACTCGGTGATTGATTAGAGAATCTGTTTGATTTTCTAGCTATTTTTCGTTACAATAGTATTTGTGGAACTATGAAATTTTCTATCGTAAATAAACAAATGAGGTGTAAACATGGCAAATTTAGTATATAGTCCTAAAGACATTTTACAAAAAGAATTTAAAACGAAAATGATGAACGGGTATGACCCAATTGAAGTAGACGAATTTTTAGACAATGTCATTAAAGACTACGAAGCTTATAATAAAGAATTATTAAGCTTGCAAGAAGAAAACAGCCGCTTAATGGCAAAATTAGACCAATTATCAAAAGCCCAACCAACGCCTCGTGTTGCTCAAGAAGTACCAAAAAGTGCAGCAGTGACCAACTTTGATATTTTAAAACGTTTAGAGCGTGAAGTTTTTGGTAAAAAGTTAGATGAAACACCTTCAACACCTGTAACGCCTTCTGCACCGTCAATGACTACAGAACCAGCGAATCATGATGTTGATAATGCACAAACACGTCAATTTTAACAAGACAATTTAAGTCAAGTTTTCACGAGGAACAGAAAGCATTTGTTAGAATAGCGGACACTTGTTGTAGTGTGTAAATTTTTGCTGTTCGTCTAAACAGATTTGTAATTTTCGGGTGATCGCGGTTTGCTTTTGCAAGCTGAGGAAAGTCCATGCTCGCACAAGCTGAGATGCTTGTAGTGTTCGTGCTTAGCGAAATCATAAGCTAAGGTACTCTTTTAGAGTAACGGCAGGAAAAATGACTAAGGTTTCGACTATGTCAAAGTATCCTTGAAAGTGCCACAGTGACGAAGCGATGTGGGAAACTCCATCGGTGGAACGCGGTAAACCCCTCGAGCGAGCAACCCAAACAATGGTAGGGGCGCTCTTCTAAAGGAAATGAACGAGTAGAAGAGGCAGAGTTTACTCTGCAGATAGATGATGACCGTCACCAATTTTTCCTGAAGAATTGGTGATACAGAACATGGCTTATAGAAAATTACAAGTAATTCAGGAAGACCTTCCAACGTAGTTGTGAAGGCTTTTTTTACGAAAAGAATAAAAAAATGTTAAAATAAAGAAACTGAGATAAAAGTAGTAAGCTGTCTGTTCTAAAGAGGCCGGGACAGGACCGTTTAGTTCAGAGAAAGCGGACAATTACAAAAAACAAGCGGAGCAGTAGTCGGCAGGACTGTTAGCTCCAGACAATAAAAAAGAGTCAAGAAGGAGTTTTTATGACGAAAGAAAAAACATTCAAACTTGTTGCAACGGCTGCTAGTGGCTTAGAAGCATTAGTTGGAAAAGAATTGCGTGATTTAGGGATTCCCTGTGAAGTAGAAAATGGTCGGGCCGTCTTTGAAGGCACAGTTGAAACAATTGCTACTGCCAATTTATGGCTACGAACAGCAGATCGGATTAAAATCGTCGTTGGCGAATTTAACGCCTATAGTTTTGATGAATTATTTGAAAAAGTTAAAGCACTTCCTTGGGAAGATTATTTGCCTTTAGATGCAGAATTTCCGGTTGCAGGTAAATCAATTAAGTCAAAGTTGTATAGTGTTCCTGATTGCCAAGCCATCACCAAAAAAGCCATTGTTAACCGTTTAAGAGAAGTTTACCATCGTCCAGCGACGGTGCCCTTAACCGAAACAGGAGCTTTGTTTAAATTAGAAGTGGCTCTGCTAAAAGATAAAGTGACGTTGACGTTGGACACGACTGGGCCAAGTTTATTTAAACGGGGCTATCGCATTGAAAAGGGGGGCGCACCTCTTAAGGAAAACATGGCAGCTGCTTTAGTGATGTTGACCAATTGGCGCAAAGATCGTCCTTTTTATGATCCAGTTTGTGGTTCTGGAACGATTTGTATTGAAGCAGCATTAATTGGCCATAACATTGCCCCTGGCTTTAATCGTAGTTTTACTTGTGAAACATGGGATTGGGTTGATCCAGCAATTTTTGAAAAAGTACGTAACGAAGCCGAGGCAAAGGCAGACTACGATGTTGAATTAGATATCTGTGGTTCAGATGTTGATGGGCGAATGATTGAAGTCGCACGAGCGAATGCTGAGGAAGTTGGTTTAGGTGATTCAATTACCTTTAAACAATTGGCATTAAAAGATTTTACAACCGAGAAGGAATATGGTGTAATGGTAGCTAACCCGCCTTATGGTGAGCGTTTAGGAGAAGAGGAAAGTGTTCGTCGTTTGTATAAAGAAATGGGCCATGTTTTCCGTCCGTTAACTACTTGGAGCAAGTATATACTGACGAGTGATCTTGCTTTTGAAGAATATTATGGTGCCAAAGCTACTAAAAAACGGAAGCTTTACAACGGAGCCTTACGAACAGATTTATTCCAATACTGGGGAACACGTCCACCAAGAAAACCACGGGAAGACTAAGAAAGCTGGTGTAAAAAAATGAAGGAAGCTGTATTTTTACAAGAAGTGAAAGAAATTCAATTACTAAAAAATGCCTTGACATTATTAGACTGGGATTCATCAACTGGGATGCCAGAAAAAAGTAGTCCTTTTCGAGGAGAAGTAGAAGGGTATTTAACCGGATTATATTTTGAACGAAGTATTGGCCCAGTTATTCAAGAAGCATTGGCCTATTTTGAGACACGCCCTGAAGAATTATCTGAATTAGGGAAACTGGTTTTTGAAAAAGTAAAAGAAGAATATGCTTTGAATAAAAATGTTCCAGCTGAACGTATGCAAGAATATGTTAAAGTATTAAACCAAGCACATACAGATTGGCTAAAAGCACGCGCTGCACAAGATTTCGGCTTGTTAGAAGAAACCTTAACGAAGGTCGTTGCGTTCCAAAAAGAGTTCATTCCTTATTGGCAAAAAGAAGAAAAAACTCCGTATGATGTGTTATTAAATCAATTTGAACCAGGGATGACGGTTGAGAAACTAGACCAAGTATTCGACCAAGTAAAACAAGGGATTCAAGAGATTCGGACCGTTTTAGCAGAAAAAGGCACGCCGCCTAGAACTGACTTTTTATCTAGAAAAATGACCAAAGAACAACAACGCCGTTTTGTGATTGGTGTGGTTGAACAATTAGGCTATGATTTTTCAAAAGGCCGATTAGATGATACAGTTCATCCATTTATGACAGCTCTAAATCGAAATGATGCGCGGATTACTACGCGCTGGGAAGAAAATAATTTCTCAATGGCAACATTTGGTGTGATTCATGAAGCGGGTCATGGGATGTACGAACAAAATTTTGATCCTAAATTTGACTTTACGCCGCTAAGCGAAGGTGCCTCTATGGGGATTCACGAATCACAATCGCTCTTTAATGAAATTATCATTGGTAGCAACCGGGCTTTTTGGCAAAAACAATACCCGTTTTTCCAAGAATGCGCAGAAGGTACTTTTGATGATATTTCTTTTGAAGATTTCTATGCTTCTTTAAAAGAAACGAAAGCAAGTTTGATTCGGATTGATTCCGATAGTCTCACCTATCCTTTGCATATCATTATTCGTTATGAAATTGAGAAAATGTTGTTTAATGGTTCTTTGGAAGTCGCTGATTTGCCAAAAGTGTGGAACGAAAAATACCAAGAGTACTTAGGCGTATCACCTGAAAATGACTTAGAAGGTGTCCTTCAAGATGTTCATTGGTCTGGAGGTAGCTTTGGTTATTTCCCATCTTATGCCTTGGGTTATATGTACGCCGCACAACTATTTCACGCAATGAAACAAGAATTATCTGTTGATGAAATTTTAGCTTCGGAGGATTATTCTGATATCCGTAAATGGTTAACACAACATATTCATCAGTACGGCGCTTCACGTAAACCAAATCAATTAATTTATGATGCAACGGGAGAAGAATTGAATCCTAGTTATTTAATTGATTATATGAAAGCTATTTATTTTGATGTTTATCAAGTGCAATAAGTGAAACAAGCAAGGGGAAGTGGACAACAACAATGTTATCAATTCGTGAATATTTAGAAGCTGGTGAAACAACAATCTCAAACTTACTATTTGATCATTACCAAAAAATTGGTTTGAAAGATGATGAATTTCTCTTTTTACTGCAACTTTTTCGTTCGCAAAATGCAGGCGATTTATTTCCAGACTTAATGGCGATTGCAGAGACGATGGGCAAAACGCCAGATACGATTTATAAGTTGTTAAATCAATTGGTTTCTCGCGGATTTATTCGAATTGAAACACAACAAAACCAAAAAGGTCAAATGATGGATACGTATGATTTACTGCCTGTTTTTCAAAAGATTCAATTATTTTTACAAACGAGCAAAGAAAAACAAGTTGTCGCAAACCACGAAGATGAAATTAAACAGCTTTACCAAGGATTTGAAAAAGAATTCGGACGTCCACTTTCACCCATTGAATTAGAAATGATTGGTCAGTGGTTGAACACGGACCATTATTCCCCTGAATTAATCCGGTTAGCGTTGCGAGAAGCTGTTTTAAATCAGGCGTATAGTTTGAAATATATTGATCGTATTTTACTTGCGTGGGAGCGTAAAAATATTACCACCAAAGAACAAGTGGCTGCTGATCAGAAAAAACGAAAAGATTCTATGATTCAAAATGAGATTGAACAACAAGGTCAGACACAAGAAGCGTTACCAAAGGTTACATTACACAATTGGTTAAATCCAGAAGACAGTGAATAAAAAGGAGGTGGGCCATGCTATCAAAAGAGAAAACAATGGAAGCTATTGAAATTATGTATGAGATGTTTCCAAATGCAGAATGTGAATTAAAACATAAGAATCCTTTTGAATTATTAATTGCTGTGATTTTAAGTGCGCAAGCAACCGATGTATCGGTAAATAAAGCGACTCCTGGTTTATTCGCAGCTTTTCCAACACCAGAAGCTTTAGCAGCTGCGCCGGTGGAGGAGATTATTGCTAAAATAAAAACCATTGGCTTATATCGCAATAAATATTAAAGCGTGCGCACAACAACTTTTAGAACGTTTCAATGGAGAAGTTCCGCAAACCAGAGATGAACTGGTCAGTTTACCTGGCGTGGGGAGAAAAACAGCCAATGTAGTAATGGGAGATGCTTTCGGCGAACCGGCTTTTGCAGTAGATACACATGTGGAACGAGTGTCCAAGCGCCTTAGAATTTGTAAGCTAAATGCGAATGTTACTG
>OBXY01000202.1_pt1 | contig 13807 bp, 15 predicted proteins | sample 1476701 | NCBI WGS metagenome assembly OBXY01 (sample SAMEA2580187, study PRJEB22360) | human gut metagenome | biome: human gut; feature: human-associated habitat; material: faeces | place: Denmark | collected 2008/2010 | reverse complement strand
GTGGAGTGATTAGCCGTGTCATCAATCTCTTGGGCAATTAATTGTAAATAGTTCATGCCAATCATTTTGTCCTTTTTTTGATAACTTTTGGCAACAGGAATGTCTAAATGTCCATCTAACCAAGGAGAAATTAAAACAGCAGCTTTGGGTAAGCGTTCAGGGAAATCGGTGGCTAAATTCTGCAATACGTTTAAAACCAATGTGCCACCAGCAGAATCACCTAATAAAATAACATCTTCGGGATCATAATGCTGTAAAATTTCTTGATAAGCAGCATAGCAATGATTATAAATATCAGCAAAAGACTTATTTGGTGCTAATGGATATACAGGGATAAAATAATCTGTTGCAAAAGGGAGATCTTCAATTAGTTTATAACTAAAGTCTAATTGGCTATAGGCGAGATTCAATGTAAAGCCCCCACCATGCAGGTACAGTACAGCTTTCTTGGTAGGCGCAATAACGGAGTTTGACATGCGATACATCGTAGGAAATTGAGTCATTTCTTGAAGAGGAAAAAGATGACGTAAATGTTTTGGCAAAGTTACTTGTTCATTTAATGATCGTTGCCAATGATAAAAAGCCTTGGTGACTTTCGGATTTCGTTCAAGGCGAGCAATTTGGGAAATACGTAAAGAATCTTCAAAAAGACAGGCTTTTAAGGATTTTTGACGAGAACGTGTGTGGAACAAATATGCGCTAGCTAACAACAAACCAATCGATTTCTTTTTCAATTAAGGCCCTCCATTCAGCAAAAAGTAAATCATTTTTTCTACAGTATAACATTTTAAAAGTAGAACAACGAAATTTGTTGAAGGGATGAAAGGACGGTTTAAACGAATGTACGTATTTATTTGTGGTTGCGTAAAGTAAATGATTGTAGTAAATTAAATGAGATTAAGAGGTCCGGTGAATGGGCGCGTTCACGGCAAGGAGAGAAGTAGGATGACAAATAAAAAGGTTACAATTAAAGATGTTGCCAATGACTCAGGTGTCTCTATTACTACCGTTTCACAAATTTTAAACGGGAATGGGGCACGGTTTAGTGGGAAAACGGTCGAAAAAGTATTAGCTGCAAAAGAGCGATTAAACTATCAACCCGACTATTTTGCGCAACGTATGGTGATGAAAAAAAGTAAGACAATTGGCGTAATCGTACCTGATATTACCAACCCATTTTTTGCGCAATTGATTCGAGGAATTGAAAGTGTTTTATACAAAGAAAATTTTATACTGATGTTATGCAATGCGGACCAAGATGTTACAAGAGAACATGAATATTTAACAGAGTTGATTCGTCGCAGTGTCGATGGTTTTGTGATTGCAAGTTCTGAAATTTCCAATCAAACGATTAATGAAACGCTACGTGCGAAAAAGATTCCATTTATTGTACTTGACCAAAAAAAAGCAGAAGGCTTTAGCGATGCTGTTTTGACAGACGATTATAGAGGTGGGCAACTAGCAGCAAAGCATTTACAAGAGCAACGACATAAACAGGTCGTCGTGGTAATGCCACCACATGCGCCAGTCAATATTCAGCAACGGTTAAAAGGTTTTTGTTCTGTTTATACGGAAAAGGTCCAGTTAATCGAAACAGAATTATCAAAAACTGGCGGCTACCAAGCTGTCCCCGAAATTTTAAAAACAGAGAGCACCGGAATTTTTGCTATCAATGATGAAATTGCTTTTGGTTTATATCGAGGATTAGCAGAAGCGGGCAAAAAAATTCCTGAGGATTATAGTATTATTGGTTATGACAATGTTGATATGTGCGAGTATGTTTCGCCGCCGCTAACAACAATTGCTCAACCTGTTTTTCAATTGGGGCAAACTACGGCGACTCTATTATTGGAAAGAATCCATCAGCCTGCAAAAGATTGGGAGGAGCAAACCTTGCCTGTCCAACTGATTGAACGATTTTCGACAGCACCCTTGAAATAGCTTTCAAGGTGTGCTATATTTTTGTTGTGGAATTAAAACGTTTTACTAAAACGTTTTAATTAGAATGAAAAAATAAATTTTATTGAGGTGGATGAAAATGAACGCGGTTACAATTATCGGAAGTATCAATTTAGACACAACATTAAGAGTCAAAGAAATGCCAAAACCAGGCGAAACAATTCACGCCATTGAACATTTTACAGCGGGTGGTGGTAAAGGAGCAAACCAAGCAGTTGCAGCGAAACGTTCAGGCGCAGAAACATATTTTATTGGTGCTGTGGGAAATGATGGCGCTGGAGCTATGATGACTGATTTAATGAGTCAAGATGAAATTAATTTAACTGGGGTCACCACTTTAGAGAAAACAGCTACTGGCCAAGCCTTTATTATGGTAGATAACGCTGGTGAAAATAGCATTATGATTTACGCAGGAGCCAATAACGCCTTTACGCCAAAACAAGTACAGGAACATCAAGAAATTATTGAAAAAAGTGATTTTGTGATTGCCCAATTTGAAAGTGCGATTGATAGTACGATTGCAGCGTTTAAAATTGCTAAAAAAGCAGGCGTCAAAACGATTTTAAATCCCGCACCTGCGTTAGAACAAGTTCCTGAAGAATTACTAAACGTGACAGATATGATTGTACCAAATGAAACAGAAACCGAAATTTTGACAGGCATTAAAATCACAGATGAAGCGAGTATGCGTAAAGCCGCAGAAGCACTTCATCAATTAGGGATTGAAGCAGTAATTATTACAGTAGGTAGTAAAGGAGCCTTTTATGACGTCAATGGACGAAGTGGTATTGTGCCTGCTTTTAAAGTGAAAGCGGTTGATACAACGGCTGCTGGCGATACTTTTATTGGCGCATTAAGTAGTATATTAGAGAAAGACTTTAGCAATTTGGAAGAAGCTATTCGTTATGGAAACAAGGCGTCCTCGTTGACTGTTCAACGTTTTGGAGCCCAACCTTCGATTCCTTATCAACACGAATTGGCAGACAAATAAAAAGGAGCGAGCGACATGAAAAAAACAAAAGTTATTAATTCAGATATTTCCCGCGTCATCGCACAAATGGGTCATTTTGATAAATTAAGTATTGGTGATGCAGGCATGCCAGTGCCTCGGACTACAGAAAAAATTGATTTAGCAGTTACCAATGGTGTCCCTAGTTTTATGGAAGTTTTAAACAATGTTCTTGAGGAATTGGCAGTTCAACGAATTTATTTAGCAGAAGAAATTAAAACAGAAAATCCTGACATGTTGGCAGCAATTGAAACTCGTTTACCAGAAACTCCCATCAGTTTTATTCCTCATACAGAAATGAAACAAGAATTAAACAACTGCCATGCATTTATTCGGACAGGGGAAATGACCCCTTACGCAAATATTTTATTAGAAAGTAACGTTGTCTTTTAAACGAGAGAGGGGAAATAGAGATGAATGCGACTGCATTATTAATCGGTTTAGGACCGCTTCTAGGTTGGGGGCTTTTCCCAACAATCGCTTCCAAAATTGGTGGTCGTCCAGTGAATCAAATTCTCGGGACCAGTTTAGGAACATTAATTTTTGCCGCTATTTTTTCAATGATTAATGGTTTAGCTTTTCCAACGGGCATGGATTTATTCTTTTCAATTTTATCTGGTGTCGGTTGGGCCTGTGCGCAAATCATTACATTTAAATGCTTCACGATGATTGGGTCATCACGTGCTATGCCAGTAACGACCGCGTTCCAACTTTTAGACGCTTCTCTCTGGGGAGTCTTTTTCTTAGGAAACTGGCCAGGTGCGACAGCCAAATTGTTAGGCGCATTTGCCTTAGTGTTAATCATGATTGGTGCCAAAATGACGGTCTGGTCGGAAACGGAGTCCGCTGAGAGTGCTGGGATTATGAAAAAAGCAGTTCTTCTATTAGCCGTTGGTGAAATCGGCTATTGGGCGTACTCTGCAGCACCCCAAGCGACGGCAATTGATGGCATGCATGCCTTTTTACCACAAGCAATAGGCATGGTAATTGTGGCAGTTATTTACTCAGCAGTTGTCACTATTAAGGGTGGGGAAACATCCCCATTTATAGAAGCTGTTTCTTACAAACAAATTTTTTCAGGCTTTTTCTTCGCCTTTGCAGCGTTAACTTATTTAATTTCAGCGCAGCCAGATATGAACGGCTTGGCAACTGGCTTTATTCTATCCCAAACATCAGTTGTGCTTGCAACATTGACAGGTATTTGGTTCTTAGGTCAAAAGAAAACAGCCAAGGAAATGACCGTAACGATTATCGGCTTAGTTTTGATTTTGGCAGCAGCTACGATCACAGTGATGATTTAAAAAAGTATTCAACGACCTATTATTCAGGGCGTTGAATACTTTTTTTTATTTGTTCTAAAAATAATGCAGCAGCTGTGGAAAGAACCGTATTTTTGCGCCAAATTAAACTAATTTTGGCTGTTAAAGCAGGATATAGCGGTATAAAACGTAAATTTGTTTGCTTTGTTTCTAGAATACCATCAATGCTTAGGGCGCTACCTAGCCCAGCTTCTACCATCAGTGAAGCGTTGTAAAGTAAGTTGTAGGTCCCAACGATTCGGAACTGATCTAGACTTGCTTCGAGCCAATCAGAGAGTTGGCTCGGAACTTGTGCTTGTCGAGAAATAAATAAAGGTTCTTCTTTTAAATCGGCTGCAGTAATAACATTTTTAGTGGCTAAGGGATGGTCCTTTACAGTAATTAAGCCCCATGTATCTACAACTGGTAATGTTAAATAGCTATATTTTTGTTTAGGTGCAGGCTCAATAATTAAACCAAAATCTAATAATCCTTTGTCTAGCCGTTCTATTACATCATCTGCATTCCCACTGTATAAATGAAGGTGAATATCAGCTGAGTGCTGGCTTGTTATTTGTTGTAGTGCATTCGCTAAAAAAGACATAGCTTTTGTTTCGCCGCCACCAATCGTGATTTCGCCATTAATGAATTCATTTTGCGACAAGTTGGTGACTGTTTTATTCGCTAAGCTTAAAATATCTTGCCCTTGTTTAGCTAAATATTCTCCTTCAGGTGTTAATTGTATTTGTCGATTTCCTCGTATAAATAATGTCACGCCTAATTCTTCCTCTAATTCTTTTAATTGCTTAGATAATGTTGGTTGTGATACATGCAATTGTTTGGCTGCGCCACTAATCGTTTTTTCTTGGACCACTGCTAAGAAATAGTGAATCACTCGTAATTCCATTACTTTCCCTCCTATAACTAAAACGCATACTTATCTATTTATTATAAGTATTAGACAGAGGAGTTGTCACGTATTACGATAAATTTAGCAAAAGGAGGCGATTAGGAATGCTTACAAAAAATCTCCAAGAACTAATTGCAACAGGTAGCATTGATAAAGATGAACCACTATTTCAACTTATTCATCAGATTCAAGAGGAAAATAGTCGCTATTTAATAGAATTAAATCAACAAGCCTATACACATAATGAAGTAAGGAATCTTCTTGCCACGATTATCCAAGACAAAATTGACGAAACCGTTACGATTTTATTGCCTTTTTATACAGATTTTGGACGCAATATACATTTTGGTAAAAATATTTTTATTAATCGGGCAGCTATGTTTGTTGATTTAGGGGGCATTATAATTGAAGACAATGTTTTAATTGGTCCGCGCGTTAATCTCTTAAGTGTCAATCATCCGGAAATGCCAATGAAACGGCGAGGCGTATTGCTAGCACCAATTACCATTAAAAAATTTGCATGGTTAGGCGCGGGTGTCACTGTTTTACCAGGTATTACGATTGGTGAAAATGCTATCGTAGCAGCTAATGCGACTGTAACTAAAGATGTGCCAGCTAACGCTATTGTTGCAGGAACACCAGCTAAAATTATTCGTTGGATTCAGGAAGATAAGGAGGAAATATAATGAAATCATTATCAGAAAAAGTTATTGTTATCATGGGCGCTTCCAGTGGCATCGGTGAGGCAACAGCCCGTTTACTTGCCAGAAAAGGAGCGAAGTTAGTCATTGCAGCACGTCGACAAGAACGTTTAATTGCTATAAAAAAAGAACTTCCTGAAGCAACGATTCTCGTGCAACAAGCAGATGTAACGAAAGAAGAGGAAGTTCAGCGTGTAATCAAGCTTACAATGGAAAAATATGGACGAATTGATGTTCTTTTTAACAATGCAGGAGTTATGCCAACGGCGCCTCTTATTGAAGCACCAAAAGGAGAATGGCGTCAAATGCTAGATATTAATATTATGGGTGTTTTAAATGGCATTGCGGCAGTTCTTCCAATTATGGTTGAACAAAAATCAGGGCAGATTATTGCTACTGATTCTGTGGCAGGACATGTCGTTTATCCAGATTCGGCTGTCTACTGTGGAACAAAGTTTGCTGTTCGAGCAATTATGGAAGGATTGCGACAAGAACAAAGAGAGAATAACATTAAATCAACGATTATTTCACCAGGTGCTGTACAAACAGAACTTTATCAAACAATTTCTAATCGAGTAGTAGCTGAAACGTTACATCTAGAACAGTTAAGTTGGGGCTTAAAGGCGGAAGACATTGCGCAAGCAGTGGTCTTTGCCATAGACACGCCAGATCGTATGTCAATCAGTGAAATGGTTGTTCGCCCGACCACACAAACGATTTAATTTAAAAAGTATTCCTAGAAAGGAATACTTTTTTTAATCGTGATTGTTCGTTTTTTACAGAATTTAGAATTTGATATTTACTTATTTGTTGGTTTATTATATGATTAAACACGTTGTTTCATTAATAACGTTACTAATGCCAGTTAGAAACCTTTATTTATAAGGATTCTAGCTCTTTTTTTATACATAAAAATAGTAAAGGTCTGTGCTTTTGTCTGTGCATTTATCAAAAACCAACAAATTGAGCGAACTTATCCGCTGTTTTTTCTTTTTCTTCAGGCATAACATGAGAGTAAATACGATCTGTAATAGCGGTGCTAGTATGTCCTAATCGTTCAGCAACTTCTTTAATAGGCACTCCTGATTGAAGAAGTAAACTTGCATGTGTATGCCTAAAATGATGTGGTGTAATACTAGGTAAATCATATTTTTTTATTAAGCAATTGAGCCATATATTAACTACATTTGGTGAGAGCAGTTTATTATGGTTGTTCGTGAAAATATATTGTTCTTCACTAGATGTATTAAAGCCCATTTGGAAATAGTCACTACGTTGGATTGTACGCCATTTAGCCATAATTTGAAGTGTTTCATTGTCTAAGCTGATAGAACGTGTGCTAGAAGCTGTTTTGGGCGTTTGAGTGAGTATATTATAGAATTCGTCTTGTGCTACGGTCTTGCCTATATATACGCTCTTGTTTGTTATGTCTAGGTCTTTCCACTGCAAGGCTAGAACTTCACTCTTACGACAACCTGTAAAGGCTAGCAACCTAAAAAATGCTAACTGTTTGAAATTACCATATTGTTTTAGACAATCAAAAAAATGATTCAATTCTTGTTTAGTGTAATACTCCAGTTTTGTTTCTTCCTCTTTCCACTTAGGAAGGATTGTTTTTCTCATTGGGTTAGTATTCATTAGTTCCATAGATTCGCCATATCGCATAATCTGAGCAGTGAGTTTTCTATAGAACGAGTATTGCTTGTGTCCTTGATTAAACCATTTATTAACTAAGTCCTGACACTGTATAACGGTTATTTCGTCAAGTTTGCAGTCACCTAGATAAGGTAATATGTGTTTTTCAGCAAAACGCTTATTCACAGCGATTGAAGATGGTTTAATCGTTAACCGTTGCTGTGCTAACCATTTCTCGTAAAGCTGTTTAAACGTCAAAACAGAGGGTTTATTATCTAGTCCATTTTCTTCAATATCCTTCAGAATTTCAGCAAGTGCAATTTGTGCTTGTTTTTTTGTCTTGAATCCTTGTCGCTTACGATAAACGTTTTTACCAGTTTTGGGATGACGTCCTACATAAGCATTAAACATATAGGCGGTTGTACCGTCTTTTTTTGTATACTTGTTAATTTGTGTCATTGTTTTTCTCCTATCTACCACCACGCCAATAGTATGTAGATGTTAGGGGAGAGATGTTTCTATAACTGGATTATACAAAGAAAAAAACTCATTCTTTAGCTTTTGATTTACGTTTTTTTTCCTCAATAAATACTGAACCTAAATGAACAAATAATTTCTTAGTTTCCTCAGATAAGTTCAATTCATCTATATAATCATTTGAGCCATTCCTTGACCAAAAGGAAGTATCTTCGTCTTTAGATATGAGTACGGTTGTTTGTTCTATTCTACTAGGTTTATCAGGATATTTTTCTTTTAGATTAAGAATTTCGGAACGAGCATTATCTAAAATCATATTAATATCATCTTTTAATTTATCGTCTACGGAGCTTTCATAGCTGTAAGCAATGAGCGTAGAATCGGATTTAAAAAGTTTTTTTATTTCTTCATGTGTTTTCGTGGATAGATCCTCAACTTTGAAAATTTGTTTAAAATCTTCAGTCAACGGTATTTGAATTTCATCAGAGAAAATTCCATACTCATTCACATCATCAATAGAAGGGATACTATAATACGTATTTGTAATTAAATTATGATTAGTTTTCACTTCTTTTCGATACCTGTCTACCAAATATCCTTCTAACCAACTGTATAGAAAACCAGTTTTTTTTAAAGATTGAAATTCTGTATTCCATTCAACGACTGGGATAGTAAAATACTGCTGCATTGCTTGTTTTAAGACACTATCTAGATCATTTTTATTAAAATATATTAGAGCTTTTTGATTTTCTTTTCCTAAATCGTCGTCGGAAAGATAAGATTGATAAACTTTTTTTGCTGTTTCAAGAGCTTTTGTTTCAGAGACTCTTTGATTACTAAGCCCCATTAGATAGCTAATAGATACATCGAAATAATCAGCCAATTTTTTCCATGTATCATTATCCCTAGGAGTTCTTTTCCCATTTTCATAAAAAGATAACTGGCTCTCGGCTAAATCATTGTCTAAGGCAACTTTTTTTAGGGTTAAGCCTTTTTCAAGTCTCAGTTTTTTTAAGCGATTCATATTACCACTCCTATTTATTTTAAACTAATAATATCACACTAAGAAAAATTTATCCAAAAAAATTATCGATTTGATAAAAATGTATTGACTTATCAATTTGATAATGTTTTAATATATTTATCAAATTGATAAGAAGGTGAGAATGTGTTTGAACTAGATTTAGAGATGATAGCCAAGCTACGAGAGCGCCGAGCGAGAAAAAATATTACTTTAGAAAAGGCATCTCAAGAAATTGGTATCTCAAGAAGAACGCTAGGACAGATTGAAAATGAAAAAATCTTGTCTGTGCGAAAAACAGTCTACAAAAAATTAGTTGACTGGCTGGTAAATGAAAAAATTTATAAGGAGGGCTAACCAATGGAACAAGTCGAAACATCGCCTTTTGTCGTTGAGGTGTGTCATACGCTTAATAAAAAACAACTGAATGAAATCAGTAAGCAAGTATATGAAACCACCTTAGAGGCGATTGAGCGAGCTAGAAAAGATAGCGAGTTAGACAATGACCTTATCTATACGAGAGTTGGAGTACGGAGGTTTTTAAACAACTGTTCCGAAGCTTATTTAGATGAATTGATAGCGAAAGGACTACCAACAGGGAAAACACTGTCAGAACGTAAACAGGTTTTTTCAAAAAAAGCAATAACTGCTTGGCTACTCGAAAATGAATAATAAAAATCCATCACGCCAATAGAAGCCAAGATAAGCACATATTTTAGTCAGTTGTCAGTCGCAAATGATTTTTAATTTATAGGAGGCAAATTATTATGAACGAAAATGTAAAAGAATTAGTAACTAAATTATTAGAATTTGAACCTGATACACCTTTAGGCTCAATTAAACAAGAGATTGGTCAGTTAGCGGATGGGGTATTATTTCAAGAGCAACCGACAGTAAAATCTGTGTTACAAGAATTGTATAAATTGAATCAAGCAGAAGAAATCATGACAGAAGGTAAGCCAATCACTTTGGGAGATTATCAGGATTTAATTTATCAGTATATTGAGCAATTGAGTGACCTGTTAGGTATTGAATTGGAGGATTAGAAAATGGAAGAATTAGTATTTTTACATTCGCAATACATTGAGGAAGAGCCATTCACCACCAGTAAGATTATTGCCGAATATGCAGAAATCGAACACAGAGCAGTGCGACAATTAATTAGAACTTATGAAAAGGATCTAAATGAATTTGGAAAAACGACATTTGAAATGTCGAAAATAAATAAAGGCCGAGGAAGAAAGAAGAAATTTTATCACCTAAATGAGGAACAAGCGACCTTGCTTATCACCTATCTAGATAATACCGAACCAGTTCGACGATTTAAGAAAGCGCTGGTGCGACAGTTCTATGACATGAAAAACGGACTCTACGCTAGACGTATGGAACGACAAAAGGAAAAAAGTGTGCGTAAGTCAATGACGGATGTTATCAAGGAGTTAGGGCTTTCCCCGCATTACTACAAGCATTATACAGACCTTGTTTATAAGACAGCATTAGGTTTTAATGCTAAGCAATTAAGAGAAGCTCGAGAGGTAAGTAAAAAATCAACGATATTAGATTTTTTAACGTCAGAAGAGATCGAAGCAGTGAACAAACGAGAGCAACAAGTAGCTACATTGCTTACTCTTAAAATGGATTATGACACGATTAAGAGCATTTTGAATGGTCAAGGTGTTTTATATCAAACAACGCTTAAAATGCCAGTAGCGACAAATTAAGGAGCAATTATGATGAATGAGAGCAAAAGAAAAAGCCTTAACACACTAACCGACCAAAGTGAACGTGTTAAAGGCACCAAAAAGGCTAAATATAGCCGTCTTTTGTCTTTCATTTTACCAAAGAATGAGAGGAAAATCAAAATGAAAACGAAAATTAATTTACTATTAGTCGCATTTCTTTTAGGCGGCGGTGCATCTGTTCTACCTACAATCTTAAAACTAGCACTGTTTATCGGTGCTTTCACCGTGTTATTTATGAATTTTGATGATCATTTTTATAAATTTAATAAAGGAGAGTGCGAGTAATGCATACAGAATTAGATAAAGATACAATAACCGACGAGTTAAGAGATATTAAACATTTACTGTTCTTTTTACAGGAGACCTCCACGTCTTTACAAGAACATAAAATAAACTATGAAAAAGGCAAGAAAAATTCTGATAAAATATTGGCTTATGAAACATCGAGATGCATTGATCAAATGGTAACCTTGCAATATTTAGTATCAAAAAAAGTAAATGCACTTGCTGAAATGTTTAATGAATGTGTATAGAGGATGTGATTAAAAATTGAGTATCTATGTAAGTAAGGGATTTAGTAAAAAAATGAAGATAGTAGAGGGCGTTTCCCCTTTTCAATATCTTGTGGAGTACCTACCAGAGAAAGTAACTCTAGGAGAACACGCTACCAAAGAATCAATAGAACCGATTAAGCGAAAAGCAAGTTATTTTCTCGCTGGTGAACTGATAGGTAAACGCTCAAACGATAATCTATTAAGAAAAGAATTAATCGCTATCGATTATGACGAGCTAGAGGATAGAGATTTAAAAAATTTTATAAAAAAGATTGCTGAATCCCTAAAAGGAATTAGTTATATTCTCTATCCTACGATAAAAAATAATGTTTCAGATTTTGGTCTAAGGTATCGGTTAGTTATAGATACAGACAGAAGCTATACAAAAGAGGAAAACGATTGCCTTTGGCAAAATATCGTAAATAAAATTGGTATGAAAGCTGATTTAGCTAGTAAAACATATTCACAAATAGCAGGGCTACCGATATTAAATGAATTTTCATCAGAAACACTTATTGTTCGTCAACAAGCGAATCCTTTGAAGGTAGATGAGTATTTAGATGTATCAGAAGAACAACAAACCTACAAAGAAGAAAAGGCTGTTCGTAAGGAGTTAACCAAGGAAGTAGCAATTAAAATGGTAGAGGCTTATGTCGAAAACGTAGGAGAAAAATTACTGGACCGTGCTTATTATTTGAACCCTTATATGAATATTAAATACGCTTTTGAAACAGGGGAGATAGATTTTGATACTGTTCAAGACTGTCTAACTCTTTTAGCTTTAGGTAATAGCGATTGGGCAACGCATAATATTGAACATTTTAAGCATGATACCTCTCCCGTCAAGAACGGAACGCCGTTTTTGGATTTTTTCGGTTGGGCATATAGCGATCCTTATGAAGAATTTGAGGGAATAGAATTAGGAGAGACTCAGGTTCTTTATTCTGGAAAAGAGTTAAAGTTTGCATTGGCTGAAAGAAGGAAAAAAGAACTGAAAAAGCTTAAAAAAAGCTGGGAAAAAAGTGGAGGAAGAGGTAAACCACCAACTTCTCTATCTACGTTACGATGTGGTCGAATACTCCAAGAATATATTGAGTTTTGCTTATTTGATATGGAAGAAAATACTCGTTTAGCTATGTATCAGCCAAAAGAAGGCATTTATACACAAAATGAAACACAAATAAAACGAGTGATTGGGTGGCTTGAACCGAAACACAATGCTAGAGCGGTAAATGATGTTATTTTTCACATTTGGAAAGAAGCTAAAATAAAGCCTAAAACGGTCTCAAGATATCTTATACCAGTGAAAAACGGGGTATTTAACCTTAAAACGAAACAACTAGAACCGTTTACGCCCAATTATGTATTCACATCAAAAATTGCAACCGCATATGTAGAAAATCCGTCGTTACCTAAATTTAATGATTGGGATGTAGAGAGCTGGTTGAACGAAATTGCTTGCGGAGATGCACAAATAACTACTCTGTTATGGCAGGTAATAAGTGATGCGATTAACGGGAACTATTCAAGGAAAAAATCAATCTGGCTTATGGGTGATGGATCAAACGGAAAAGGAACGTACCAACAGTTATTATATAACCTAATTGGTCCACAGAATATCGCAACGTTAAAAATAAATCAGTTTAGTGAGCGTTTTAAACTTGCTTTATTAGTAGAAAAAGTGGCAGTTATTGGGGATGATGTAGGAGCAGGAATTTATATTGATGATAGTTCGGAATTTAATAGTGTAGTGACTAATGAGACTATACTAATTGAAGTTAAAAATAGAATGCCCTATAGCGCTCGAATGTATGTGACTGTTATTCAGTCTACCAATGAGATGCCTAAAATTCGTAATAAATCTAATGGAACGTATCGCCGTTTGCTTATTGTACCTTTTAATGCTTCATTTGAAGGTGCTAAAGATGATTGGAGAATAAAAGAAGAGTATATCAACCGAAAAGAGGTGCTCGAATACGTTTTGCATAAAGCGGTAAACATGGATTTTGAACGTTTTATAGTACCTGATGTTTCCAAAAAACTTTTAGAAGAATATAAACAAGAAAATGACCCTCTAGTTGATTTTAGAGAAACAGTATTCAAGCCTTTAGGAATAAACAAAATCCCTTTTTATATGGTTTACTCTCAATATAAAGAGTTTTGCAAGGAAAATAATTTTAAACCATTGAGTAAAATTAAATTTTCTAAACAGTTCACATATTTATTAGGGGATAGTTGGATAAATAAAAAAATAAAATATAGTGTGAATGAGATAGATAAAAGCATTGGGAGATTTTTTCAGCTATGAAGAACCACCAGAAAATGGAATGCCTTACCAATCTTTAGTAAGAAACGATTTAAAGCTGATAAGTTAAATTACCGATTTAAAAATAAATTGGTAACCGACCAAATCCCTTGGGAGAGTAAGAGGGAAGAGAAATTTATAAAAAAATGGTAACCAATTCAAAATAAATCGGTTACCACTCCCACCCCTTGGGAGA
>OBXY01000201.1_pt1 | contig 13842 bp, 10 predicted proteins | sample 1476701 | NCBI WGS metagenome assembly OBXY01 (sample SAMEA2580187, study PRJEB22360) | human gut metagenome | biome: human gut; feature: human-associated habitat; material: faeces | place: Denmark | collected 2008/2010 | reverse complement strand
GATGAACCTGGTTAGACAAAGAGAATACTCTGAAAAGCCATTATCATTAGTAATCGCTGCATTGGCTGAAGCTAGCACGGTAATGTCGTTGGCTGTTTGATTCGTTAGTTCGATTTGTAGCTTTTGTGTTTGGTTTGGAGCGACACGTAAATCAAAATAACTTGTCTCTTTGGTTCGTTGATTGTCGGGTAAAATGGCTTTTACAGAAAAAGTCATTTCGCTTGCTTCTACAGAATAAGAGCCAATAAAAAATAAAAAAATGATGACGCTAATAGCATGGAGCCATTTAAAAAGCTGCTGATTCATAGTGTGCACTCCTTTTTGACAATTTTTTATAACAAGGTATTGCATGAAGTTGTTTCATGCAATACCTTGTTTGTTTTCTTTTAAAGTGGTGTATCATCCAAAATCCAAGTAAGCGTTGTTTTATATTGTTTAGCTGCAACTTTTTTCGTTGTCGCAGGAACAGTTAATTGAATGCCTTGAGCAGCGGTCGCTCCGCTACCAAAAGCTAATGTCCAAGTGCCCATTCCTGTTGAAAGAGCGGCAGTCGCCACAGGAGAAGTGGCGGCACCAGTTGGATCCAAGGTTACTGGGACCGTTAATGGCGCCAAAGAAAGTAACTGTGTTGAATTGGGTGTTGCTGCTAAAAAGGTCAAGGATGCATTATCCAAAACAGCGGGTGTTGAATCACTTGTAGCAAATTGCGCACTCTGTTTAACTGATAATTTCCAGCCAAGATTTAGACCACGTTTGTCAGTTACTTGAACATAGTTTGGCACGCTAATTAAATCGCCAGTACTATTTTGCACTTGATCCAGTTGTGCCGAATAGATCGCTGTTCCGGCTTGAATTTGTTTTGATCCAAAATGGATATTTGAAACATAGTCAATACTAAGGGGTCCGGCTGTACCAGGTTGATGAGGATCAGCAGGATTAGGTGTCACAGGCTGAGAAGGGTTCGTCGGGTTGACAGGTGGCGTGACAGTATTATCAAGAGCAAACGTAATATCAGCGTTGGATTGAATAGAAGCGACTTGAGCTGCTTCAACTTTTGGACTATTTAAAAGCATAAGAGGCGTAGCAACGAACAAAATGCTTGAAATGCGCACGATCTTTTTCATTTTTTATTCCTTCTTTCTTGTTTATTTTTAACTTTTAAAAAAGCTAAATCCTAATTAGAGGGGTGTATCAGAAAGAATCCATTGTAATTCGGCAGTGTAAGATTCTTTGACCGTTAAATTAAGGTCAGGAGCAACGCTTAAAAAAAGTCCATTTTGTTGGTTCCAAGGAATTTCTACATTGTTATCGTCCGTTGCGGTGTGTTGATAAACTTCGGTTGCTAAAGAGGAGAGAGGAAAATCACTGCCATTTTTTCGATAAATGAAAGCTTGCTGGATCGTTTTATTTGTAGAAGTTGAATGCATGGGCTGACTCTCTCTTACCAACAAATGCCATGGTGTTTTTGCAACTCGACCATCGGCAATGAGGAAAGGAGCGCTGATGGTCGATGGTGAGTATATGGTTCGTTTGCTGGGGAAAGGTAAATTTTTAAAGGAAACTGTAGTTGGCATCTGCACAAAACGGAGGGTACCGTTTTTGATAGGTAAAGATTGTTCTTTAGTGATTGGCGTAATTGGCGTTCCGCCACCATCATTGCCAGTAACCGTGCTAGAAAATAAAAGAAATTGGTTTATCCATTCTTCTGTAACCGTTGCTGTATATTGTAAGGTGAATTGTGTATTGGCTTCCGTAAAATTATCTGCTGGCAGCGAATTATGATAACTCCAATACGGCAAACCAGTGGAACTATCAGTTAAAAGTTGAAGCCCAGCTATTGGCGTACTTAAACCTGCTGCTGATTGTTTTGTTAATGTAGCAGCTGAAAGTTGGGACAGTCCTTTAGGCACCGTTGCTCGTAATTGCTGATTCATCCACGTTGCTGGTTGATTGGTTAAACGTGTGGTTAACGTAAAACGAATGATTTGACCACTTACGACAGAGTTTGCAGCTTCCCAGAGCCCTTGTGCATTTTTCCGCTCAATGATTTGCGTAACCGTTAGTTGAGGCACAGGATAAGCAACTGTTTGAGAAACAGTAGAACTGGTTAACAAAGGCAGGCCAGTGCGATTGCTGAGACCTTGGACCCACAAGCTGACCGTTTCTCCCCCTTGGAAAGTGGGTAAATTAGCAAATTGAAAATGGCCATTGGAATCTAAGGACGTTGTGGAAATAGAACCACCATTTATTTGTACTTTAACTTGATAGGTTCCGTTAGATACTTGAGAAGCTTTACCTGAAAGTTGAGTTGAGCCGGCATTGGCGACTACGTTTGTGACTGGTTGGATTGACCAATTGACACTTTGGTCAGCTGAGGGGCTGCTTTGAATATAGTCGGTTGACGTTTTTGAACGAGCAAAGACAATTGTAGAGAGCGTGTCGCCATATTCTAATGGTGAAGCTAACGATGTCGAGAAATTTCCGGCTGCATCGACAGAAATCCCTTTCACCACAATGGGGGTAGTGGTGCCATCATGGCGGTTCAAGGTTAATTGAACAGAGTAGTTATAGTTTGGGTCTTGTACTTGTTGAATGGTCCCTGTTACAGTAGTGTCCAGATGATTTGGTTGAGTTAGTTTGGCTGGTGTGACTTGAGGAACGGGATAATTACCTAAACTAAGTTGAGCTTTGCTAATTATGCCTGTTTTTGTATTATTCCCAATAATAATATTAATTGCGCCTAATCCAGTGCCGACATCTGTAAAGGTTCCTCGAATCGGATAGTCTTTGCCGTTAAGAGCAGGAGGGATTGAAATTCCTCGTTTATAAAGTGCGCCCACATCAAACGAAATGGCGGCAGACCATTTGGTTCCGGGAAGTAACACCAAGGTGCTACTTGGAAAAGTCAGATAAACAGAATGATAAGTGCTACTATAAGAGAGGCTGACGCCGTTAGTTGAACTGTGAATATCTTGAGTGGCTGTTCCTGGATAACTGACAGTCCCTGTTAAAAGAGTCAGAAAATCTTGTTGCTTTAGAGTGTCGTTATCTAACTGGCTTGAAATTTCTGTAGGAAGTTGAATAGCAATAATCGGTCGATCATTAATTGCTAAGCCGATAAGTGTCACACTGTATTCATACGAAAGTGTGATAATATCTTGGTTATACGTTCCCGTGCTTAAGGTACTTTTTAAGGTGCTATTACCAACAGAAACACTAGCTGGCGTAGGTGCCATAGGTTCATCGTTTTCAGAGGAAGCATGGGTTTGCTCGGTTTCTTGTTCCACGATATCGGTTGCTTGAGTTGTTTGTTGTTCTGTTGAAACTGAAGTAAATGTTTCACTAAAAGTAGAGGCGTGAGTTGTAGGGTTCAGTGTTTCAGAATGAGCTATCAAAGGTTGAGTCAGCGATAAAAAAAGCCATGATATGATGCAAGAAAAGATTCCCCATACGAACTTATTCAAAACCATCCTCTCCTTTTTTGATATTATATGTATAATGACGAAAATATATAATGTGTAAATATTAAGTACATACATTCTATAATGGGCCATTCATAAAGTAAAGCGATTACATCCGATGGTGAACATGATATTTTGTTCACAATCTTTTAGTGTTTTAAGAAGGAAATTTCTCGAAATTCTATGCTTTTTTAATCCGAAAAAATTAAAAAACTGATAGTTTGCTAAAAATCGAGTCTTTCTTTCACTTCTTAGCACTTAAAATATTTACATTTTCCTAGGGATAGTGTACTATTTAAAGGTATGCATAAATAAAGTTTGATGTATAAAATTAAATGTTATTCGGAGGGAAACAAATGTCTGCGAAATGGGAAAAAAAAGGCACTAATGATGGTGTATTAACTTTTTCAATCGAACAAGCAGTAATCGAAAAAGGATTAACGCAAGCGTTCAATAAAGTGAAAAAAAACTTAAACGTACCTGGTTTCCGTAAAGGAAAAGTATCACGTACTGTTTTTAACCGTATGTATGGAGAAGAAGCGTTATACGAAGATGCGTTAAACGCTGTTTTACCAGAAGCATATGAAGCGGCTGTATTAGAAGCAGGAATTGAACCAGTAGCACAACCAAAAATTGATGTTGAAAGCATGAATAAAGGGGAAGACTGGGTTATCACTGCTGAAGTAACTGTAAAACCTGAAGTAAAATTAGGCGAATACAAAAACTTAACAGTGTCTAAACAAGACCGTGAAGTAACAGATGAAGACGTGGAAGCACGTTTGAAACGCGAACAAGAATCTCAAGCTGAATTAGTAATCAAAGAAGATGCCGCTGCTGAAAATGGCGATACTGTAGTTATCGACTTTGAAGGCTTCTTAGGCGACGAAGCATTTGAAGGCGGCAAAGGCGAAAATTACTCATTAGAACTAGGTTCTAATTCATTTATTCCAGGCTTTGAAGACCAATTAGTTGGCAAAAAAGCTGGCGAAGAAGTAGAAGTAAACGTTACTTTCCCTGAAGATTACCAAGCAGAAGATTTAGCTGGTAAAGAAGCAGTCTTCAAAGTAACTGTTCATGAAGTAAAAGCAAAAGAATTACCAGAATTGGATGATGAATTTGCAAAAGACGTTGACGATTCAGTAGAATCATTAGACGAATTAAAAGAAAAATTCCGTAAAGAATTGACAGAAGCAAAAGAAGCAGCAGCTGAAGAAGCAAAAGACGAAGAAGCAATTCGTTTAGCTGTTGAAAATGCTGAAATCGTTGAATTACCACACGTAATGGTTCACGACGAAGTTCACCGTTCAATGGATGAATTCTTAAACAACATGCAACGCCAAGGAATTTCTCCTGAAATGTACTACCAATTAACTGGTTCTACAGAAGAAGATTTACACAAACAATTTGAAGGCGAAGCAGAAACACGCACAAAAACAAACTTAGTGATTGAAGCAGTTGCCAAAGCTGAAAACATCGAAGTAACACAAGAAGACATCGATGCTGAAGTGAAAGATTTAGCAGAACAATACAACATGCCTGAAGCGCAAGTACGTAAAGTATTAAACAACGACATGTTAGAACACGATATTCGTATGAAACGTGCTGTTGAAACAATTACTGAAACAGCTGTTGAAAAATAAACATTTTTAATAAGCTCTTCATTCGATAGAGTTTTCTAAAACTGTAGATGGAAGGTGTCTTTCATCTACAGTTTTTTTCATATAAAATAACTTTTGAAAGGGTGTGTCAAAATGGATAAAAATTATTCGAAAATTAAATATGGATTAGTGGTGTTTGGCATCTTATGCTTGACGTACAATCTCTGGGAATTTTTTACGGCTAAGTATTCAACAAAACAAGGTGTGACGTTTGTTATCGAATGTTTACTTGGAATTGGTCTAATCTTTTTACCGGATCTTGTCAATAAATTTTTAAAAATTATTATGCCACCGACTATCGTTTATTTTTACTGGTTTTTCTTATTTATTTCAGTATTCCTAGGAACCTCGTTGCATATGATCTCAATCATTTCGTTCTGGGATAAAATTTTACACTTTGTTAGTCCGATGCTGTTAACTGCTGTGGGTTATGGTATTGCTGGTTTCCTATTGAAGAAAACGAAGTACGCCGATGTTTCCCCGTGGTTATTTTTATTATTTGGGTTTGCATTTGCAGGGCTTTGTGGCGTCTTCTGGGAATTCTGGGAATTTATCTGCGATTCATTAGGGAACATGAACTTACAACGCTATAATATGTCCAACGGCCAACCATTTATTGGGCGTGCTGCTTTAATGGATACGATGGGGGATTTATTTACCAATACCCTTGGGGCCTTTGTGATGGGCGTGTACACGTATATCAGAAGCAAAGGAAATCCTGAGTATTTAGAAAATTATGCGATAAAGAGAAAATAATAAAAAAGCGATTCAACCATGGTTGAATCGCTTTTTTGCTTTTTTTAAGCAGGTACTTCGACAGGTTTTTTCAAAAGTCCGTAGACAATTCCTGAAATAATCGCCCCAATTAAGATGAACAATAGATATAGTAATGGATTACTTAATAGGAAGACGACGAAGATTCCTCCATGTGGTGCCAATAATTTGATACCAAACGCACCAACCAACGCACCAGTAAAGGCAGAACCTACCACGAAACTTGGAATCACACGTAATGGGTCAGCTGCTGCAAAAGGAATTGCCCCTTCAGTGACAAAAGAAAGTCCCATTACAATATTGGTTAAGCCGGCATCTTGTTGATTTTTTGTAAATTTATTTTTAAATAAACGAGTTGCTACGAAAATTGCTAATGGAGGAACCATTCCGCCAGCCATTACAGAAGCCATGACCACGCTGCCACCTTCTGCAACAGTACTTGCTAGCGTAGCTGTACCGAAAACATAAGCAGCTTTGTTAACTGGTCCACCTAAGTCGATGGCCATCATACCAGCTAATAAGGCACCAAGTAAAGCAGCATTTGTGCCATCTAAGCCAAGTAGGAAATGATTTAACGCATCATTAATTGCTTTCATTGGGATGTTAATGACTAACATTAATAAGCCTGTAATAATCAAACCAAAAACTGGATAGAATAAAATGGTTTTAATTCCATCTAATGATTTTGGCAAGCCTTTGAAAACTTTACGTAAAAGAACCACTACATAACCAGCTAAGAAACCACCGATTAGGGCCCCAAGGAACCCAGCTCCTCCGGCGTTTGCTAATGCACCAGCCGCGAAACCAGCAACTAAGCCTGGACGATCCCCGATACTAGAAGCAATAAAACCAGCTAAGACAGGTAACATAAAGCCAAATGCTGCGCCACCAATTTGGTTAAACCAGCTAGCTACGTCATTGTAATTCCCTAAATTGGCTAATTGATCTTGAGGAACCCCGATAAATTGATCAATCATAAAGGAAAGAGCAATGGCAATTCCGCCACCAATAACGAAAGGTAACATATGAGAAACACCATTCATTAAATCTTTATAGATACGAGAACCGATTGAACCTTCCGCTGAATCCTCTTGGTCGCTTGCAGCCGAGTCACTGCCATGGAAAGTAGGAGCTTCACCACTAATGGCTAAGTTAATTAGTTCTTCGGTTTTACGAATTCCATCACTGACGGGACGATTGACTAATTTTTTACCATCAAATCGATTCATTTCTACTTTTTTATCGGCTGCGACAATCACGCCATCAGCACGAGCAATATCTTCAGCAGTTAAACGATTTTTAATTCCTTCTGAACCGTTTGTTTCTACTTTAATGTCTACGCCCATTTCTTTTGCTTTTTTCTTCAGCGCATCTTCGGCCATGTAAGTATGAGCAATTCCTGTAGGACAAGCAGTCACAGCAATAATATATTTACGATTGCTTTCTGGTGCTGGCGTTGTTTGTTCTTGTTCTGCTTTTTCTTCCGCTTCTTTTTGATCTTCCGCTGCTTGGAAAAGTGCTTGTACAGCTTCTGGAGTTTCCGCTTCTTTCAATTTGCCAACAAATTCTGGATCGATAAGTAATCGAGAAAGGGCCGCAAGCGCTTGGAGATGTGTATCATTGGCGCCTTCTGGAGCAGCAATCATGAAGAATAGATAAGTAGGTTGTCCATCTAGTGCTTCATAATCAACACCTTTTTTACTTTTAGCAAAAAGAACTGTCGGTTCTTTTACGGCACTATTTTTTGCGTGAGGCATAGCGATGCCGTCGCCTAAACCAGTCGATGTTTGTGCTTCGTTTTAAAATTCCTTCTTTGTAAGTGTCAATGTCAGAGATGCGGCCACCATCGTATAATTTTTGGACCATTTCATCAATCGCGCCTTTTTTATCAGTAGCTTGTAAATCCATAATCATGACATCTTTTATTAATAAATCATTAATGTTCACTCTATTTTCCTCCCTTAGTGGATTTATTCTGAAATTTTTTCAATTGTTACTTCGTGAATAAGTTCTTGGATAAAATCTTCTGAGGCTAAATCATCAGAAAATGCGGTCGCGCTACCGCAAGCGACACCCCATTTGAAAGCCTCTAAAGGATCTTGTGTTTTTGAAAAGTTGCCAATAAAACCAGCAATCATTGAGTCGCCAGCGCCGACAGAATTTTTCAGTGGACGTTTTAAAACGTTGGAACGATAAACACCTTCTGTTGTGAAAAGTAATGCACCATCACCAGCCATTGAGATAATTACGTGTTGTGCTCCTTCTTCTAGTAACCGATGTCCATAAGGTAAAATATCTTCAATACTTGTAAAGGTTGTATGATATAATTCTGCCAACTCATGATTATTTGGCTTGACCAATAAAGGCTTTTGTGACAAAGCGTTCATTAAATCTTCACCTGTCGTATCAATAACAAATTCTGCGCCTTTTTCCTTCACAATTTGGATTAATTCTTCGTAAAATCCTTTGCGTAGAGAAGCAGGTGTACTTCCTGAAAGAACAACAATATCACCAGCCTGAACACGACTAACTGCTTGTTTTAGTTCTTGAATTTCTTCGTTTGTTAGAGCAGGTCCTAAGCCGTTAATTTCTGTTTCAGTATCTGATTTCAATTTAATGTTGATTCGTGTATCAGCAGACACGGGAGTGAAATTCGTTTGGATTTCTTCTTTTTTCAACCAATCAGCAATGAATGAGCCTGTAAAACCACCTAAAAAACCTAAGGCAGTGGATTCTGTCTCCATACGTTTTAAAATACGTGAAACGTTGATTCCTTTGCCGCCAGGTAATTTAAAATCATTCGTCATCCGATTTAAATCACCAATTTGTAGATGATCGACATGAACGATAAAGTCGATAGAAGGGTTTAAAGTCACTGTGTAAATCATTTGTTTGCCTCCATTAAAATAGTTTTTTGCTGGAATCCTTGAAGCGATTCAGCAGGGCAGTAGTCAGTTAGTAAAGTAACTGACTCTAATTCTTCCACTTTGGTAAACGTTACTTCATTAAATTTTGTATGATCCAGTAAAACATAGGCTGTTTCTGCTTGATGAATAGCCAAGGCTTTTAGCGCTGCTTCTTCGGGATCAGGCGTCGTTAAACCAAACTCTAAATGTGCGCCGTTAGTTCCTAAAAAAGCTTTGTTAAAACGAAAATGTTGTAGCTGTTCCATACTAGTGGCACCAATGATTGCTTTAGTGGAGAGCTTCAAAGTACCACCAAGCATAATAGTGGGAATTTCCATATCGCTAAGTTTTGCAGCGTGATGCACGGAATTCGTCACTACATGGATTTGTTTCCCAACTAAAAAAGGGATCATTTCTAACGTGGTTGAACCAGCATCTAAATAGATCATATCGCCATCTTGTACACAACTAACGGCTAAAGAAGCAATCTTTTGCTTTTCGTGCGTGTTTTTGATTGATTTTTCCGTCATGTTTTGTTCAAAGCCTAAATTAAGAATACGCTTAGCGCCGCCGTGAATGCGTTCTAACAAATTGGCGTCTTCTAATTCTTGTAAATCGCGGCGGATTGTGGATTCTGAAGCATTGAACAAGCTAGCAAGTTCTTGCGATTTGACGACTGATTTTTGATCTAACAATTGTAAAATTTTTTGATGTCGTTCTTCCGTAAGCATTTTCATCCCTCATTTCATGGATATAATAGCACAAATGAAAACGCTAATCAATCTAAAACGGTCAAAAACATTCAAAAAAATTAAAAAACAGTCATAAGAAAAAAAGAAAGCTGCTGAACTCAGGTTCAGCAGCTTTCTTTAATTCACTAAATCATTCGGTAAAGTTTTTTGATAAATCTCTTTTTTGACTTGGTAAGCGAGTTTTTCATCGGTCAAAATAATGAGCACATCGCCAACATGCATAACAGTATCACCATGTGTTAAAATTTCCGATTCGCCACGCCGAATGGAAGTGAGCAACATTTGTTTAGGCCAGACAAAATCACGTACCATCGTATCATCTAAGGAACTTTCTGCAGTGATAGGTAATTCGATAATCGTTTTGTGGCCACGAATATTACTTACTTTAGAAGGAACCAAACGTTCTAATAAGCTTTCATAAATTGGCTTGCCGCCAAGACTATCGATGGTAATATAACTAACTAAAGCGACAACCCCTAAAGACATTAAATGAGAAAAATTGCCGACCATTTCTGTTACTAAAATAATCGCTGTTAACGGTGCTTTACCAATCGCAGTAAAATAACCAGCCATGGCAAAAATTAAAAAGTTTTTCACAAAAATTGGATCCATCCCTACGTATTGGACAAGTAGACTGCCATACAATGTTCCGATAATGGCACCTAAAGTTAGAATAGGCAAGAAAATACCACCAGGGAGATTCGAACCGTAAGAAACCATTGAAAAAACAAAACGTAAAACCAGTAAGCCGACTAAAGCCCAAATCGTAGTCGGTTGATTGCCTAAAGCTAAAACAATTTGATTCCCACCGCCAAGTAAATGTGGAAAGAAATAACCAATCGGTAAAATCAAAATAAAAGAAACAAAACCATAATAATTAGAAGAAAGGCCTTTGATTTTTCCATATACTTTTGGTAAGGACAACAATGTTTTTTGATATATCCAACCTAATAATCCTAGCAAAACGCCCAGCAGTACTAATGTCCAATAGTACTCTAAAGGCAAAGATTTAACCGGACCAATATAAAGAACTGGCTGCAATCCGAAGAAATGCAAAGAAACAAAGTTAGCGGAAATGGCCGCAGAAAAAGAGGTTAACCAAACTAAAGGTGAAAAGGAATGGTGAACCTCTTCTAGAACAAATAAAAGTCCTGCGATTGGTGCATTAAAAGCGGCGGCTAAACCAGCACTGGCACCACTACTGATTAAAATTTTTTCTTCAGACTTGGTGCTTTGCCGCCATTGACTATAGCCTTGTCCAACCACTGCACCTAGTTGAATTGAAGGACCTTCACGTCCCAAAAATAGCCCAGGACTAATCGCTAAGATCCCACCGATAAATTTTTTCCAAAGCACTGGAAACCAGTGAATTTCTAATTGACCTTGAAGTTGTCCTTCCACTTGGGGAATGCCACTGCCTTTAATTGCTGGTTCGCTTTTGATCAGTCGTCCTAATAAATAAGCAAGCACGAGAGAAAATAAGAACCAAGGAATCATCCAAAAGGTTTTTTCGTGAAACGTTTGATACAGATGAACGACTTGTTCGCCAATTTTTTCAATGCCTAAGCGAAATAAGCTGACAACAAAGCCGACAAGAATTCCGACGACGATGCCTTTAAGGATAAAGCCGATTCGGGTACCATCTAATTGTTTAATTTCATGTACATCATTATTCATTTCATTTTTAGCCTCCATCACTACTTACTAATGTACTGCGGTTTGACTTGATTTACAAGAAAATTTCATATAAAAAGAAAAAGATTTTTTGTTCTTTTCTAAAGAACTTCAAAGGGATTTTTGGTATACTGTATAAGATTGAAAAAAGAGAGAGGACGTTTAATATGACACAAAAACATGCCTTGGTTCAGGGAATGAATCCTCGACAAGAAGAAGCCGTTTTGCATACAGAAGGACCACTGTTAGTCATGGCTGGTGCTGGTAGTGGAAAAACGCGGGTTTTAACACACCGAATTGCCTATCTAATTGAGGAAAAAGAAGTAAATCCATGGAATATTTTGGCGATTACGTTTACCAATAAAGCTGCTAAAGAAATGAAAGAGCGTGTAAATAAATTACTGGAAACGGGTGGCGAAGATGTATGGGTCTCCACTTTTCACTCCATGTGTGTAAGAATTTTACGTCGTGATGTGGATCAGATTGGTTACAACCGTAATTTTACAATTATTGACCCATCGGAACAAAAAACATTAATGAAACGCATCTTAAACGACTTAAATATTGATTCAAAAAAATATGATCCTCGCTCAATTTTAGGTACGATTAGCAATGCCAAAAATGAATTACAAACGCCTGAAAAAGTTGCTGAAATGCAAGGTTCCTTATATGAAGAAATTGTCGCAAAATGCTATGAAGCCTATCAAAAAGAATTGCGCAAAAACCAATGTATGGATTTTGATGATTTGATTATGAATACGATTCGTTTATTTAATGAACAACCAGATACGTTGGCTTTCTACCAAAATAAATTTCACTATATTCATGTGGATGAATACCAAGATACCAATCATGCACAATATACCTTAGTCAATTTATTGGCTGCACGTTTCAAAAATCTGTGTGTCGTAGGTGATGCCGACCAAAGTATCTATGGTTGGCGCGGGGCGGATATGCAAAATATCTTGGATTTTGAAAAAGATTATCCAGATGCCAGTGTAATTTTGCTAGAACAAAATTATCGATCCACCAAAAACATTTTGGCGGCTGCGAATGATGTCATCAAAAATAACCGTAACCGCCGCGAGAAAGAACTGTGGACAGAAAATATAGACGGTGAAAAAATTGTCTATTATCGCGGGGACACAGAACGGGATGAAACACAATTTATTGTGAGCCAAATCCAAAAAGAAATGCGGGAAAATGACCGAATTTATGGTGATTTTGCGGTATTATATCGGACCAATGCTCAATCCCGTGTAGTGGAAGAAATGCTCTTGAAATCTAATATTCCGTATACCATGGTGGGCGGACATAAATTCTACGACCGTAAAGAAATTAAAGATATTTTGGCTTATTTAAGTTTGATTGCCAATCCAGATGATTCGATTAGTTTTGAACGAATTGTCAATGAACCAAAACGAGGAATCGGTAAAAGTTCAATTGAAAAATTACGGCTATTTGCGGATACGCATGGTTGGGCTTTGCTGGAAGCTGCCCAAAATGTTGATTTGGCAAATATTTCAGGAAAAGCGGGTAAAGAGCTTGGTAATTTTGGCATGATGATTCAAGACTTAACGAAAACAGTGCCCTATTTAACGATTACAGAATTGGTGAAAGAAACTTTACAACGTAGTGGTTATCGGGAAGCTTTGATGGCGCAAAATAATTTAGAGTCTCAAGCTCGCTTAGAAAACTTGGACGAATTTTTATCTGTGACACAAGAATTTGATAAACGTTTTGAAGCGCAAAACAACGACGATCCAAATGGCGAAGAAACAAAATTGGCGGATTTCTTAACAGATTTAGCCTTGGTTTCTGATTTAGATAATTTAGAAGAGAGCTCTTCGCAGGTAACCTTAATGACGTTGCATGCGGCCAAAGGGCTGGAATTTCCAGTGGTCTTTTTAATGGGCTTAGAAGAAGGGGTTTTCCCATTATCACGTGCCATGCTAGAAGAAAGTGAACTGGAAGAAGAACGGCGCTTGGCTTATGTTGGTATCACACGAGCGGAAGAAGCCTTGTTCTTAACGAATGCTTATTCGAGAACATTATATGGTCGCACGCAATATAATCGACCAAGTCGCTTTTTAGAAGAAATTGAGGCGGAGCGTTTAATGAAACAAGGGGCGGCAGCCAATTTACAGAAAGCTCCAGCGCGCACCTTTGATCCTAAAGTATTTAAGCCCAGCGCAAGTAAACCAGCTTATACACAACCAGCTACAAAATCAGTTAGCAACAAAGTGGCAAGTGGTGGCGAAAAAGTTTCTTGGCAAGCAGGTGATAAGGTCCAACATAAAGCATGGGGCGTTGGTACAGTCGTTCGTGTAGGCGGTTCGGCCAAAGACTTAGAGTTGGACATTGCTTTCCCAGAAAAAGGCATTAAACGGTTGTTAGCGGCATTTGCACCAATTGAAAAAATTTAACATGCAAAATAGGTCAGCGATTTAATGAGAAATCATCATTAGTTAAATTCTTTTTATTTTCTATCTTAGTGTAAATGTGTTAAAAAGACGATAGGAGCATTACGCTTATGAGGAGGAGTTCTACGATGGAACAACAACCATTAACATTAACGGCGGGGACACCACGCGCGCCACAACAATGGTTCATCAAA
>OBXY01000200.1_pt1 | contig 13901 bp, 10 predicted proteins | sample 1476701 | NCBI WGS metagenome assembly OBXY01 (sample SAMEA2580187, study PRJEB22360) | human gut metagenome | biome: human gut; feature: human-associated habitat; material: faeces | place: Denmark | collected 2008/2010 | reverse complement strand
ATGGATTGTGACATGATTGCCTTAGATGATGTCGCAAAATTATGGACAGTTGATTTAGGTGAAAATATCATCGCCGCTGTGGAAGATGCAGGGTTCCATCAACGTTTGGAAAAAATGGCGATTCCTGCAGAATCTATGTGTTATTTTAACTCAGGCTTGTTGCTAATCGATGTTAAAAAATGGTTGAATTTAGATGTAACCACTAAAGTCTTAAGATTTATTGAAGAAAATCCAAATTACGTTTCCATGATCAAGATGCATTGAATGCGGTTTTACACGACCGTTGGACCCAGTTACATCCTAAGTGGAATGCCCAAGGTTATATTCTGTCAAAAGCGAAAAAACATCCGACTATTTATGGAGAAAGACAATATGAAGAAACGAGAAGAGCACCATCCATTATCCACTTTACTGGCCATGTCAAACCTTGGACGAAAGAATTTCAGTGGTATACCAAGCGTTATTATGATCAATATGCGAACAGGACTGCCTTTCGTTGTGTCAACACATTCAATCAATATTTATCTTATACGAAAATTAGCAGAAGGATTGAATATGCTCAATAATGAATATTGTCATGGATTTCGTAAAATCAGTTACTTGTTAGTTGTTGCCAGAACCAAACAATAGAAAGGAAGAAGTCGGGATAGAACTGTTTTTCAGATTTTGAGTATGAGACAAAAATCTAAAGTGATTTTTGTCTCATACTCTTTTTTGTCTATTTAAAATAAAGCCAGCAACTGGTATCATATTTAAGGATGGTTTTTTATAAAAAAATGATTTCTTGAGGGAAAAAATATTACAATAAAGAAAAATAAAAAATGTAAACGTTATCATTTCAAGGTTATAGCGGTATGAAGATATTTATTAATACTTTTTATTGACAAAATAAAAAAAACCACCGTACTATTGGTTTGTGGTTATAACCAGTTAGGGTAAAGGAGAAAGTTATGGAAAATGCCTTTAAAAACAAAGCTTTGTATCATCAACTTGTTGATTTGCTGCAGGAACGAATCGAAACATGCATGATTCCTCATGACAAGTTGCCCTCTGAACGTGAATTGACTGCACAATATGGAGTGAGTCGGACGACGGTCCGGTTAGCGCTACAAGAACTAGAAAATAGAGGTTCCATCTATCGTCGTCATGGCAAAGGAACATTTGTTTCAGATATAAAAAAAGAGGCCGCTGATTTAGCTGGCGCATATAGTTTTACAGAACAAATGAAAGGACTGGGTCGAAAACCACATACCCGTATATTATCCTTCGAAAAATTGGAAGCGGATAAATTTATTTGTCAGCATTTGAATCTTTCGTTAGGAGAGGCAGTTTTTAAATTAAGTCGGTTGCGGATTGCTGATAACGAGCCATTAATGGTTGAAGACACATACTTGCCTGTGAAATTTTTCTTATCACTCACGGATCAATTACTACGTAGCAAACCATTATATGATCTATTTTCGGAAGATTTTAAGCAAACCGTTCGTTTAGCTGATGAAGAATTATACGCTAGCATTGCGTCAAAAGAAGATGCCAAATTATTGATGATTCCAGAAGGAGCGCCAGTCCTTCATTTAGCACGGCAGACATATAACATGAAAAATGAAATTATTGAATTTACGTTGAGTGTGGCACGAGCAGACCAATTTCATTATCAGATACGCCATATTCGGAATAGTTAGGAGAGTTAAGTATGTTTACAGCAGAAAAAGAAGAACTAGAACAACTAGGAGCGGAAATCACAACACGTGAAATTCGTCAGCAACCTGAGCTTTGGCAAGAAACCGTGACACTTTATTATGAAAATCAAACAGCTTTGGAAAACTTTTTAAAAGAAGTCCAAGCCAAAGCGCAAGGAAAACGCACAAGAGTAATTTTTACAGGAGCAGGGACTTCACAATATGTCGGTGATACGGTTGTACCTTATCTCCGAGCACACGGCGACACACAAGCTTTTTCATTCGAAAGTATTGGGACAACGGATATTGTGGCCAAACCAGAAGATTATCTGATTAAAGACGAACCAACATTGTTAGTTTCGTTTGCAAGAAGTGGAAATAGTCCTGAAAGTTTAGCGGCAGTTGAAGTAGCTAATCAAGTGGTTGAAACAATTCATCATTTAGCGATTACTTGTGCCGAAGAAGGACAACTGGCACAAATAAGCCAAAAAGAAGAAAACAGCTTTTTATTCTTAATGCCAACACGTTCCAATGATGGTGGTTTTGCGATGACTGGTAGCTTTTCTTGCATGACCTTGGGTACATTACTACTCTTTGATCAAACAGCTTTTGAGCAAAAACAAGATTATGTAACCGCTCTAATTAAATTAGGTGAAGAAGTGCTATCCCGTGAAGAAGAATTAAATGAAATTGTTAACCTTGATTTTGAACGAATTGTTTATGTTGGTTCTGGAAGTTTAGCTGGTTTGACAAGAGAAGCGCAATTAAAAATCTTAGAACTAACAGCCGGTAAAGTTGCCACAATTTTTGACTCTTCTATGGGCTTCCGTCATGGACCAAAATCATTTATTAATGAAAAAACAATAATGTTTGGTTTTGTTAATAATACACCATACACAAGAGATTATGACTTGGATATCTTAGAAGAAGTTCACGGTGACGAAATTGCGGCGGGTGTTTTTGCGATTGCTCAACCTGGCAAACGTAATTTCTCAGGTTCAACTATTGAATATTCCGCAGAAACTGCTCTATTACCTGATGGCTATTTAGCATTAGCAGATATCATGGTAGCCCAAACAGTCGCACTTTTAACATCTATTAAAGTTGGAAATAAACCGGATACCCCTTCACCGACAGGTACAGTGAATCGTGTGGTTAAAGGTGTAACGATTTATGACTATAAATAATACAACATTTGGAGGAGGAACTATGCTTACGTTAACAGCTGGAAAAAAAGCGGCAATGGATCGTTTGTCAACCCAAGAAGGAATCATTAGCGCATTAGCCATTGATCAACGAGGTGCCTTGAAAAAAATGATCAAAGCGCTAGATGTAGAGCCAACTGATGCACAAATTGAAACGTTTAAAGAATTAGTCTCGAAAGAATTGACACCTTATGCGTCCGCCATTTTATTGGATCCAGAATATGGATTGCCTGCTGCAAAAGCACGCGATACCGAGGCTGGATTGTTACTCGCTTATGAAAAAACGGGCTATGATGCAACAACTCCGGGACGATTGCCTGATTTACTAGCAGATTGGTCTGTTTTACGCTTGAAAGAAGAAGGCGCAGATGCGATTAAATTTTTACTCTACTATGATGTAGATGAGGATCCAGAAATCAATCATCAAAAACATGTATTCATTGAACGCTTAGGAAGTGAATGTGCAGAAGAAGACCTACCATTTTACTTAGAATTAGTTTCTTACGATGCACAAATAGCAGATGCAACTTCTTTAGAATATGCAAAAGTTAAACCGCATAAAGTGAATGAAATGATGAAAGAATTTTCTAAACCCCAATATAAAGTAGATGTATTGAAAGTGGAAGTTCCAGTTAATATGAATTTTGTAGAAGGTTTTGCGCCGGCTGAAACAGCGTATACAAAAGAGGAAGCGGCGAATTATTTCTTAGAACAAAGTCAAGCCACTGATTTACCATTTATCTTTTTAAGTGCCGGTGTCTCAACAGAGTTATTCCAAGAAACACTACGTTTCGCTAAAGAAGCTGGTTCAACATTTAATGGTGTTTTATGTGGCCGTGCTACGTGGAAAAATGGCGTGAAACCTTTCGTTGAAGCAGGAGAAACTGCGGCTTGTGATTGGTTAAAAACAGAAGGCCGAGAAAACATTGAAAGTTTAAATGAAGTCATCGCAGCAACCGCCAGCTCTTGGCATGCGAAAGTTCAAGTAAACGAAGGGTAATTGGGAGGCATAGCTGTGATAGTAACAGTAACAATGAATCCGTCAATTGACATCTCCTACCTATTAGATCATCTAAAGCTTGATACCGTTAATCGGACCAGTCAGGTGACCAAAACCCCTGGTGGCAAAGGACTAAATGTCACTCGCGTCATTCATGATTTAGGTGGAGATGTTATCGCTACCGGCGTTCTTGGTGGTTTTCATGGGGCGTTTATTGCAAACGAGTTAAAGAAAGCAAACATCCCCCAAGCATTTACATCAATCAAAGAAGAAACACGTGATTCGATTGCGATTTTGCACGAGGGGAATCAAACTGAAATTTTAGAAGCTGGACCGACTGTTTCCCCAAAAGAAATCAGTAACTTCCTTGAAAATTTCGATCAATTAATTAAGCAAGCAGAAATTGTCACAATTTCTGGCAGTTTAGCGAAAGGATTACCATCAAATTTTTATCAAGAATTAGTTCAAAAAGCTCAAGCACAAGAGGTTAAAGTACTACTAGATACTTCTGGTGATAGTTTAAGACAAGTTCTTCAAGGACCATGGAAACCGTATTTAATTAAACCTAACTTAGAGGAACTAGAAGGATTACTAGAGCAAGATTTTTCAGAAAATCCATTAGCAGCTGTGCAAACAGCTTTAACAAAACCAATGTTTGCTGGAATTGAATGGATTGTCGTATCTTTAGGAAAAGATGGTGCAATTGCCAAACATCACGATCAGTTCTATCGTGTAAAAATTCCAACGATTCAAGCTAAAAATCCTGTTGGTTCAGGAGATGCAACCATTGCTGGTCTTGCATATGGACTAGCGAAGGATGCCCCAGCGGCCGAACTGCTAAAATGGGGCATGGCGGCTGGAATGGCTAATGCCCAAGAAAGAATGACTGGGCATGTAGACGTAGAGAACGTGAAGAAACATCTTATGAACATCCAAGTAGTCGAAATTGCTAAATAAAGAGCTTTCTTTATTTAGCGATTATCCAGTAATTGAAAGCGTTTACTAGAAAGGGTGGCAATGTGGAAAGATTTGAAATTAAAGAGGAGTTTCTTTTAAATGGTCAACCATTTAAAATTTTATCAGGTGCCATTCATTATTTTCGTGTAGATCCCTCAGATTGGTATCATTCACTTTATAACTTGAAAGCTTTAGGCTTCAATACAGTTGAGACATATGTACCATGGAATTTACATGAACCGCAAAAAGGAACATTTCATTTTGAGGGAATATTAGATTTGGAGCGCTTTTTAAAATTAGCACAAGAACTTGGACTATATGCGATTGTGCGGCCGTCTCCTTATATTTGTGCAGAATGGGAGTTTGGCGGTTTTCCAGCCTGGCTATTAAATGAACCAGGACGGATGCGTTCGAATAATCCAACCTATCTGAAGCATGTTGCGGAATATTATGATGTTTTAATGGAAAAAATTGTTCCGCATCAACTTGCTAACGGTGGCAATATTTTAATGATTCAAATCGAAAACGAATATGGTTCATTTGGCGAAGAAAAAGCGTATTTACGGGCGATTCGCGATTTGATGATTGCACGCGGCGTGACAGCACCATTTTTTACTTCTGACGGGCCATGGCGCGCAACATTGCGGGCAGGCAGCATGATTGAAGATGATATTTTAGTAACCGGAAATTTTGGCTCAAAAGCCAAAGAAAATTTCGGTATGATGCAAGCCTTTTTTGAAGAACATGGTAAAAAATGGCCGCTAATGTGTATGGAATTTTGGGATGGCTGGTTTAATCGTTGGAAAGAGCCAATTATTAAACGAGATCCGCAAGAATTGGCTGAATCAGTTAGAGAAGCATTAGCATTAGGCAGTATCAACTTATATATGTTTCATGGCGGCACCAATTTTGGGTTTATGAATGGCTGCTCCGCACGAGGAACCATTGATTTACCACAAATCACTTCCTATGATTATGATGCGCCTCTTGATGAACAAGGGAACCCAACCGAAAAGTATTTTGCGTTACAAAAAATGCTTCACGAAGAGTACCCTGCGTTACCACAAGCTGAACCATTAGTAAAAGATTCTTTTGCGCAAACAGCAATTCCTTTAACCAACAAAGTGAGTTTGTTTGCGACTTTAGAAACGATTAGTCAGCCAGTGGTCAGCGTTTATCCGCAAACCATGGAACAATTAGGACAAAATACCGGCTATCTTCTTTACCGAACAAGCATTGAAAAAGATGCTGCAGAAGAAAAGCTAAGAGTGATTGACGGTCGTGATCGTCTGCAATTATTTGTCAATCAGGTACATCAAGCAACGCAATATCAAACGGAAATTGGCGAAGATATTTACGTTACACTGCCGCAAGAGAATAATCAAATCGATATTTTAATGGAAAATATGGGTCGTGTCAATTACGGGCATAAACTATTTGCAGATACTCAGAAAAAAGGGATTCGAACGGGTGTCATGGCAGATTTACATTTTATGACGCAATGGCAACAATATTGTTTATCTATGACAAGCTGTGAACAGGTAGACTATACAAGAGAATGGCAGCCTGATCAACCAAGCTTTTACCAGTATCATGTGGAGTTAGCAGAAGTGAAAGATACATTTATTGATGTTTCTAAATTCGGCAAAGGAATTGTTTTTGTTAACCAAACCAATCTTGGTCGTTTCTGGAATGTTGGTCCGACGCTTTCCTTATATATTCCCAAAGGATTATTAAAAGAAGGGCAAAATGAGATCGTCATTTTTGAAACGGAAGGAACGTACCAACCAGAAATTCAGTTAGTAAAAGAACCACTATATAAAGAAATGAAAGAGGGATTACAATGAGTATTATTGGCGTAAGAATTGATGGACGTTTGATTCATGGACAAGTGGCAAATTTATGGGCGACAAAATTGAATATTTCCAGAATTATGGTCGTTGATGATGAAGTTGCAGGGAATGCCATTGAAAAAAGTGGCTTGAAATTAGCAACACCAGCTGGCGTGAAACTAAGCGTGTTACCAGTTGAAAAAGCTGCTCAAAATATTTTAGCAGGAAAATACGACTCACAACGTTTACTAATTGTGGTACGGAAACCAGATCGTTTATTAAAACTAGTAGAACTTGGGGTGCCGATTAAAGAAATCAATGTTGGGAACATGTCTCAAACAAACGAAACACGGTCGATTACTAAGTCAATCAATGTGGTCGATCAAGATATTGAGGTTTTTAAAGAGTTAAATGCTAAAGGTGTCCATCTGATTGCTCAAATGGTGCCAAGTGACAAAGCGGAAGACTTTATGAGTTTGATAACAAAATAGGAGGGAACAAAAAATGAATATCTTATGGTGGCAGATCTTATTATTAACATTATACGCAGGATACCAAATTTTAGATGAATTACAAATTTATTCTTCATTAAGTGCGCCAGTGTTTGCAGGTCTTTTTGCAGGATTAGTGATGGGGGATATTAAAGCAGGACTTATTATTGGTGGAAGTATGCAATTAACTGTATTAGGAGTTGGGACTTTCGGGGGTGCCTCCAAAATTGATGCTAACTCAGGTACGATTCTTGCCACAGCATTTTCTGTGTCTTTAGGAATGAACCCTGAACAAGCAATCGCTGCTATTGCAGTACCAGTTGCTAGTTTAATGATTCAATTAGACATTTTGGCTCGTTTTGCGAATACCTACTTTGCACATCGAATTGATAAAATGGTCGAAGATATGAACTACAAAGGAATTGAACGTAACTTCTTAATGGGTGCCTTACCTTGGTCTCTTTCTCGAATGATTCCAGTCTTCTTAGCACTTGCTTTTGGTGGTGGTTTAGTACAAAAAGTTGTATCTGTCCTAAATGGCGATTTGAAATGGTTAGGTGATGGCTTGTCTGTTGCTGGGGCGGTCTTACCAGCGGTCGGTTTTGCAATTTTACTACGTTACTTACCAGTGAAAAAACATTTCCCTTATTTAATTCTTGGTTTCACTGTAACTGCTTTACTAGGAACAATCTTTACAAACATGCAACTTTTAGGAACATCTGTTGCGAGCGTTGTGAAAGACTTCAGTGGTGTATTTAACGCACTACCAATGTTAGCAGTCGCTTTAATTGGTTTCGCTTTAGCCGCAATTAGCTACAAAAATGGTCAAATGATTCCGAGTGGGCCAGTAGCCAAAAAAGAACATGCAGCGAATGATTCAGACGAAGGAGAGATTGAAGATGACGAAATCTAATTATAAATTGACGAAAGAAGATTTTAAACAAATTAATCGCAGAAGCTTGTTTACTTTCCAATTAGGTTGGAACTACGAAAGAATGCAAGGATCAGGTTACTTGTATACGATTTTGCCACAATTGCGTAAAATTTATGGGGATGATACGCCTGAATTAAAAGAAGTGATGAAAACACACACGCAATTTTTCAATACTTCAAACTTCTTTAATACGATTATTACAGGGATCGATTTGGCCATTGAAGAAAAAGAAGGCATTGCTGGAAAACAAACAGTTTCAGGTTTGAAAACTGGTTTAATGGGACCGTTTGCAGCAATTGGGGATTCAATTTTCGCAGCTTTAATTCCAACTATTTTTGGGGCGCTAGCTGCTAACATGGCGATTAATGGTAACCCAACTGGTATCTTTATCTGGATTGTTGCTCAAATTGCCGTGATGGTCTTCCGTTGGAAACAATTGGAATTTGCGTATCGCGAAGGAATTTCTTTGGTAACAACTATGCAACACCGCTTAACTGCCTTAACAGATGCTGCAACTTTACTAGGGGTCTTCATGGTTGGCGCTTTAGTGGCAACGATGGTTAATGTCAAACTATCATGGGCACCAAGTATTGGGGATGTAACACTTAACATGCAAAATAACTTGGATATGATTTTACCACGCCTACTTCCTGCAGGAATTGTCGGTGGCGTTTATTGGATGCTAGGTAAAAAGAATATGACGTCTACTAAAGCCATTTTTATCGTATTAATTGTCTGTGTCGCATTGTCTGCGTTAGGTGTTATTTCAAAATAAGTAAGACAGGAGAAAATCGATGAGTGAACATTTAGTTTTAGTAAGTCATGGCCGTTTTTGCGAGGAATTGAAAAAAAGTGCGGAGATGATTATGGGACCGCAAGAAACAATTTCCACTGTTGCTTTATTACCAGAAGAAGGTGAAGCTGACTTTTTAGAAAAATTTGAAGCGATTACGGAATCGTTAGAAGATTTTGTTGTCTTTGCTGATCTACTAGGGGGAACACCTTGTAATATTTTATCCAAAAAAATTATGCAAGGTGCTTCGTTTGACTTATATACTGGGATGAATTTACCGATGGTTATCAGCTATGTAAATGCAAATTTATTAGCGATTGAAGGTGACTATGTTAAGGAATCAGCAGAAAGTATTGTGAAAGTCAACGAATTGCTGCTAAATGTTGCAGTAGATGATGAGGATGAATAATTCTGACTTGTTGTCGTAAGTAATCAAAGTTTTTAAGAGAATGATTTAGAGATGGACGTTCCAAAAATAAAAGAATTTATTTTTGGAACGCCCCTTTAATTGTTAATAATGAAAGCGTGTTCAAAAATGTTAGGGGGCTGATTTATCAGATGAAACATGGAAAAATAAAACGATTTAGTACATTGACACTATTGGCAAGCGCAACGATTTTAGTACCATTAAGTACGTCTGCAGAAGAAACAACAAACAGCAGCACTGAAACAAGCTCATCAATGGTGGAACCTACCGCAACAGAAGAAAAATTGTGGCAATCTGATTTTCCAGGAGGGAAAATTGGTGAGTGGCAAGATGTGATTGGTAAAACAAATCGAGAATTAGCAGGAGAGTCATTGGCGATTTCACGAGATGCAGCAGCAGGTAATAATGCCGTATCTTTAAATTTAGATTCCCCTAAATTAGCTGATGGTGAAGTAGAAACAAAGTTTAAATACACTGCTGGAAGCGGTCGAACGGGTGTGATTATTCGTGGTAATACCAAAGATAGCTGGGTTTTTGTAGGCTATAACGCGAATGGCAAATGGTTAGTTGAAAGCCCTAATTCGTGGAATGATTCAATTTCTGGGCCAACGTTAAATGAAGATACGAATTATTTGTTGAAAGTACGTTATGTTGGTGAAAAAATTACTATCTGGCTTAACACCACGTTGATTTACGAAGGAGAACCTGTTTTGGCCAACGGAGACAAAATTCCAACAGAAGCCGGACATGTGGGTGTCCGTTTGTGGTACGACAAAAAAATTGTCAATTATGACTATTTTAAAAATGGCCCCGTAGATAGCATTCCGGAAATTGTGCCAGAAGTGACACAAATTGCACCAGTCAAAGTTTTTACAAAAATTGGTGTCGCACCAAAATTACCGAAACAAGTAAAAGTGACCTATAATACTGGTAAAGAAGCCAATGAAGCAGTCAGTTGGGATGAAATCGATCCTGCTGCATACAAAGAATCAGGAACTTTTGAAGTCGACGGTACTTTGGAAAATACAAACATCAAAGCAAAAGCCAGCGTTGTTGTTGCTAAAGACAATGAAGCTGAAAAAGGCGACAAAATCTCTTCTGCAGATTTAACAGCCGTGGTTGATCCACAATTTCCACGAATTATTCGCTACGAAGACCCTCAGAGTAATCAAGTGATTTTTAATGGCCAACACGAGAAAATTGACCAAGTAATGATTGATGGCAAAGCATATAAAGCAACTGCTGAAAAACAGAAGAGTGAAGCAAATCAAGCCGTTTATAACGTAGCTGTCCCAGAAATTGGTCTGCGTTTCACAACGACATTGACTGTTTCAGAAGGCCAAGAATTAGCTATGAAACTCTCAGATATTCGTGAAGAAGGAACCAAAATACACACAATTTCAATTCCAAATCAAGGCTTGATTTCTGTCAATAGTACAGATGAAGGGGCGACTTTTGCTGGCGTTGTGATGAATACTGGGACAAATGCAAATAACGGAAATAAAAATGGTGATACTATCCAAGATTTAACTACAACTAGTCAAGAAGAAACGAAAAAATATATGTACGGTTTCTTAAATACAGCAAATTATGCTGCAAGTTTTTGGACGAACGCCTATGGAGACGGCTCTGTCGATGGTAGTGACAACAATCGAATCCATAAACAAACAAAAGAAGCGGCGACTGGTTTTGTAACAACCTTGTCAAGTGGGGCATGGACCTATCGACCATTCGATGCACCGGAAGATTACACAACTGGAGAAACGCCAGAAGTGAAAGTTAAATTCTCAAAAGATAGCAACGACGACAAGCGGGTGGATTGGCAAGATGCGGCAATTGGGTTCCGTTCAATTATGAATAACCCAATGGGCGCGGAAAAAGTCCCTGAATTAGTCAACCAACGGATTCCTTTTAACTTTGCTAGTCAGGCGACAAATCCATTCTTAGTGACGTTAGACGAATCAAAACGTATTTACAATTTAACAGATGGATTAGGACAAATGAATTTACTAAAAGGGTATCAAAATGAAGGACATGATTCTGCGCATCCAGATTACGGTGCTATTGGTCAGCGACCTGGTGGGGAACAAGCGTTGAATCAATTAATTGATGAAGGCCATAAATTAAATGCCGTTTTCGGTGTGCATATTAATGACACCGAGTCTTACCCAGAAGCAAAAGGATTTAATGAGGAATTAGTTGATCCAACGAAGCGTGGCTGGGATTGGTTAGATCCGTCTTATTTTATTAAACAAAGACCCGATGCATTGAGTGGTCGTCGTTATGAGCGCTTTAAAGAATTAAAACAAAAAGCACCGAATCTAGATTATATTTATGTTGATGTTTGGGGCAACCAAGGCGAATCAGGTTGGGCAAGTCGTCAACTAAGTAAAGAAATTAATTCACTCGGTTGGTTTACAACCAATGAATTTCCGAATGCTTTAGAGTATGACTCGGTTTGGAACCATTGGTCTGCAGAAAAAGATTACGGCGGTACAACAACGAAAGGCTTTAACAGTACAATCGTTCGTTTTATTCGGAATCATCAAAAAGACACTTGGATTATTTCGGACAACCCTTTGTTAGGTGGAGCTGAATTTGAAGCCTATGAAGGTTGGGTGGGTAAAACCAATTTTAATACCTATCGCCAAAAAACTTTTGCCATTAATGTCCCAACTAAGTTCTTACAACATTACCAAATTACAAACTGGGAAACTACAACAGCAGCAGATGGTCAAATCTATGGCACAATTAAATTAGCGAACGGTGCTGAAAAAGTGACCGTTACTCAAGCAGATGCTAATTCGCCAAGAAGCATTACGTTAAATGAGAAAGAAGTTCTAAAAGGTGATGCGTATCTACTGCCTTGGAATGTCAATGGTCAAGACAAACTATATCACTGGAATCCAAAAGGCGGTACCAGCACTTGGTCATTGGATAAGAAAATGCAAGGAAAAACGAATTTACATTTATATGAATTAACAGATCAAGGGCGTATTGACAAAGGCGCAATTGCCACTACAAATAACCAAGTGACCATCCAAGCCGAGGCTAATACACCGTATGTCATTGCTGAACCTGACAGTATTGAACCGATGACATTTGGAACAGGAACACCATTTAAAGATCCTGGATTTAATGAAGCCAATACCTTGAAAAATAACTGGAAAGTTTTCCGAGGTGATGGAGAGGTTAAAAAAGATGCTAACGGTGATTATGTCTTTAGTTCAGAAAAAGAAAGAACCGAAATCAAACAAGACATCAATCTTCCTAAACCAGGAAAATATAGTTTGTATCTAAACACAGAAACACATGATCGCAAAGCCACAGTAACTGTTAAAATTGGTGGAAAAAAATATACGCGGACAGTGAATAATTCGGTTGCCCAAAACTATATTCAGGCAGATATTAACCATACAAGCAGGAAAAATCCGCAGTATATGCAAAATATGCGAATTGATTTTGAAATCCCAGATAATGCCAAAAAAGGCTCGGTGACGTTAGCGGTTGATAAAGGCAATTCCGTTACAAAATTTGATGATTTACGAATTGTTGAGCGTCAAACGGATATCATGAACCCAGACAAACAAACAGTTATTAAGCAAGATTTTGAAGACACACAAGCAGTTGGGTTATATCCGTTTGTTAAAGGCTCAGCTGGTGGTGTAGAAGATCCACGGATTCATTTATCAGAAAGAAATGAACCTTACACACAATATGGTTGGAATGGAAACCTTGTTTCAGATGTATTAGAAGGCAACTGGTCCTTGAAAGCCCATAAACAAGGAGCAGGATTGATGCTTCAAACAATTCCGCAAAATATTAAATTTGAACCGAACAAGAAATATACGGTCCAGTTTGATTATCAAACTGATGGTGAAAATGTCTTTACTGCTGGGACCATTAATGGGGAGTTGAAAAATAACAATGACTTTAAGCCAGTCGGTGAGTTGACTTCGACAGCAGCAGATGGTCAAACCAAGCATTATGAAGCAGAAATAATTGGGGATGCTTCAGGAAACACTACGTTTGGTATTTTTACAACAGGTGCCGATAAAGATTTCATTATGGATAACTTTACGGTCACAGTGGAATCGAAAAAATAAATTTAGTCTATCTAAGCAACTTGGGCTACAAGTTAAACGTACTTGTAGCCCAAGTTGCTTCTTTTATGAAAAGAAGCAAGGTCTAGTGCCTCATTTTTATACTGCAGAATAAACAGACACATTTTTTAAAGTGTCAGGCTTCTTTGTGTATTTCATCAAGAACGAATGGACAAACTTGCCTTTTGCCACAAATCGTTTACAATGATAGGCATAATTTATTTAGAGGTGAAGTGATTGAAGAAATACAATGTTGATTGGAATTACTGGGTTGTCCGCTTTTTATTTGTAATGGCGCTGATTGTTGGCTATTTATTAATCACGAATTATCAGCACTTTGTCCATAGTGTTTCGGGTTTGTTAGGCATCTTATCCCCATTCATTACTGGGTTCGTGATTGCTTATTTATTGAGTGGAAGTCAGAAAAAAATCGAGGGATTACTAGAAAGAGTTCCTTTACCAGTCGTTAAAAAAGCGAAA
>OBXY01000193.1_pt1 | contig 14006 bp, 18 predicted proteins | sample 1476701 | NCBI WGS metagenome assembly OBXY01 (sample SAMEA2580187, study PRJEB22360) | human gut metagenome | biome: human gut; feature: human-associated habitat; material: faeces | place: Denmark | collected 2008/2010 | reverse complement strand
TGTTGTTTCTCTAGCATATTTTCGGATGGCATAATCGGCTTGGTCTCCTGTACCGCCATACTCAATATAAGAATTTGTGCGATTAGTAGGGTCCCCATTCCAACTCGTTTGGCCGTCCCATTGTGCACTACCGTCTTTATTCCCTTGATGGTTTAGCACATTTTGATTGCCTGTGGGCTGCCAATTAGCTGTCGGATAAGTACCAGAATTATCCGTCGTGTATTGTGGTGCAATTAAAGGTAGTGCCAGATTCGCTCTCAAAGTGGCTGGCGCCATTCTTGCTTCTGCAAATGGATTGGTTACCTCTTCTGTTGCGGTCGGCTGTTCTGTTTTTTCTGGAGCCGAATCATTTTTGTTAGTTTCTTTCGTATTTTCTGGTACAGTTATTTTTTCTGGTTCAGTTGATTCTTTAGCAGAATCCTCTACTGTTATTTTTTCAGAAGTAACTGAAACATCATATTCGTTGTTTTCATACAATAACTTAGGTGGCTGAGCTGTTTGAAGCGAACTTTGCTCAACAGCTAACGAAAGCTGTACCGGCTTTTTTACTTGTGCGTCCAAAGTCAGATAAAGCGTACCATTAGTCACTTGGTAAGAATATCCGTCTTTTTCAATTACAGCAGTATCCATGAACTGTGCATTTTTCAATTGAATTTCTCGTTGTAATGGCTGCTCTGTTTGGTTGAGAAGATTTAACTCGATATTAATATTCGTTTTATCATTCTCATCTGTTATCATTTGAGCGGATGTAATTTCAACTTCTTTGGCTGTTTCTGCATAGCCAATGAGCGGTATGAAATAGGATGAGACAAGTAAAAAGACTACGCCGAAAACCCCAAATTTCTTTAGTAATTTAATGTCTGTTCTCTCCTTTCTTTTATGAATTAACAGTTAAATTAGAATTGCCTAGCACGTAAAATTTCATTATTCTAATCTGATAATTATTATACAGAGAAGGAGCTCATTAAATCACACCAGCTTTCATACCAAGCGGTTTCATTTCTGAAATTGCGTTATTGTTTCGATGATTGTTTCATTAAAGTAAAGGACTTGGGAGGAAACAATATGATTAGGTTTTTAGAAAAAAATTATCGGAAAATGGAAGAAATCATTCGTGTCTTATCCATTTCTGATAAATGGATGACTAAAAAAGAACTTGCAAAATATATTGGTAGTTCTGAGTCTACTTTTATTCGTTATATTGAGGAGATTAAACAGCGTTGGGGCGAAAGTTTAACCATTAAAACATCGCATAAATTAGGCTATCGTTTAGAAAACTTTAATGTGTCCTTATATTTAAACGTGCTGACGGATATGGCAAAAACGTCAACGACCACCCAATTGCTCCATGAGTTTATCCAAAATCCTGGCAAAACCATCGAATATTATTGCGATACCATCAATATTAGTCGCTCTTCTTTTGCTCGAAAATTGAAGCAGTGTAATCAGGTCTTGGAAACTTACTCTCTTCGCGTTATCGTTGATCAAGGCTATCAATTAACTAGCCAAACAGAAGAATTGCCTTTACGTATTTTTACAACCTTTTTCTTTTTAATGTATTATGGTCATTATGAATTGCCTTATCAATTAGATAAGCAAGAAATCAAACAATTAATGCGTCGTAATCAATGCCAATTAAATATTATTAGTATGGATAACAGTTATGAACACGATTTCTTTATTATGTATTTTATTGTTGATTTATTAAGAGAGCATCAAGGCTTTCAGCAACGTTTCCAGAAAAAAACAGATAAAAAGAGTCCAATCAAAATGGAAGATTATCTTTTACTCAGTCGTCATTTTACTGGGCTCAGCCGTGAAACCTATCGGGAAGTTCTCCGGTATTTTCAAAGAGGCGCTTTTCAGCAATACTACTCCGAAGACCAAGAAGTCATCAGTCAAAGAATACGTGAAAATTTAAAATTTAATGCTTTTTCACAGATTGAACAATTAACAGAAGAAGTCGTCGACTTCGCTGTTCACTTGTTAACCTGTCTTTATTTGTTTTCTCAATTAGTGCCTTTTGACACCTCCGAATTGACACAAAGGGCCACCTTTTTCACTCGACAAATTCATTTTACTCAGCTTCACTTATATGCACGATTAAAAGCAGAATTGCATTTCTTTTCCGCTCTTTTAGAAACAAATCTATTAAACTATTCATCTTCTTATATTTTTTGGTTGCTTAATACTTTTCCAGAAATTAACCAGAGTTTCGACTCAAAAAAGATTTTGATTATTAGCGACATGGGCCTGAATCATAGTCAATATATTGGAAACTATGTCCACGATATTTTAGCTTTGCATCGGATTCGTTCAAATACGTTAGCAATTACGGAAGAACAATTAGGTGACCATCGACTCGAAGAATTTGACTTGATTATTACCAATCAACCAATTATTGAAACCAGTGTTCCAAGTATTTTAATTAATGATGCTATCTTATTTTCTAACAAAAGAGAATTGCTCGATTTATTAAACTTTTAACGTCTTAATGGTTTTCCCTATCTACCAAAAAGATAGCCCTTTTAGCAAGAACCGCGTAATGTGAGGTGCCATCATACAGAAGATATTTTTATTTTTCTGAAATAAAAAAGAAAATAGGACATAAGTCATTCCGACTTATGTCCTATTTTCACTCTTAAGATAATCAGCTAAACGAAATCAGCAAATTAAATTTCTGATTGATTCACTGGCCATCTTGTGTGACTTTTACTTGGCAAAATTAATGTAATGAAGATCACTAAAGTACCGATAAAAGGAAGTAAATAGAATAAAATCCACCAGTTACTGTGGTCGCGATCATGCAATCTTCTTGCTCGAACAGTAAAGTTTGCCAACCAAATTAAAGCAGTCAGCAAGAAAAAGATAATGGTCACAGTATTCCATTCTTTAATAATTGTTCCATCATTGGGTGTTACTTCAATATATCTGTAAACGCCCGTAATTGCTGAATAAATCCCTAACACCAAATAATTAATTAATTGTGGCCACCAATATTGTGCTCGTGTTGCTGACGCATTCATTGTTGTAATATTATTCCAGTATTCTCTATATGCGTTAAACATATTATCACCCCCGCATTAACTATTACAGAAGTCTTTCGTTTTGTCAAAGAATAACGTTATTTTATGCTGCTTAATGACACTTCCATGTGCCTTCCTTAAACTCACACGAAGCTGACTCTTCAGAAGAAGGAGTTAATGAAACTAACGGTTGCTGTTGTTTTTCTTCTGCGAGAATTTTTTGAATAGTTTGGCTGATTTGCTGTTTCGGTACTGCACCATTAATTAAATATTTTTGATTAATGATTAGTGCGGGAACTCCTTGTAAACCATAAGCAGAAGCTAGCGCAAAATCTTCTTGAACCGCCGTCCAAACAGCCTCGGAAGCAACAGCTTCTTTCCATAAAGCAAAATCAATCGTTGTCTCTTTTACTAGCTCCTCAATTACTTCTGGCTCTTCAATATTTAAACTTCTCACAAATAAACCTTCTTGTAACTTATCAAACAGTAACCAATAGGTGTCTTGGTTGCCAATGTATCCAGCTGCTTTTGCTGCTAATAATGCATTCTTTGATGTTGGAAAATCAAATCGTTGCTTCCTCATCCCTTCAATATTAAAACGATGCTTTGAATCGTTTTGATTGGCATGCACCCAATGCGTCAAAACTTCTTCTTTTACTGCTGCTCGTGAGCCAAACATTGTTTCAAAATCGTTTGCGGACCACCCCAACGCAAACGACCGATGAATCAATTCAATTTCAGGAAATTCTTGTTGAATCTCATGCATGCGGTCAGACATTGGAAAACAAAAACTACAAATAACATCATGGAAAAATTCTATTTTCATCCTTACCCTCCAGTAACTCTTTTTTCAAAACAGATTGAACTAAATTTACCATTTTACTTACTAAAAGTAAACAAATGAAGCCAATTAAAAGAAAAAGGTGAAACAAAATGCGCTATGGCTTTTGTCTCACCTGTTCTATCTACTTATTCTGATGTGTCCATTCCATTACCCGCTCACCATTCGTATCTAATTCACCATTAAATACAAAACCAAGTTGTTGATACAACCGAATTGCTGAGCTGTTCGTATCATAAACACTCAAGTATAGCTTGTTTGTTTGGTATTTTTCTATTAGCATTAACATTAAAAGTCGACAGGCTGCTTTCCCATAACCTTGTCCTTGGAACCGTTGATCAATTAAAAAGCGGTCTAGCCAAACGCGCCCATCTTGCCAACGTCCATACATGGCATAGCCGATTAATTGATTGCCGTCATAAATACCTGCCGATTCCCATTCTGGAAATTGGTCCGATTCTTTTAGATTTTCTGCCATTGATTCAATGAAGGTTTGTTGTTCAGCGAAAACTTGTAGGTTTTCCACTGCTTTACGATTATCGCTTGTTACTTTTTCAAAATGTATTTCCATTATTTTCACCTAATTAGTTGTTATTTTCTGCATACTTGTATTCTTTCTTGCTTCTTATTTTAACATACTTATTTCCCTTTGCTTTCTCTAACTCTCTGTGATTATACGTTTCTCTTTTTTATGGGAAATCTTCCCTATAAATGGAGACTCTTTTCAAGAGATTTCTTTTTACACTACCCGTTTCAAATGATATAAATGATATATAGAGTGTTTTAACTATGTGCAACATGATTAAAAGTTAACTGTTGGGGAGCAGTTAACTTTTTCTTTTTAACCACAAAAGAGAGGATCCGCTGTGAGAAATAACTGCAGTGGATGCTCCCTTTTGTATATTATTTATTTACTAGCCGATAGTTGAAAGCTTTCCCGTTACTCAGTAGTATCGATTTTGTCTTCTTGACTATCTAAAGAACGGTCAACTTTTTCGTCGTAACTTTCCATGGAATTTTCATTTTTATGTTTCTGCTTATCGACCGTTTTATCGACTTTTTCTTTCTGTCGATCAATTGTTTTTTCCATCTCTTCGCCAGCCGAGGTACAACCACTCAGTAAAAGGAAGCTTGTGAATAAAAACGCTGACAAGATAACTGTTTTTCCGATTTTTGTTTTCATAAACTCACCTCTCGTTTAATTTAAAAAAACGTCCCGATAAAACATTGTTTCCTTGATTATTTACTCACAATTAGCGAACGACTAAGACATTGCACAAAGCATGGTTAACCACATAATCTGTAGTAGAACCAATCAAGGTTCGTTGAATAGCACCTCTTCCCGTGGCACCTAGCACAATTAAATCTATGGCATAATTTTCAGAAATCGTGTTGGCAAGATAACGTTTTGGGCTCCCAAGCTCAACAATTTTTTTGACTGTTTTTACACCAATTTCACTCGCTTGTTTTGCCTTTTCAGTGAGCATCTCTTCTGACTTGTGTTTTTCTAAATCATACAATTCTTCAAAAGAAAATGGACTCGTCGTAAATTCAGCATCATTAATAATTGTAGCTAAATAAAGAGTGGCTTGTTCCTCTTTGGCAATCCTGACAGCTTCATGAAAAGCTTTTTCAGATTGATCTGAGCCATCAAGAGCAACCAAAATATGTTGATATACTGACATTTTATCCGCCTCCTTAACCAAATTAAGAATCAAAACTAACACAACAGCTGTGTTACATTTTAGTGGCTATCTGTTGTAATTTTTCCACGGTTAATGCTTGATAATTTGTTTCTTCAAGTAGTCCCGTTTGAATTTCAACAGAAACATCTTCCGTACATGTTTCTAAAAACATTGTGGCATAATCAAACTGTTGCTCTAAGAATGTTTCATACTCCAGTCGACAACGTAAAAATTCTTTCGCGGTATCTGAAACATGTAAACACATGCGGCGCTTATTCGCTTTCTTGGTTATCACAAAATAGGTTCCTTCTAAAATCGTGGTAATCTCTTCAATAATATACGCTGCATCTTTTACCATTCCGTCAATCCAGTCCTTTATTTGTTTTCAGTGTCGTTGCCTTTTTCTTTGTCGTCACTTAACAGCTCTTTAATTTTTTCACGATTGTCGTATAACTTTTTTCCTACGCCCACTAAGGCGCCGCCTGCCAATAACTTTGTTAAAAAGCCGCCATTTGCGTTTGTTTTTTTGCCATGGTGTCCTTTTAAATGATGTCCCATCCTAGCCACCTCCATAATTTTTATTTCTATTACCTATGAACATTATCTCATATGTTTTCACAAAACACACGTATAACAATAGTTTTTTAATCAAGGCTCGACCACTTTGTAAACTCATGACTTTTAATATGCCGAATCTCTTCAAATAAAATATGTGTATGTCCAACTTTTGCATACTCCATTGAACTCATCCCTTCAAAAACACCAACAATTGGCGGTTGAACACGGCCAAAATCATCCAATGTATTCAATTGGATTTCTAAAACCTGGTTATTTTTTAAAGACTGCTCTAAGTATTCTTCAATTTCTTCTGTTGTCTGTTGCGGTAAGCGTTCAAACGCTCTCTTAGAATATTCGTCAGAAGCTTCGATTCCTTCTTGTAACTCCCCCAATGCAAAAGCGGTCGCCCATTTCAGTTCAAAGGGCCGATCATGGTACTCATTATAAGGTGTAAATTCTTTTTTTGTTCGTTTCATGATGTTATCCTCCTAAACCGACATTTCCTCCAGCATGTCCACCGACTAATCCTGAACGATGAATTGCCGTCGCGCCTTCCAACAAAGAAGAGGCGTGAATTAAAGCTTGAAAGCCAAATTTTTGTCGGATTTTATCAATCAGATAGTTTAACTCCATTTCACTAATTTGCTCTTCTGGTTCCGAAAATAAATCTAATTGTAAAGATTCATTCCAAACTAATTTTCCATAAGAAAGCCCTAATTGCCGGACATCGGTTCCCGCTAGATAATGTTCTCTAAAAAGGGCTAATACATAGGTAATCAAAACTTTTGTATTGTTTGTTGCAGGAATCGTTTGTTGTTTTCGCCAACCAGTTCGTCCTTCACGGTCAATTTGTCCTTTGGAATAACCAACGTAGACTGTGATACATTCCGTTTGACAATGCGCTTTTCTTAAACGAGCAGCCACTTGTTCTGTCAGTTCCTTTAAGACTAGTTCAATCTGATCTCTTCGCGCATAATCTCTCGGTAAAATCTGACTATTCCCAAATGATTTTTCAGCTTTATGTGGTGCTTTTTTCCCTAAAAAGGTACGATCAATCCCCCATGAATGAGCATACAATTGAAGCCCCATCACGCCAAATGTTTCTTGTAAAAGATGCGGATTCGCTTGCGCTAACTCATATACAGAATCAATTCCTAAACGATTCAGTCGTTTAGCCATTCTGCGACCAATCCCACAAAAATCTGTCAAAGAAGGCAACTGCCAGACAGTATCTGGTACACGATCATACCGCCATTCTGCAATAAAATCTGGCGAATGTTTGGCACCATTGTCCAACGCCAATTTAGCCAGTAACGGATTGTCCCCTATCCCAACGGTCACATAAATACCCACATGATTATAAACGACTCTTTGGATAATCCGAGCCATCTTATAGGCGGTTTCACAATGAAAATAACTTAAAGAAGCCGTTACATCAAGAAATGATTCATCTACACTAAACACAGAGTGATCTTCATCTGCGACAAACTTTTTATATAAATTATTGATTTCTTGATTTTTTTTCATGTACAAATTCATTCGTGGCGGAACCACATATAAATCAGGATGAGCGGGCACTTGATTTTTACGCGTAACATTTGAAACACCTAAAACTTTTTTTGCCATTGGCGATGCTGATAAAACTAATCCCCCCGCATTTTCGGCATTACTCATCACTACTAACATCGTTTTCAACGGATCTAACCCACGTTCTGCGCATTCTACACTAGCGTAAAAACTTTTGCAATCAATACAAAGAATATCGCGACTAGGTTCTTTTTCATAATCAAATTTCACAAATATCACCTCACTTGCAAAACCATTATAAGAACAAACGTTCGATTAATCAAGCGAACACTGTTTATTTTTTTGTTTTTTTCAAGAACGGTCGGTGATCAAAAAAAAATAAGTATTCGGAATTTTTATATTCCAAATACTTATTTTTTCTTTTACATCTTATTTCGATTTAAAAATAACGATAAAAAGCCCGTTCCTAACAGAATTACTGCTGAAACATAATAAGGGAAAAAGTGATTGATATCAAATAAAGCTCCTGCTGCCATTGGTCCTAAAATATTACCAAAACTTGTAAATGTCGAATTTAGTCCGTTGATGGTTCCTTGTTGATCTCCAGCATGTTTGGATAAATAAGTAGTTACTGCTGGCCTAAACAAGTCAAACGCTAAAAAGACAATAAACGTTGAAAATACAACAACTAAATTATTTTTTGTAAAGGCAATCACGGCAATAAAAATGGCACTTGCAAAAAAGGTTAATTGGATTAAACCCATTTCACCTATTTTTTGGACGATTGCATCAAAGAAAAACAACTGACAAATCAACGCTAAAATACCACTAACCGTAATCACGATTGCTATTTCACTTGTGGTAAAGCCAAAATTAATAGTCGCCATAATACTATAAATAGATTCGAACGCTTGCAGGCCAAAAGAGGAAATTAAGATAATCACAAATAATGAGGTAAACATTGGATTTCTTAAAATATCCATAAATGAACCTTTTTTCGCTTCAACAGCGGCTAAAATTCGTTTCTCTGGCTCCTTCAAAACAGTTAATGTCAAAATAAAACCAATAAACGCTAAAAATGCGGCCGCAAAAAATGGAGCGCGAATACCTAAATAAGCAATAAAACCACCAACTCCTGGTCCGATAATAAAACCACCACTAATTGCAGCTGACACAAGTCCCATCGCTTTCGGACGTTCAGAAATCGTGGTCATATCTGCCACAAAGGCTGTCACTGACGGCATTAATAAAGCGGCGGCAATCCCACCTAAACCACGAGAAATATAAAAACCGCTTTTCGCTTGGGCTAAACCAAATAATAACTCAGAAATTGAAAACACCAACATACCCGTCGCAATCATTTTTTTCCGACCAATTTTATCCGAAAGGACACCTGCGATTGGCGATGTGATTAATTGGGCAATCGCAAAAATAGAAATCATCATTCCCATTGTGGTACCAGAAAAATGCATTTCTTCTTTTAATTGGGGAATTACGGGAATGACTAGGCCTACGCCTAGAAAAACAAGAAATAAGTTAGAAATTGCTAAGTACATCATACTATTTTTTTTCGTCATAATTTGCCTCCTCCATAAAAAAACAGCCATCAAAAATGGCTATTTCTGTTTCTTTGTATGTACTTTCTTTGACAGTGTTTCGGCTGAAACACTCGTTGAGTCATTGAGATACATTTTACACTAATTCACTGAAAATTTCACTAGTTTTTACTTATTTTTTTAAAGGAAATTGTTATTTTTTAAAGACATAACTTAAGTATCCAAGTATTTAATGAATCGCTTTTGTTTTTTATCAGAAACATAGCCAATGTGTTCATAAAATTGATGTGCTGCTGTACGCTGTTCCCCTGAATTTAAGCGAATCGCAGACAAGTTACACTTTTTAGCTTCCGTTTCTAGTTTCGTCATTAATTGTTTGCCAATTCCACGGCCTTCTGCTTCTTTTGCCACTGCTAATCCCAGAACGTTCAATAACGTTTGGGAATAAATTGTTTCATACAGTTGCGCATGCACATAGCCTAAAATCTTGCCTGTCTTCGTTTCTTCATAAACATATAAAAACTCTCTGTCACTGGCTAGTAGTAATTTCTCAATCTGTTTACAGGTCACGTCAACGGAAACTTCATAGCCCAATTGTTCTTTATTAATGATAGTTAACGCCGCTGCATCTGTTGGCTTCATTTTTCTAATCAAGGGTAACACCCTCCTAAATGATATTTATAGAGTATTACTTTGGCTACTCTATAGTTTTTTCGATAAATAAAGAACTAACGCATCATCATTAACACACCGTTCGTTTGGTTTCAGCTGCTTATTTTGAAACCAGACTCCTGAACCATCTGGCACATATCCTTGTTTGATATATAATCTTTGCGCTGCACCATAACCAGGATGCAGGCCTACTCCCAAGGAAACAGTATCTGCATAACTTTTGGCAACATTTTCTGCACGATTTAATAATAACCGCCCCACTCCTTGTTTTTGAAATGGCAAGAATACATTGAAATCAGCTATTTCAGGATATAAATTTTTAAAAGGTCCTTCCTTAGCTAATGGCAGTAACGTCACATAACCTAACAGCGTTGCCTTTTTCTCCGCTACAAAAACCGTTCGTTGCTTGACTAATTGTTCTTCTAAATAGTTCATTAAAATCTCTTGGCGACTTGGCCAACCTTGTTGGACAAATTGAGTATCCAGCGCTAAGATATCTTTCTCTTGCATTTCTCTAATAACCACTAGCTCAGACATTAGCATTTCCTCCCGAAAAGCGTTTTCATTTTATAAAACGAAGCGAATAATTCTTCGCTCCCTTATTCATTTTCAAAACCATCGAGTTGATGATATTTGGGCAAAACAGCAACACATGTTTCTTCTGAATTAACAGCAATAACGAACCCTTGCCATAAGGACCACGTCACCGTTTCACCTAATTTCTCTTTCACTCGTTGAATCATTTCAGCTTGCGTTAAGTCTCGTGCAGGAAAATGTTGAACTTTATCGTTACTGATTAAAAAAATAAATGATTCTGAAAAAGCTGTCATGACTTCAGGTGGTAAATTTTTTAATCGTTCTTGGTAATCCATTGAAACCACTCCTTCTTTTTTATCATACCACAACATCCATTTCTCTAAAAAGCGCAGCACTTACTACTGAATATCTGCTAAAATTTGCCTGATAATCTGCTTTTCAGACAGTTGTTCAGATAACCGCTGTTCTCCCGCAAGCCCTAAATAATCTTCTGGTAGCCACCAACGTTTCATTTCCACGACACCAAATTCTTGATTCTTGTTTCTCTGGCTATGTCTTTTCAGCGTTTCTTCAAAAGAAATATCAAAATAATAAACCTGAACGTTTCCTTCAAAGAGATGATTCATTTCCTGAAAAAAGGAATGATAAATGGCTTTTTGAAAAAATCCCTTCAACAATCACATACTGGCATTCTTGATACCCAAAAGCTACCAACTGTTTTAACAAAGCAATACTTAGATTACCTGTTTCATCTTTAACACGAAGCATTTCTCTGCGCACCACATCTTGAGAAATCAATAACGATTGTTCTTTAAGACACTGATGAAGCGCTTTAGCTATCGTTGTTTTACCACTACCAGAATTACCACGTAAAATAATTAATTTCGGTTGCATCTGTTTCCCTCCATTTTCTTGATTGTTGAAAACCAGCAGAAAAGAGCAAAAAACTTGGAAAAAACTCTCCAAGTTTTGCTGTTATTTTGATGAATGTTTCGTTGAATCTCGCTGAATGAATTCCGTTCCGACAATAATTTTTCTAGGAACTGGTGGGGTATTCAAGCATAACTCTTTCATTGTCTCAACGGCTAGCTCACCCATCCATTCAGTATGAACTTTAACTGTTGTTAATGTTGGTGAAACATATTTTGCGACACTAATATCATTAAAACCAATGATAGAAATATCTTCTGGCACACGAATGGCTGCTTCTTGTAACGCCCGCATTGCACCAATCGCCAATGTATCACTTGCAGCGAAAAAAGCGGTTGGACGAGTGTCCGCTTCTTCAATAAAGTCTTTCATCGCTTGATAGCCTTCTTCAACAGAAAAAGCTGCTTCGACAACCCATTCTTGATGATAAAGGTCCAGATCTTTTAAGGTTTCTTTAAAAGCGACAAAACGTGGATCAACCAATGCCACGTGGGACTCTTTCGTATATTCTTGCCCAGAAAGCATACCAATTTTCTGATGCCCTTGCGCCAAAAATTCTTGCACAATTGTTTTAACACTTCCAGCAAAATCAACAACAATGGAGTTTTGGCCAAAAGCCATTGCATCAAAGTCTACAAATAGAAGAGGTGCGCCTAAGGCGGCTAAGGCCGCCACTTGCTTTTCATCAAATTTTCCTAGGGCAATTGTCCCATCAAATCTTTTTTGAGACAGGTTTGTCAGAGATTCTTTGACTAAAAGAAAACCCAATTCCTCTGCCCGCTTTTCAACACCTAAACGAATCGATAAATAGTAAATATCATCCAGTTCTTCTGGATCGCTGAACCATTGGACAAACCGAATTTTCTTTTTGCCTGCTTGTTTTTTTCTGGCTCGCTTTTTATAATTTAACGTTTCTGCTGTTTCAAATATTTTCTTCTTCGTTTCATCACTAACTGATAATGTTTCATCATAGTTCAAAACTCTCGAAACTGTCGCTGAAGAAACACCGACTTGCTCTGCTATATCTTTAATGGTTACGATGTTCCTCACCTCAAATTAATCATTTTCAATACATTGAATAAATCGTTCAAAAGCACGACGGCCTTCTTCATCACGTTTAAAGACGCCGGCATCTGTTAAAATTTGAACAAAAATTGTCCCAATTCCTTGTTGGATCACTTCTTTGACATTGGCTTCAGTGATGGTTTGCTGACTGAGTTCATCCGCCCAAGCTCGATGACTTTCAGCAATTTGATTGGGTTGCTTTAATAAATACTTTTCGACTTCTCTTAATTCTTGTGCCAGCCTTGGTGGCAAAATAGCTAGTCCCATTACTTCAATTAAGCCAATATTTTCTTGCTTAATATGTTGTACTTCTGGATGTGGATGAAAAATGCCATCTGGAAATTCCTCCGAAACATTATTATCTCGTAAAACTAAATCCAATTCAAATAATGACCCTTTGCGTCGAGCAATTGGCGTAATCGTATGATGCGGTGTGCCATCTTCTGAATAGGCCCGAACTGAGACTCGTTCATCAGAATAATTGCGCCATTTGGTCAAAATTAATTCGGCCGCCTCAACGAGTTCCTCTTGATGATCACTTTGAAGACGAATCACAGACATCGGCCATTTTAAAATACCCGCAGTTATCTCAGGATATTTTTTCAAAGAAAATCTTTTTTCCATTGGTGCTAAATCCATTGGAAATGTATGACGTCCTGCTTGGTAATGATCATGAGATAAAATAGAACCACCAACAATTGGCAAATCTGCATTAGAGCCCACAAAATATTCAGGGAATAACTCCGTAATTTTAAGGAGCCGCTGGAACGTTTTTTTCTCGATTTTCATTTCTCGATGTTGTTGGTCCAAGAAAATCGCATGCTCATTATAGTAAGCATATGGTGAATATTGAAAGCCCCAAGCTTCGTCCTCTAAATTTAGTCGGATAATCCGATGGTTTGTCCGTGCTGGATAATTCACACGACCATAATAGCCTTCATTCTCCATACATAACATACACGCTGGATATTTTTTTTGACTCATTTTCTTTTCAGCCAAAATTTTTCGAGCATCCTTTTCTGGCTTCGATAAGTTAATGGTAATTTCTAGTTTACCATAGGGTGAGTCCATTGGGAAAATAATATTTTTGGCGATTGCTTTCGTTTTAATGTAGTTATTCGTTTTACATAACTGATAAAAATAATCCGTTGCTTTTCGTGGAGACTCTTGATAATAATCCATAAACTTCCGATTAATGATGGTTGGGGTCGGCGTAATAAAATCCATTAACTCCGCTTCTAGTTGTTCTGCTTCCGTAATTGAGTCATCGATTTGGTGATTGGCTTGTGCAATGTTTAAAAGATGTTCCACCACACGCAACGGTTCTTGCTCACAAGCAACCGCTTCTGGTTGTTCAAAAAAATCACAGCCAACTAGTTTGGCAATCCGATTCGTCAAATAATAGCGGTCTGTTTCCGTCCAATCACCATTTTCTATGATTATCTCTACAAATGCAGCAATCCATTTACTACTTTCTTTCATCATCTGATGTTCTCCTATTCATTATAGCCTTGAGGATGTTTCACATGCCATTGCCAAGCGGTGGCGATAATATCCTTGACCTCAGTTACTTCTGGTTGCCAGCCTAAAACTCGTTTGGCTTTTTCAC
>OBXY01000191.1_pt1 | contig 14118 bp, 6 predicted proteins | sample 1476701 | NCBI WGS metagenome assembly OBXY01 (sample SAMEA2580187, study PRJEB22360) | human gut metagenome | biome: human gut; feature: human-associated habitat; material: faeces | place: Denmark | collected 2008/2010 | reverse complement strand
CGCGCATTTACCGTTGGCTAACTCGGCAATCACCGCGGCTGCCACATCACAAGCTAGCCCAACTGTCGCTTGGTTGATGCCTTTTTCAAATCTACTTGAAGATTCACTCCGTAAATTGAATTGTTTAGACGTTTTGCGAATAGACAATGGATTGAACAATGCCGCTTCTAAAGCCACAGTTGTTGTTTCTTGACTGATTTCAGAATTAGCTCCACCCATTACACCGGCTAAACCGCCAGGGGTTTTTCCATTCGTAATGACGATATTTTCTTCTGTTAATTGACGTGTTTCACCATCTAATGTAATTAGTTCTTCTGCTGCTGTTGCTCGACGAACCAAGATTTCTTTGCTATCTAATTTTTGGTAGTCAAATGCATGCAACGGTTGACCAAATAATAATAAAATATAATTTGTCACGTCCACCACATTGTTAATCGGACGGATTCCTTCATTCATCAATCGGTTTTGCAACCACTGAGGACTTTCTGCAATCGTCACATCTTTAATGACACGAATTTGATACGCTGGCGCATCTTGTGAATCTTCAACAGTCACTGTTACGTAATTTCCCACGTTATCTGAAGCATCTTCTTTGAGTTCGGGATCATTAAACTGAGGCGTTTGACGATAAATTGCGCCAACTTCATAGGCTACCCCTCTCATACTTAGTGCATCTGCACGGTTTGGTGTAATTGATAATTCAATAATCGCATCATCCATGTCTAAATAAGGGAAAACAGGTGTCCCATTCACTGCTTCTTGAGGTAAATAATAAATCCCTTCAGCATAGGCTTTTGGTACGACATTGTCTGAATATCCTAGCTCTTCTAACGAACAAATCATTCCGTTAGAGACTTCGCCACGCATTTTACCTTTTTTAATTTTTTGATTTCCTGCAATTCTTGAACCAGGTAACGCTACGATGACTTTAATTCCTGCTTTTACATTTGGTGCTCCACAAACAATTTGTGACAATTCTTCTTCACCGATGTCTACTTGGCAAATTGATAAGTGGTCAGAGTTTGGGTGAGGAACACATTCTTTTACTTCACCGACAACAATTTTCTTTAAGCCTTCTTCAGGTACAGCAACGCCCTCAACTTCGATACCTGTCACAGACATTTTGTCCGCTAATTCTTGCGGAGTAACGTTTGAAAGATTAACATATTCATTTAACCATTTATAAGAAACTAACATTTTTCAACTACTCCTTTACCTTGAATTGATTTAAGAAACGTAAATCATTTTGATAAAAATTACGGATATCATTTACACCATAACGTAACATAGCAACGCGATCTGGTCCTAAGCCAAAGGCAAAGCCTGAGTACTCTGTTGGATCAATCCCTGACATTTGTAACACATCTGGATGAACCATCCCCGCACCTAAAATTTCAATCCAACCTGTATGTTTGCAGACGTTACAACCTGCGCCGCCACATTTAAAACAGCTAACATCTACTTCGACTGAAGGTTCTGTAAAAGGGAAATAGCTAGGACGTAAACGAATTTTACGATCTTCACCAAACATTTTTTTCATCATGACTTCTAACGTCCCTTTTAAATCACCCATTGTGACATTTTTATCGACAACAAGGCCTTCAATCTGATGGAATTGGTGACTATGTGTCGCATCATCTGTATCACGACGGAATACTTTCCCAGGAGAAATCATTCGTAATGCACCTTTTGAAAAATCGTGTTTTTCCATTGTTCGAGCTTGAACTGGTGAAGTATGCGTACGAATTAACATCTCATCTGAAATATAAAACGTATCTTGCATGTCGCGTGCCGGATGATCTTTTGGTAGATTCATGCGTTCGAAATTATAATGATCGGATTCTACTTCGTATCCTTCCACTACTTGATAACCCATGCCTAAGAAAATATCTTCAATCTCTTCCATAACTTGTGTCAAAATATGACGTGTACCTTGAGGCATTTGTTTTCCAGGTAAAGTTACATCTAAACTTTCTTCTTTTAGTGCCGCATTTAACGCTTCGTTTTCTAAAACAACTTTGCGCGCTTCAATTGCTTCAGTTAATAAATCACGAATTTCATTTGCAAAGCCCCCCACCACTGGTCGTTCTTCTGGTGAAAGGTTTTTCATGCCTCTTAATACTTCGGTGATTGGCCCTTTTTTCCCTAATGTTTCTACGCGAATTTGGTTTAATTCTTTTAAAGTAGCAACTTGTGCGATTTCTTTGAGCGTATTGTCTCTAAGAGCTTCTAATTGCGCTTGTAATGTCATTATGCGTTCCCCTCTATCTTTTATTTAAACTAAAAAAAACGATAACCCATTCCTTTCAAAGGAACGAGCTATCGTGTTACCATCCTAATTCATAACAAATTGTTGTCATGCACTCATTTCATTTAACGGCAATTACCGGTTTGCTTTCTTCTTGAAAACAAACAAACTCAGGAAGTGAATTTCGCTTGGTGACTGTGTAAATCAGCTTCCAGTCTCTGGCTGACTCTCCCTAAAACACGTCAATTCAAACTACTTGTTTCCATCACTGTTTTTTTAGTTATTTAATTACGTTTAGTTTACAAGAAGTTTTGCTTGCGGTCAACTGCATTCTTCGTCTTTTACCCATTTTTCTGCCCAATGTTGAATTTGTTCCATTGCTAATTGCAAGTCTTCGCCTTTTTCGGTCAGGAAATATTCTAAGCGATTTCCTTCACCGCAACGAACAGCTTTGGTGATAATTCCTTCAGCTTCTAGTTCCTTCAATCGCTCTACTAAGACACGATCACTTAACATTGGAATTTTTTCTTTTAATTCGCCAAAACGTTGAGGACCTCGTTCTAATAAAACATCAATAATTAAACCATTCCATTTTTTACCAAGTATTGAAAATGATTTTTCAAATTTGGGACAAAGTACAAACGATTCTGTTTTTACTTTTTCCATCTTCCTCACCTCTTCAATGAGTATAGCACATTCCTTACAAAATGTAAGTGTTTCTGCTTCTAATTTTTTCTACTTTATAAAATCTACAACATTTCCTGTCTGCATGTCAATAATTACTCCTCCATTTAATAAAATTAAATAGACGTACGACACCTCTTTATGCGTTGCCTCTTGTAGCGCTCTACGATAAAGATTCATCTGTCCGCGATACCGTTCGACAATTTCAGAAATCGCTTGGGGAGAGGTGCCTTTTACATGATCGGTTTTATAGTCATACAAAATGCATTGATTGTCTAATTCGATATAGCCATCAATAATCCCATGAATTAATAAATCATCTTGTGTCGTTTCTGGATAATTTTGAATGAGCTCTTCTGCTTCAATCAGCATAGAAAAAGGTTGTTCCCTTCTAACGGTTTGATGGTGTTGAATCAATTGTTTTCCTAAGGCGGTGTCAAAGAAGGCCACGATTTGTTCCAGATTCATTTTTTCAGCAATTGCTGGTAAAATCAATTTATTTTCCACTAAGCGTTCTTGAACAGCTTGCACTTCCTCGTAAGAAGGTTGTGTACTTAAATCAATTAGTTGTAATAAATAATGAGTTGCTGTCCCAATTTCAGCTGCTGAGGGCGCTTGAACCGTATCTAAAAATTTAGGCTTACTTAAATCTCCTTCAATCATTCGATTGACAATCAACGGTTGCGCTTGAATAGTATTGTCTTCCCGAACCTCAATTTTACCAATTTCTTTGTTATCGGGGTCATCAAATACTTGATTTCAGAAACAGACTGATAACTGGTAGTCCGAGTAGCCACTTCAAACGGATAATTGAAACTTAACCGTGCAAGACCACGATTGATTTTGTCAGCAGATAATTGCGCTTTTTCGGCTAAATCCTCTGCTTGTCTTTCTGGCAATTGTAATTGCTGAATGGCTGCTCGTAGTTGTTCTTCGTTGAACCACTGAATATGAAAGTTAGCTGGGTGCTTTTTGACTTGCGGAACGTTACTTACTACTACTTCTTGCTGATATTCATCGGCTTTTTGATGGCGTACCAATGTCATCCCAACCCAATTCATTAAACTACTTTTACTTTGCAAGCGATTTTCAGCTGGTAGCACCAGTGTTTCTACATCGCCAACTTTCAGCCACTCTTTCCACATTGCCGCTTGGTCTTTATAGGAGCCCACCAGAAAAAGTTTTTGTTCTGCACGTGTCAACGCCACATATAACTTCCGCATTTCTTCGGATAGTAATTTTCTCAATCGTACTTGTTTAATCGCCAAAAATGGTAAAGTGTCGTACATAACTCGTTCTTCAGGTTGTAAATAACGAATGCCTACCCCTAAATTTTCTTCAAAGATATAGCGTTCATTCAAATCACTGACATTAAATTCTTTGGTCATATCTAAAACGAATACCACCGGAAATTCTAACCCTTTACTAGCGTGAATCGTCATGACGCGTACGGCATTCTCTTCACTTAAAACGACTGGTTCTGCTAAATCTTTGTCTTTTTCTTGCATTTTTTCGATGAAGCGAACAAATTGAAATAATCCGCGGAAGGTTGTTTTTTCATACGCCGCGGCCCGATCGACCAACGCATATAAATTGGCTTGGCGTTGTTTGCCAACAGGCAACCCGCCAACATAATCAAGATAGGCCGTTTCCCGATAAATCGTCCACAGCAAGGTGCTAATCTGATTGCGTCGAGCCTGTTCCCGCCATTTTTCTAATGATTCAGCAAAACGTATAGTTTTTTCCTGAACAACTGCTTCCTCCATGGTTGGTTCCATCTTTTGATTAAACGTTAAAAATGCTTCGTAGTAACTGGTTTCCTTATTAGCCAAACGAATAAGCACTAATTCGTTTTCTTTTAATCCAACAATTGGTGAACGTAACACAGCTGCCAAAGGAATGTCTTGATAGGGATTATCAATCAATTGAAGCAAGGCAATCATTGTACGAATTTCCGTTGCTTGGAAATAATTTTGAGCATCATTGACTTGAACTGGAATTTCTAATGATTTAAAAACATCTAAAATAGTTAAATTATTTTTCTTCGTAGGCGTTAATAAGACAATATCTTGATAAGTAATCGGTCGATCCGTTTTCAGCTTTTTATCATAAATTAAGAAATTTTGGTCAATTAATTCACGAATTTTCAAAGCAGTAACGTAAAGTTCCCCTTCTGTCTTATCTTCAATCAACAACTCAGGGGATTGTAATTCTGGAAATTCAACTGATTCTGTTGCTTTTTTTTCATAAATTAGCAATTCAGTTGAATAATCAGCCGCCTCCGAAAATTGATCAAAACCATGAACCAAAGCGGCTGACTCATCGTAAGCAATTTGGCCCACTCGCTCATCCATTAATTGACTAAATACTAAATTCGTAAAGTCTAAAACGTCTTTGCGGGAACGAAAATTTTCAGCTAGAATAATTCGTTTGCCCTCTTTGCCTTGCCCATACTGATTGTATTTTTCAATAAACAATGTAGGATCTGCCAAGCGGAAAGAATAAATAGACTGTTTCACATCACCTACCATAAAAAGGTTTCCTTCTGTGCTAAGCGGACGGCGCAACCAATACAAAATAGATTCTTGTAATTGATTGATATCTTGGTATTCATCGACTAACACTTCATCAAATTTTTCGCGATAGTAAACCGAGGCTTCTGATGCTTGCCAGCCATCTGCCTGATTTTTCGCTAAAATAGCTAACGTATAATGTTCTAAATCGTTAAAATCCACTAAATTTTTAAGCCGTTTTTCTGCGCCATAGGCCTCCATAAATTGTTTCCCCACGTGAGCCATTTCTTGAACAATGGGCGTGGCCTCTTTCAAGACTTGTTTCATGGCATCTGGAGAAAGTGTAAACAGTTGCTTTTTCAAATCATTTAACGCTTTTTTATTTTGTTCTCGTAACTGTTTGGCTTGTTCCGCGGTTGGTTTCAACTCTTCGGCACGAACCGTTGGGTAGCGGTCAAAGCTCAACAATTCAGTCAAATTATAGGCGCTCTCTAAATCATTTCTCTCTAAAAATTGTAAAAATTGTTTTGTTTGTTCCTTTTCATTTTGAGCTAAATACCAAATCTTTTGAAGTTTCTCTTCGCCCTCTGTTAAGGTCACCATTTCTTCGTAACGCTGAAGAGTTCGTTGTAACGTCTCAACAGCTAGCGGTTTTAAATACGTCTGAAATAACGTTGATTCGCCTAGCTGATCCCCTACTTCGTAGGCTTGTGTTAAGCCATTAATCCATGCCTCTGGATCAGGATTGGCTTTGGCAAATTCATAAAAAGAAAAAATTAAGTTAGTGAGTCCGTCATCACTACGATCATTGGAAAAATTCGCTGTTAATTGGTAAAATTCTTCTTGATTTTCCGCATAAAATTGTTCACGTAATGCATCCCAAACATCTTCTTTTAATAACAATGTTTCTGTTTCATCTGTTAACATCCGAAAAACTGGATCTATGTCAATTAAATAATAAAAACGACGAATAACAGTTAAACAAAAGGCATGTAACGTGCTGATATTGGCTGTTGGCAAAAGAGCAATTTGACGAGAAAAATGCCGTCTTCTTTCTGGATCTTGTTCTTCATTCATTGCCTTTTGTAAAGCCACTTGGATACGTTCTTTCATCTCACGGGCGGCGGCTTCAGTGTACGTCACAATCAAGAGACGATCGATACCGACGCCGCTTTTGACTTTTTCAATGACACGGCGGACTAAAACGGTGGTTTTTCCTGAGCCAGCCGAAGCAGAAACTAAGATATTTTCATCGCCATCAAACACCGCTTGCCATTGACTGTCGGTGAATTGCTCATTGGCTGGACGTAGTGGAATTGTTTTACTCATCTTCGGTTGCTCCTTCCTCATCTTTGTTTAACAAGCGCGCCATAATTTCCTCTTTGGATAAATTCTCAATACGATGATAATTATTTTCTTTTAGCATCACATCAAAATCACAGACACTTCGAAACGGACAATAGCGACAAGCAATCCGTTCCTTGCCTTGATAAGCGGGATTAAGTTGAACTTCGCCGCCAATAATTTGATTCCCCGCTTCAATAAATTTATTTCGGTTATGGGAAAGCAACGCGCCTAATTCTGGTTCTGTCACAAATTTATCTTCTTGGCGACGACCAGGTTTAATTTGTTCTTTGGCGGATTCTTCAATCGGAAACAGCAACGAACTTTGTTTAGCTTGCAGACTCGTATCTAAATGATCCAATAAATCTGGGTCTTTCATCAAAAGACCATCAAACTGATATTTTTTAAGCATTTGTTGTTCAATGTCGTCTTTGCCTTCATAAGATAACGTAGGATTGTGTACATGCAGATAAAGTGAGCCAGCAGGTTTAGCTTCTTGACCAACTAATTGCACAGCATCCATTAAAGCCACATCCAAGTACGTCAGCATTTGCATGGCTAAGCCGTAATACGCTTCTGTCATATTAAATTTACGGTGACTCGATTTATAATCAATCACACCTAAATAGGTTGATTCGGGTGTAACCAATTGATCAATCCGGTCGATTTTCCCCCGAACATGAATTTTCCCTTGATTTTTTAATGGTAATTCCAAACCAGAAATTCCTTTTTTAGCGGCAATTTGGCCAAATAACACTTCTGTTTGAACAGTCGTCATGCCACTTCGTTGGCTTTGGCGTTTCAGCGCCCAACTGACTTTTTTAATTGTTTGACTCAATTGATAGCGAATATAGTTCATGCGACTAGAGGTCGTTAATACAGAAAAACGCGCATCCCCTAAGATGCTATTTAGTACTTCCTCCGCCAATAAATTGACTTCCTGATCGGTTAATTCAGATAAGTTCCGTTGATTCATAATCAATAATTTAAAGAACTGATCCAATGCTTCATGGAAAAATTCCCCTGTAGCTGCTGGCGAAAGCCCAAAGACATCTCTTTCTTTCAAACGTAAGCCATAGCGAGAAAAGTATTGATATTGACACCGATAAAAACTCTCCATCCGAGAAACGGATGTATAAATATCTTTACCATATAAAGGTTCTGCTAAGACCTCATCAATCTTTTCAGGAATATTTTGATGCGTTAAACTTTCGAAAACTTGCTTGGCTAGCGGCGCAATTGATTGGTTCATTAGCGCTTTTTCCATATTTAACCAGAAAGGCAACAATCCTTCTTGTGTTTCTTTCCGTTGTCTTTTCAAACGCGTTAATTCACCGATTAACGTCCGATACGTACTAATATGGGCTAAACTGGTCGTTTCATCATCGAAAATGGTTGTTTCATTTTTTTCAAAAACGGGCAAGTTTAAATCTTTTTGGATATTTTTAAAATAAGGAGACGGTTTGACTTCTTGAGCGGTATCTTTAACACTTGGATAGGTTAAATATAACCGTTCTCGCGCAGAAGAAAAGACAAGATACGCAACATAAGGTTCTTGCGCAATTTTGCGTCCGGTTGTCCCACGTAAATATTGGTTTTCCGTTAAAGTATCATTGATTGTCTGCCGTTCTTCATCAGACAATAGTGTTTTATTTTCAATCTTTTGTGGAAAAATTTCTTCCGTCATCCCAATAGCAAAAGTAACCTTGGCAGCGCCAGGTCGAGTTAAATCCATTGCGCGAACTTGTACTTGGTCAATCGCTGTCGGCACTTTACTATAGTGCAAACCTTCCAAGCCACTAACAAATATTTCTTGAAACGTTGTAAAATCAAACGAACTTTCTCCGTAAACAGTGACGTATTCATCTAGTAACGACATCAATGCATCCCAAGTCTGTTCATGGTTACGAGCTGTTTCTAGTTGACCTGCTTCGATAGCTTGTAAGCGCCACATTTTTAATTGTGTTGCCACACCACTTTGCAGTAAAAAGTGATAGAAGACGGTCGCTGCTTCCAAACCAGTTTTGGCACTTATCATTGCTTGAAAGTAACTAGGTAGCAGCCGTTGAAGCGATTGACGAATCGCATTTGACTCTTCTTCCATCGTAGTGACATCTTCTTGCTCTTCCGCTTCAAAATCATACCGAATAAATTCCCAATCTTTTTCTTGCGACCAATAATAACCTTCATAGCCGTATGCCAGGACTACATTTTCGGTAATATCAACTTTTCTGCGCCAAGCGTTCCGTTGGTTTAACCAATCAGTCAAGCTTTCTTCAGAAGTAGCGAGTTGATTCATTGGCATAAATAATTCCGTTCTCAAAAAACGGAGCACATCACGATAACGATAATTGTACGAATGAATAGCAAATAAAGATTCAATCCATTCGACTAAAGGATGCCGATCCATAGCCATATCTCGGTCGACATAAACAGGAATCTCGTGTTCCGCAAAAATCGGTTCTAATAAATTTTCATAACAATCTAAATCACGAGTCAACACCTGAATTTCTTTGTACCGATACCCTTCTTCCACCACTAAACGGCGAATTTCGGTTGCAACATGTGTTAATTCTTCTTTAACGTTTTCAGCACGCCACAGAAATAAGCCATCGCCACTCCAGTCAGTTGTGCTTAATGGAGGCAGGTGTTCTTGCGATTGAATCCAATAATCGTTTAATTCTTGCAAGGCTGGGTTTGTAATTAATACCTCTTTCTTTTCCACATAATCTGAAAGAATCGGGATTTGCTTCTGTCTTGCTAGTTGATAAAGCTGATGATAGGTTTGTCCCGCTTCATAAAATAACGACCGCGGATCAGGTAAGTCATGCGGATATTGTTTGTCCAATAAAAGGGCTACTTTCACAGAACCTGCTTGCGCCATTAGCACTTCAATCAACTTTAATTCTCTGGCAGTAAACTGCTGATAGCCTGAAATAACGAATTGAACATTCGACAAATCAACCGTTTGTAAATACTCGCTTAAATGTTGAATAATCTCCGCTGATTCATAGCCATACTGACTCATTTGTAATTGGAATCGCGTAAAAATTAACGTTAAATCTTGAAACTTAAGTTGTAAATCTTGTCCTTTAGGGTTCTCCGTTTGTTTTTCTAAAAATGGATAAAGCTCCGCAATCTCAATATTGCCTTCGCGCATTTCTTGATAAAGCTGAAATAGTTGCTGAATAAAGCCGGGCTTGTTAATTTCACCTCTAAAAATTTGTAACTCTTCTTCTGCTTCTACTAAAATTTTGCGGAAAATCATCGCAGCGCCTGCATCAGATAAAACATCTGCCGAGTAAAAAGGTGTATGTTGTAAATAGTACCAAGCCAAACGATAAAAACTAAAAACCTGCAGACGGGTACTGGTTATTGAATCAGACGTAGTTGTCTGTAATTGACGTAACTTTTGTAAGACTTGAATTTCTTGCTCAAACTTAATATGGTTCGGGACTAAATAGAATACTTCATGCTGTGCGTCTTCCTCTAGCCATTGTTTTGTCGCCTGTATAAGTGGCGCTTCTAAGTCTGCCACGGCGGTTCCTCTAATAAACTGCACACTCATGGTTTCACATCCTTTTCCTTTGCACTGCCTTTATTTTACCACAAAAGAAGGACGGAAACATGTGTTTGTTTTTACACATTTCCGCCCTTTTCTTTTACTCATTGTCTCTTTTATTGTTTTGACACTTCTGGTATTGGACCAAACCGTGAGAATGGCCACATCACAAATTTCACTTCACCCAAAATATCTTTTTTATGAATAAAACCAATGACACGACCGTCTTTTGAATTCCGTCGATTATCACCTAAAACAAAGTAGCTATCTGCTGGTACTTTTTCTTTTAATGAAAAATCGCCTGTCAAAGGTTGACCATCTGTTAAGGCTTTTTTAAATTCATCTAAATAGGGTTCGTCAACTTCTTTTCCATTGATGTACAACGTATCATCCTTGTACGCAATTGTATCTCCAGGTAAACCAATCACACGTTTAATATAATTTTTATCTGGTTCATCTGGCGCTGGGAAAGTAATAATATCGAAACGATTAATTTCTGTGTTTTTTAACGTAATTACCCGTTCACCATCTGCTAACGTTGGATCCATTGAATGACCTCTCACTACGACAGGCGTAAATAAAAATTGTCTCAGTAAAAACAGACCCAAAGCTAAACAGGCAAAAAAGACGACTGTTTTAATTAATTCTTTTGATTTCAAACTCATTCCTCCAAAAACCTTATTATCTTATGTTTCATATTCTACCACAAAGTAAATCAATCCTATAGTGCTTAACACTCAATTAATTTTTATGTACGCTTTTTTTACAAAATGGTCAGAAAAAAAACGTATTTCTTTCAAATTTGATTCTTACTTTTTTGATCCTGCTCATAAAAAAAGCATAATCAATTCTAAAAAGGGCTGAATTGATTATGCTTCTAGCGTTTTAGCGATCCATCACAACCACGTAACAAACTTCTAAAGGACCATGCAACCCGACAACCAGTTGCATTTCAATATCTCCTGAATTAGAAGGCCCTGAAATAAAGTGAATCGCTGAGCCGATTTTTTCGCCTTTTTCTATTTTTTCTGTATAAAAAGCTGCTGGCTGAGTCGAACGTGGAACGAGTTTGCTAAACGGTATAATTGAAATGTAATGCTTCGGTAAAAAATGTAAGGCTCTGCCTTGTCCCGCATTGGACTCCACCACAATCGTTCCTGATTCAGCTAGTAAAAACTCAGCAAAGGCAATCGCAATATTTGCCTGAGCAGCTGTTTGAATATTCGCTTCTCGTTGCTCACTTCCAGGTTGCCATTGCTTAACAGAAACAGCCTCTAATGACTTAGCTAAATCAGCTAATCCATAGGCTTCAAAACGTGCATCTGTTGGCAATAAAAGATTGCCCCCACCAAACTCAGCAACAATTTGCTGAATCGTCGTCAGTAAATTTTCTTGTGTGGTTTCCACTAAGTTCGTGTGAATCGTTTCCACACGTTCTTTCACAATCGTTAATAGCTCTGCTGGTGTTTTATCTGCCAACTGTTCTTCTGGTAAATGATTAACTGGCTCAAATGGATGGGCCGAAACAGGCTGTTTTTCTACGCCTAATTTTTCTCGTAGATTTTGTAAAAAAGGTTCTCGATTTTGAATCGCTTCATTAGTCATTTTTTTCACCTTCTTGATGTTTTTTGAACCAACTTCTGAAGTTTTCTGAAGATTTTGGTGGTCTTGGCAAATCACGAACATCGGTCCAGCCTTTTACTAACCCTGGTCCTTTATCAAGGTAGCCCCCATGATTGTACATGTTTTCAACAGTAATGTCTTTTTGTTTACTTAAAATGCCCGCTGCAGCATGATCGACTTTCATGGCTGCTTTAAACATTGCTGGTGAACCAGTGGCTTTGCCTACCATACGCATTTGGAAATCTTCAAATCCATGTTTCATTTTCAGATCATCGGTCATCACTTTACGATGTTCAATTAATAATTCGTGCAATGGAATTTTCACAGGACACGTTTCCGTACATGCCCCACAAAGACTAGACGCATAAGGCAATTCCCCAAACTGTTTATATCCACCTAAAATTGGAGAAAGCACAGCACCAATTGGGCCTGGATAAATAGAGCCATAACCGTGCCCACCAATATGGCGATAGACCGGACAAACATTCAGACAAGACCCACAACGAATACACTGTAAGACTGGCTGAAAGGCTGTTCCTAACGCTTTTGAACGCCCGTTATCCAAAATGACCACGTGAAATTCTTCTGGTCCATCGGATTCATCCGCATTTTTTTGCCCAGCAAACGTCACATACGTTGTTAAATTTTGACCAACGGCACTTCTGGCTAAAAGGTTATCTAAAACCTCTGCTTCACGCATTGTTGGTACGATTCTTTCCATCCCCATTAACACGATTTGTGTCTTAGGAATACTGATGGTCAAATCAGCATTTCCTTCATTTGTATTTAAGTTAATTAAGCCGCTATCCGCAATAGCGAAATTACAACCTGTAATGCCAATCTCCGCTTCCAAAAAGAATTTGCGCATCACTTCTCGTGCACAGCGTGCCAAATTTACCGGGTCATTATCTCCTTGATACCCTAATTTTTCCGCAAAAACCTGACGAATCTGTTCGCGATTTTTATGAATACTTGGGAAAACAATATGTGACGGCTCATCCCAGTCATCCATTTGTAAAATGAATTCCGCCAAGTCTGTTTCCATCACACTGACATCGTCTAATCCCAATAACATTGGATCAATATCGACTTCGGTCGTCACCATTGATTTAGATTTTACAATTTTTTTCGCCTTTTTTTCTAGAACCACTTGTTTCACATATTCATTGGCCTCTTCGGCGGTTTGAGCAAAAAAGACTTTGCCACCTCGTTTGGCGACGTTATCACTGAACTCTTCTAAATAGTCAGGCAGATACTGAATTGTATGTTGGCGAATTTGTTCTCCCAGTTCACGCCATTGTGGCCAATTGCCTAAAGCTTCCCGCGCACCTTCTCGTTTCTCCCATTGGGCATCTTGTGCTTTGGCGACAGCCTTTTGCATAAACACATCTTTTTTACTTTCTTCAATTCGTTCACTTAACGGCTTATTGCTCGTTGATAATCCCACAGTTCTTCCCCCTTACCCTACCGATATGATTTGCGGTTGATCCATGCGTGCTTCATCCACTTCGTGATTAAGGACTTCTGCAATATGCATAATCTTAATCTTTTTCCCATCACGATTGAATTTACCCCCGATATTCATCAGGCAACCCATATCCGCACTAATTAAAATTTCTGCGCCTGTATCAATCACATCGTTCATTTTTTCCGTCACCATTTGTTCAGAAATAGCTGGCATTTTCACTGAAAACGTTCCGCCAAATCCGCAACAATTTTCAAGATGTCCTAAAGGAATCATTTCTAATCCTTTCACATGATCCAACAAAACAAAGGGCGATTCTCGTTCATTTAAAATTCGCGTCATATGACAAGAACGATGATAAGTGGCTTTCCCATGTAACGTTGCGCCAACATCTTTGACCCCTAAGACACGATAAAGAAACTGACTAAACTCATAAGTTCGCTCAGCTAAACGTTGTGCTTTTGGTCCATAAATAGGATCATCTGCTAAAAATTTGTGGTATTCTTTCATCATGCCGACACAAGACCCCGCAGGTCCCACCACATAATCGGCACCGTCAAAACTATCAATTTGATTCTTAAGCGTTGTCGTGCTCTCTGTCACATAGCCACTATTGTACGTTGGCTGACCACAACACGTTTGGCTTGTTGGTAAAACCGTTTCACAGCCCAAACGTTCC
>OBXY01000188.1_pt1 | contig 14266 bp, 19 predicted proteins | sample 1476701 | NCBI WGS metagenome assembly OBXY01 (sample SAMEA2580187, study PRJEB22360) | human gut metagenome | biome: human gut; feature: human-associated habitat; material: faeces | place: Denmark | collected 2008/2010 | reverse complement strand
GCCGATGAAAATATCCCGATTGAGTTAATGAAAGAAGCCGTAGTTCGCGGGTCATTAACTTATATGTTAGCCTTAGATTTACTTTTAAAACGCTATACTTCAGCCAAAGATTTTTGTGAAGAGCATTTCATTAACTTTTCTATTTTTAAACAAGTCAGTGACCGTTTAAACAATTATCTAGCTAGATTTAATTGTTATTTAAATTTAAAAAGGCGAGAAAAAATTTGTGGCAAAGAGAAAGATTTTCGTAGTTTCTTTTACTCCTTATTTTTCATTTCAGGAACGTCTCTCGTTCCTTTTTTATCTAAAACCAATCAAGCGCAATTGCAGAATTTTATTGAAATCATCAAAAACCGTTATCCTTACTTTACATATACCGATTTACGCAAATTAAAATTAATTATGTCCATAGGTTTACTCCGTTACCAATCTGATTTTACAATCAGCGATTATCCTGAAATTGCTACGATCAATTTAGCCTTTCCTTATTCAGAATTTCAATTATTAGTGAATGATTGTTTTATTAATGAACAAAAAGAACCCGATACATGGCGGGATGAAATTCGTTTCTACTATGATTTTTTCAGCACATTAACGATGTATTCACTTGAACAAATAGAAACGGTCAACTTTGCCAACTTAGCGATTATGGGCATGGATGAAAGTCCCCATGTCACCTGGATTTTTGAAAAATGTACGCAATTACAGTTGGATTTAAGCGCAATAGAAGTAGTCTTTTTGTTGGTTAATTTATCCAATGCCAGTGAGCGTCTCATTCATTTTCCTGTGGAAGAGGAATTGAGCTATGAGGTTGCTAATGTCTCTTTGTATGAAAAACAATACCCAAATGTTTCACGAACAACCAACTATTTCTTAAAGCGTTTGCCTTTTGACAAACAACATCCACTAGATGCGTTATTTAAAGAAACCATTTTTTTAATTATTCGGAGCGTTTTATTAAATAAACAAATTCCTGTTAAAATTTTACTTCATTCATCTATTAATCAGATACAAGAAAATTGGTTAGCGAAGGAAATCAATAATTATTGCGATGTTCCTTTGAAATTTGTTAATCATATTCAAGAAGTGCCTGACTTAGTCATTACTGACAAAAACAATCCGCTTTTTCACGCCAGTAAAACCTTTTATTGGCATCCCGTTCCTTATTTAGACGAATACCATAACTTAAAACAAGTCGTCCGCAAAATTTATTTTGCCAAATTACGTGGGGAAAACAGTTTGGAGGGAATCGGATGTTAACAGGATTACTTGATGTACCTTATCGTAAAAGTTTTGCTCTTTTAGAAGAATTACTCGAACGTCGTGAAGCAGAAGAGCAAACATTGGCGATTTCTACTTTAGCCACTCAATTAAAAATGCAACAAAATACCATTCTACAATCTGTAGCTTTGCTCCAAACAGAAATTGAAAAAAACGGCTGGGAGAACTTATTTTCTTTATCAGCAAATGCCAAAGAGATCACATTTTGGTTTGCACCCTATTTCCAACTGTCGTTTTTGATGCCCTACTTTGTCAAAAAAAGTTTCGCGTATCAAGTACTGACCTATGCCTTTAATCATAATGCAATTGATAGCAAACATTTTGAAAAAGTCCTAGAAATTTCTTCATCAACCTTTACGCGAAAAATTGGACAATTAAACCAATGGCTCCAAAAATATCAGATTGAAATCAATTTAAAACGTACCAATGTGTTGGTGGGCAAAGAAAAAGATATCCGGATTTTCTTTATGATGCTTTTTTGGAACAATTACTCTGAAGGGGATTGGCCGTTGCACACGATTACTAAAAAAGAAGTCCATAGTCTCTTTCGACGTTTAAAACATTCTGTTTCCTTCAATACAACACAAGATTTTACAAAAGACTTGATTTTTTCTGCGGTGATTTTAGCGCGTTGGAAAGAGGGCTTTTTTATCAAAGAAACTTTCGTAGAGGAAGAAGCGATTGTTAATCCCTTTGTTAATCTGAGTGAATTTGAATTATTTTTTAAAGAAGAAGCTTTACACCAAGTTCCAACAAAATTTATACAAAAAGAAGGGCTTTTTGCCTTTTTCTTATTAACGATTAGTGTCAGTTACGCCACACAAGATGTCTTGGAAATTCCAGCAGCACGGATGCATATGGTCCAGCTATTAGGCTCACCCATTAAAGAGATCATTTATCAACTGACGTCTTTTTATCAAATTAAATTGACATTTCACGAGTATCTTTATCTATATACTTCTATCCAAAATTTAAGTGTCTTTTTTAAGACCTTTGTTACGATTGCCAATCCATTTGTGCAAGAAAGCTTTTTAAAAGAAGCACTTCAAAAAAATCCGAGTCTCTACAAAGATGTGAAGCGACTTACAATTGAAATGCTTCCAACATTGATGGGCAATGAAAAATTGTTAGTTGACTGCTTGTTCATTCTTTTCTGTACACTGAAAACGAAATCTTTACCACCGATTCGTGTCTTAGTACGGACCAACCAAAGTAACTTAATTTTAGATACCCTTTATGAAAAGCTAAGTAAAGCCGTGGATAAAAAATTAATTTTTGTCGCTTCACCAGAAAAGCCTTTCGATGTAATTATTACAAATATCTTTTCAGAAATTAGTGTCAAATCAACGATTCCTACTTATATGTTGATTTTTCCGCTAGCATTGGTGAACTAGCGCAGAGCTTAGAAAACTTAAATACACAAATTGTCACCAAACAAAGTCCACGCCACTTTTAAAAGTTTTCACGTGAAACATTTTAAGTGATAAAAATTACAAAAAACGCCAAAAGGTAGCAGAAAAACTGCTACCTTTTGGCGTTTTTTACGAAAATTTTCAATGTTCCACTCTAGTGATACCGAAACGTAGAACATTCATTTACTAACTACTCATTTTACATGACGTTGTTATTTTCTGTCACCAATTCTAGCTCTTGTAAGTAATGATCCAAAGTCGCGTGATGTTGATCGACATCGGCTAACTCTGTTTCAATTTTAGCTAAACGCGTGTTCATGCGTTGAATTTCCGTTAGTGTTTGTTGTAAAACGTTTAAAATCCGTTCATCGTTAGGCATTGAAATCACTCCTTGTCCATTTATAGTTCTGAGCCGTGTTCAATCTCTTCAATCGTTTCAAGAGACAAATCTTTGGCATCATTTTTAGCTTTGTGGAAGACCATATATAAAATGGTACAAACGATTGGGATACAGCCTGCTAAGAAGTACATTTGTTGGAATGACATAAAGTTACGTAATTCACCTAAAACGTACGGACCAACCCCTAATCCAAGGTCTAAACCGATGAAATAAGTCGATAAAGCAATCCCGATACGGTGAGGACTTGGGCTTTCTTGAAGACAAACCGCTTGGCCATTTGACATGAAAGTACCATAACCTAAGCCAATTAATCCACCTGAAACTAATAACATCCAACCAGACGTAGTCATACTTAATAAGAACAAGCCTAGTGTTAAGAAAATGTAGCTCGGATACATGACGTAGCGTTCCCCTTTGACATCGAAAATCCGACCTGTCGATGGACGTGTTAAGGTAATCACGACCGCATAGACGATAAAGAAGAAGGTGCTGACGTCAACTAAATCGATTACTTTGACATAAGAAGATAAGAAAGATAAGACACTTGAATAAGCAAGACCCATTAAAAAGGCGATAAATGTAATAAATAAAACTTTCTTTTCAACAAAACTATCAAAATTCCATTTAGATAAAGCTTCACGATGTTCAGGTGTTAACTCAATATTTTTCACTGGGAAAATGAAGCAAGCAATGGTTGTTAACAAAATTAAAATAATTGAAAAGTTAATAATGACATGGAAGTTGGAAACATTTAACAATAACATCCCAATAAATGGCCCAATGCCGGCTGCTAAACTAGTACTCAAACCATAATAATTGATCCCTTCCCCTTTTTTGTTTTTAGGGATATAGGCGGTAACAATTGCGTTGGTCGCTGTCGAAACGGTTCCGTAACCAAACCCATTTAAAAAACGGACCAGATAAAGAATGCCCATACTTGGCATATACATATACGCAACAGTCGTTAAAAGATAAAACAAAGCCCCATAACGTAAGACTTGTTTGCGCCCAATCAGTTCAAGGAGTTTCCCCATGAAAAGTCGTGCAAGCAATGTCCCGATGATGTAAATTCCTGAGGCCAAACCCGCTTGACCTAAAGTAGCGTGTAAGCTATCTTGCGCAATCACCGCAATAATAACCATTAATAAATAATAAACAAGATAGACAATGAAATTAATCACTGTAATACTGATAAAGCCTTTATTCAAAAGCTTTGTTGGTGTTTGTTCTGTCATAATTCTTTGAATTCCTCTCTCTTTTGTTCTGTTTATTTTGTGTTGCTATTTTTCAATAAAAGACCGCTATCCCCTCACTTTGATGACTTATCAAAAAATTTTCTGAAATTCATTTGCAGTTATTACTATACGAGATATCCGTTACAAAAAAATGTAAATTTGTGAATGATAAACGTTATCTACAAATAACTTCAACAAATGTTGTTGATTTTTGTTGAAGAAAGAGTCCTCAACTATTCTCAAAATATCGAATGGTTGAGGACTCTTTCTTTTAATTAAAAATAAGTTCACATCTATTACAAACTGTCTATAGTTTGACTCTATATGTCTAAGACATCGGTTACTTTTTGGCCAAATTGTCCTTGGATCGACTTTTCTAAGCCAGTATTTGCATTTTCTATTGAGCGTTTGGCTTGTGCTAAAGCATTTTTTTCCCTTCGCTTGCTTTTCTGTACTTTTTTACTCTGTTGTTGTAACAGCGATAAACCGAGAGACTGCGCTGTTACTTTTTGCAGATTCTTTTGGTATTCTTTCCATAATTTCTCCAATAACTCCATGAACATCCTCCTTCGTTAACTTTCCCGCTGTGCATTTAATTTTCTATACTTTATTTCTAACTCTTCCCTCTGACGGTAAAGTTTTCTCTTAGCATGACTTACTTCTTCTGAAAAGTCATATTCTAATCGGCCAAGCGCTTGTCTCGCTTGTTGTAGTGGTTGCTGATTTTCGGCAATCATTCGAATAGCAGACTGAATGTTATAATAGGTTTCTTCAGCGAGTTGTTGGCTTTTTCTCTGATAAGAAGCTAAGAGCATTTCTTGCTCATCTAACTCCCGCAATTGTCTGCGGCATCTTTCTAGCTCATCGGCTGTCGTCATGTTAAGGCTCCTTTCAGTTGGTTCGCTAATTCTTGATCTCTCTGAACCAATTCATTTATTTTAGCGGTAATTTGTTGGGTTAATTGAACAAATGAAGTTCTAATACGATTGATTTTGCTGAATTTTTGCTGGAAATATTCCAGATCTTGGTCAACCATCGTTTGTTTCGTACATTGGACTTGATCCATCGCCTCTCTCATTTCTGCATACGAAAGTTCTGGTGTATGTCGTTGAATGAGTTGCAATCCGTTTTCCCAATCTTCTTGTAATTCTTGCATCACTTTTTTGTAAATATGTAGGCACTCTTCCATCGCTACATCAAATTGTGATGCGGCGACTTTAACAACCGCTAAGGCTTGACTATCTTCTAAATAAATCCGTTCATTACTAGATAATCCGCCACCGCTCGCCGTTAAAGAAACACGTAATTCATTCAACTGATTAAATTGTTTCAGTTGTTCTTGAAGCCATTTGTTTTCTTTTTTTAAACGGTTGATTTCTGCCAATGTCTCAGGATTCGTGCCGTCGTAAGTCTCCAGCCCACGGATTCTATTTTTATTTTCTAAAATCTGCTGCGCCAGGATGGTTTGCTCGATTGCAACGCCACCATGCCCATCTGAATAGACAGCAATATCGCCAAATTTATCAATATAATTACCGGCATCATCAGTTTTAAACATATCCAAATCATGGCCGAACGTCTTTTTAACCCAACCGACAATTACGCCACTATAATTATCAACTCCAAAACTATAAAAAGGAATTTTCCCTTGTCCACCTGTTACAAAACTGCTGGTGACCGCATCTGAAGTATCATAGAAATTAATAATTTGACCTTTGTAGTTTTTAATTTGTTCGTCTGTCAATCCTGAACCAGCCGCACCATACGTGATGGCATTGTAGCCTTTCAAAACCGCAACATAAATTGCTTCGGCACCACCAAGAGAATGACCTGTCGTGTTAATTGTATAGCCAGCTTCAGGAGAATATTGGCGCTCAATCTGACTGGCATATGTTAAAGCAGCTTGGAACGCTCCAGCTTGGTGTTTGTTATTAAAGCCAATTTCTCGAAAATTGGTTTTCCAATCTTGCCATGATTTGGTACCAGCGTAGACAATGGTGAGATTTTGGTTGATTACGGATTGGGGATAGCCTTTGATGTCTTTCAAATCATCTTCGTCCCAAGATTTATATTCATCTTTAATTTCCGCTACCGTCATAGCTTGCATGCTGTTGCTTCTTGGTTCATGTTCGTATCCGAAGGTATCTTTATCGGTGTCAATGGTGTCGATTACAATGTGATTTGTTCCTTTTATTTTCTCATTGATTTGAACATTTTCCTTCTCTACTTCGTATACTTTGTTCGAAATTTTCCGGTAATTATCCATTACTTTATCCCTCCTTCATCATACACAATTGAGTCCTCTGGCATTTTCTTCTTTGTGGGCTTATCTTTTTTTTCAATGTAATAGGGACCTTTGCCTGTACCGTTTGTTATGCTATAAATGAACTTTTCAGTTTCTGCTGATATCGTGTCTAAATCCACTTCTTCTTCATACACGTCGTTGATGGTAAAATAAACTTTTAATGTATTCATTGGTCCTACTATAAAACTAGTAAATTCTACTTTGTTGATATTAGAGTATTCTCTAATACTTTTCATTTTTTGTAGATATTCTTTTTCTGTTATTGAACCATTTCCTCGATTATATTTTTTCTTTATTTCTTCCGATTTTTCTTTATTTTTTGTATAAATCCGATAGTTATTATACAAATAGTTTGCTAAATCTGTTTGGATTTCGTGTAATTTTGCTTTTTCTTGTTCGTCCATGTACCATTTCCCTCCAATTCCTATGATTAAGATAATGAGTAATCCGATTAACCATTGCTTCCTATGTTTCACTGATTCACCTCCTTGTTCTTTATGTACGATAATTTTTATTGGTTTGTTCCTTTATATGTCATCGATTACAATAAAGTCAGTACCTTCAAGCTTAGTATTTATTTTATCCTTTTGAACGCCGTAGACCTTATCTGATAAAATTCTATTCTGATCCATTAACGAATTCCTCCTTCATCATACGTCACTAAATTTTCTGGTAAAGGTAAATTGGTTGCTGTTGGCTTTTTCTCAAGATAATAGGGGCCTTCTCCCTCATGCTCACCGATTTTGAATACTAACTTATTTGTCTCTGCGGAAATAGTGTTGAGATACGTCTGTTTATCTAGCTTATTATTTATTGTATAGTGTACTTTCAACATTTTCATTGGACTTACCGAAAATCTGGTAAATTCTATTTTGTTGATGTCGGAGTATTCTCTTAACGCACTTAATTTATTAAAATACTCCTCTTCTGAAATACTTCCTTTCCCCTTATTAAACTCTTGATAAATCTCTTCGACTTTTTTTTGATTTCTCGTATAAATCCGATAGTTATTATACAAATAGTTTGCTAAATCTGTTTGGATTTCGTGTAATTTTGCTTTTTCTTGTTCGTCCATGTACCATTTCCCTCCAATTCCTATGATTAAGATAATGAGTAATCCGATTAACCATTGCTTCCTATGTTTCACTGATTCACCTCCTTGTTCTTTATGTACGATAGTTATCCATTACTTTATCCCTTCTTCATAATACATAATTTTATTCTTTGGCACTGTTACAGAAGTTGGCTGTTCTTTTCTTTCCAAAACATAATTATTTATCGTGTTGCCTGTGTTAAAACTATAGCGAAATTTTCCTGTTTCTGCTGAGATAGTACTTAATGTTGTATTATCTTCATACACATCGTTAATAATAAATTCGACCTCTAAACCTTTCATTGGCCCTACTGCAAAACTGGTAAATTCTACTTTTTTAATATCGGAGTATTTGGCAATTTCATCTAATTTATTTGAATACTCTCGATAACTCAATTCTCCATTTCCCTTATTATATTTCTTCTCTAATTGTGCTCTTTCTTGCTCATCAAATGTATAAATTCGATAGTTATTATACAAATAGTTTGCTAAATCTGTTTGGATTTCGTGTAATTTTGCTTTTTCTTGTTCGTCCATGTACCATTTCCCTCCAATTCCTATGATTAAGATAATGAGTAATCCGATTAACCATTGCTTCCTATGTTTCACTGATTCACCTCCTTTTTGCCACGCAACGACTTTTTAATTAAATTTTAACAAAACCACCTATCAAAGGAAAGCTATATTTAATCCAATTTTAATAAACTGGATAATATTAAAGAATATAAAAAAAGAGTTTGGACAATCGCCCAAACTCTTCTGAAAAATCTTCTCTATTTTCGTCCTAAAATCCATGAAACGATGGCAACTAAAATCACTGCCCCGATAATCGATGGCACAATAGCCATCCCAGCTAAGCTTGGTCCCCATGTGCCTAAAATGGCTTGACCAATTGTTGAACCAACTAACCCTGCAATGATATTGGCAATAATGCCCATCGATGATCCTTTTTTAGTAATTGCTCCAGCGATTGCCCCAATGACACCACCGACAATTAATGCCCAAATAAAGCCCATGATTGTTTCCTCCCTTTAACTGTTTATTCTACACGTGGTTCCATATTTTCTTTGACTTGTTCTGTTCCTTTATTCACAGCTTTTTTTGCTTTTTCTGTTTGTTCAGAAGCAAATTCACCGGTACTTTTGGCAGCGCCTGTGACTTTATCTTGAACCGTTTCGCTATCTTCTTCGTATTCTTCTTTTGATTTGATATCAACTACGTTAACATTCACTTCAATCACATCTAAGTGGGTCATTTTTTTCACTTCACGGCTGATTAATTCTTTCATTTTTTCGTAAATGTCTTGAATATCTTTGCCGTATTCTACTACGATATCCATATCAACAGCGACTTGTTTTTTACCAACTTCGGTATCAATACCAGCTGTGACGTTATCTGTGTTTACTAATTTTTCAGCAATATTTGAGAAAAAGCCGCCATCGACTGTTAATAGACCATCGACATTTTCTAAGGCTAAACCGATAATTTTTTGAACGACTTTATCTTCAAATGTTAATTCACCTTTGATTGCATGATCTTCTGGTGTGTGTGGTCCGTTTCCTGCTGGTTTTGGTACATTATTGAATTTTTCGTTACTCATGGTTCATTCCTCCTAGTTTCTTCTATTATTGCTTTATTTTTAATAAAATAATAACCAATTATTGAACACGAGGTGCCGTGTTTTCTTTGACTTTTGTCTTGCCTTTAGTTACCGCATGTTTGGCTTTGTTGGTTTGTTTTGACATAAAACTACCTGTCGCTTCAGCGGCGTTGCCAAGCTTATCTTGGACTGTTTCACTTTCTTCTTGGTACTCTGCTTGTGTTTTGATATCTACTACGTTGACATTGACTTCGATTACTTCCAAGTGAGTCATTTGTTGGACTTCACGAGTAATAACCTCTTTCATTTGATCATAAATGGTCTCGATATCTTTCCCATATTCGGCTACAATGTCCATATCCACTGCGACTTGTTTTTTGCCGACCTCGGTGTGAATGCCTGTTGTAACATCTTCACTGTTAATCATTTTATCTCGTAAATTCGAGAAAAAACCACCGTCCACAGTTAACAAACCGTCGACTTCTTCCAAAGCAATGCCAATAATTTTTTGGATTACTTTATCCTCAAACGTCAACTCACCTTTAACAATCGATACATTTGCATTTTCCATAGCCAAAACCTCCTATTTATGATGAAAATAATTTTTGACAATGCCTGTCTGTTCCAAATACAAACCTAGCCAAATACCTAGTCCTGTCAGGAGTACCACTAACAATGTTTTAAAGAAGCCGATTGACAGAAACAAGATTGCAAAAACCAAACCGACTAGGCCACCAATTAACGGAACGGCATATTGTTTTATCCATTCAACCATTGTACATCCCTCCTACTCCACACGTGCTTGTGTTTGCTGTTGTTGTGGTCGTTTCATTGATTGAATATCTTCAAAATGAACATCAATCGTAATCTTGTGACCAGTTCCCACCAAACGAGCAAGCCGTTCTTCCATTGTTTTTGACCAAGCTTCTGTTTGTCCAATTAAATCCGCCGTTCGTTTCAGTGTGCCTTTGACATTGACCTTAATGCGCCGTTTTGTCGCCTTTACACGAATGGTTGGTGCTTCCAGAAAGTCACTGTCTTGCAAGCTAGAGCGTACAAATCCTTCGATGGCTTTACGGTGTAACACTAACTTTCCTTGCTCTTCTTTTAATTCAAACGTGCCTTTTCTTCTTGGGAATAAAAGAATGAATAAAAAGAGAAAGAGCATAATTCCTAGTAAAACCAGCGCTACCCAAAAAATTGCTTGACGTGCGTACTCGTTGTCTTGCAAGAACCATTGGACATTATCTGGTGGTTGCCAAGCTGTATCGGCTGACCAAGTGGTAATGGCCACCGCGCCAAATAATGCCATTAAAATCAGTGAACCTAGAAGCAAAAGTATTTTAACAACTTTATTCACGGAACATCCCTCCTAAAGATTAATTGCTTCTCCACCAGTTACGCCATAAACTTGAGCCGTAACATAACTTGCATCATTGGACGCCAAGAAAACATAAACAGGGGCTAATTCAGCAGGCTGACCCGCACGTTCCAGTAAAGAATGTTGCCCAAATTCTGGCAACTCTTCAATTGGTTGTCCATGATCTAACTGTAACGGTGTCCAGATTGGTCCTGGAGCCACGCCATTTACCCGAATGCCTTTTGGTGCCAGTTGTTTTGCTAAACCAACGGTAAAGTTGGCAATTGATGCCTTCGTTGCTGCATAATCCAACAAATGCTCACTGGGATTAAAGGCTTGGACGGAAGTCGTTGTCACAATACTACTTCCGGCAGGCAAGTGAGGCACTGCTGCTTTGACAATGCCAAACATCGCAATAATATTGACATGGAAAGTGTCTATCACTTGTTCCATTGGTAATTCTTCAATAGCGGCACAGGAAATTTGTTGGGCAGCATTAAAAACAAGGTTATCCAAGCCGCCTAATGCTTCACGAGCTTGTGCAACCAATTCTTCAGGTGCCTGTTTATCTCTTAAATCTGCTAGCAAAAGAATGACTTTTCGGCCAGCTTCTCGTATATAGTGCGCCACTTCTTCGGCGTCTTTTTCTTCACCTGGGAAAAAATGTAAGGCGATATCTGCGCCTTCGCGAGCAAAAGCAATCGCCGCAGCTCGTCCAATCCCAGAATCACCGCCTGTAATTAATACCCGACGATTTTCTAATTTGTGATTTCCGACATAGCTGTCTTCCCCACAATCTGGTTTAGGGACCATTTTGTCCTGTAATGCGGGAGTTTCTTGATCTTGTTGCGGAAATCCATCACTATAAAATAACTTTCTTGGGTCTTTTAAGTTTGGTTCTGTCATTAAATCTCCTCCCTTTCTACTATTACCTTAATACAATTTTTTCTTTTTGAAAAGTATTTGAGCACATAAAATAAAAAAATATTTTTAATACTCATTAAGCGAAATTTTTGGCAAAATTATCTAAAAGCTGATTTTATTTTTCAAAATAGCGTTTAATTGACCTTTTTTATCAACATTTGTTATTGACATATGATGTCCAATTCGCTTAAATAAGAAAGAAGCCCAACAGGCAAAAACAAAAATATTTAGAGATAATTGAGGATTTACCGCCAATGAGAAATGTTTTACAAGACTACTTAGATGAACATTCCTTTCGAGTCGTTGTAAAAAAGAAGAAAAATTATTTAACTTATGAAGGACTGCAAGATCGTTATGCCTATATTTTAAAAAGTGGCATCATCAAAACTAGCGTTATTTCCAAAGACGGTCGTGAATTTAATTTACGTTATATCAACAATTTGGAAATTGTTTCATTGCTACGTGATGAATATTCAGAATTTATTGATGCACCTTTTAATATTCGCATCGAATCTCCACAAGCAGAACTTTACCAAATCGACCGTGTTCAATTTTGGCGGGATATCAATAATAGTAAAGACTTGCAAATGTATGTCAAAGAATACTATCGGGACCGTTTAATGCATTCCATGAAAAAGATGCAGCAAATGTTGATGAATGGCAAATTTGGGGCCGTTTGTACACAAATCTATGAAATGTACGATTCATTTGGCGTAGAAACAGAGGAAGGTATTTTAATTGATTTCGTGGTGACCAATGAAGAAATTGCGCATTTTTGTGGGATAACTTCTGCTAGTAGCGTTAACCGGATGATGCAGCAACTAAAAGAGTTAGGGGCAATTGAACTACGTAACCGCAAAATTTTGATTAAAGATTTAGATATGATTAGAGATAACATTATTGTTTAACATCAGTACCCCCGCAAGTTTGACCTTGCGGGGGTACTTTTTCATCCACTTGACAACACGTATTACACGTATTAAAATATATCCTGTCAGGAGGTATTGTGCACATGCCAATGACACAAAAACAAATGGTCAAATTGCTAAAAAAGCACGGTTGGTTACCAACCGATGGTGGAAAAGGCTCCCATATAAAAATGGAGATGTCTGGCAAAAGACCCATCATTATCCCACACGGAGAATTGAAAAAAGGAACCGAAATAGGGATTTTAAAAGAGGCAGGGCTGAAATAGCCTTCCTCAATGATTGATAAGGAGGCATCATTCATGCTAATTAGTTATCCTGCATGTTTCTACAGTGTCGAAAATGGTTACTATGTTTATTTCCCAGATATAGGTGGTTCTGGTACGCAAGGAGATACAATTCCTGATGCAATTGCGATGGCTTCCGATTATTTAGGTATGATGTTATCTGATGATATTGAACATCAAAGAACAATCCACCAGCCATCTCCTATCAATACGTTGTCATTAGAAGATAATAATCCCTTTAGAGATGACGATGACTTCAATTTTAATCTTGCAGACTCGTTTGTTTCTATGGTAAATGTAGAACTAAATGATTATTTAGGAACAAATACGTTAGTCAAAAAAACCGTCACCATTCCCAAGTGGTCTGATGAACTCGGGAAAAAAAATAAATTGAATTTTTCTAAAACCTTGACCGATGCCATCGTTGAAAAGTCGCTACATGTTTTAAAGTAGCCTTGAGAAAGCACCCCCGCACGCTTGACCTTGCGGGGGGTGCTTTTTATTTTTCAGTGACAATATTCAATGGAAACTGACCTTTTTCTAAATTAAATGTCCGACCAGCCGTCAGCTGAAGCATTTCTTTTTTCATGCCTTCCGCCAAACGTACATCGCCAAAGCTTTCAATCATATCAATAACGGCGATTACTTCTTTATAATATCTCATTTTGCCAGTGTACAGATAATACGTAAGGTTTTTTAAGTAACGTAAGTTAAAATGAATATAGTAGATTTCAGCAGGAATCGTGGTAACACTCACTAGCGCTAAATATTCCCGAGCTTTCGCATAATTTTTCTTATAAAGTTCCCCAGTAATGATATTTAGGTAAAAACCATAGGCAACATTTAGTGTTTGGGTATCACGTAATTCAGCATCTTTGACAGGAAACATCTGATCAAGAATCTGAAGGACTTCATTTTCAGAAAACAAGGCGGCAGGATTAGTCACCATTTGATAATCGTAGTATGTATAGTAGCTTTTGCTAGAGATAAGCGCGAGAATTACCATTCGATCGGTTTCATCAAATTCTGGAATTTCCTCCCAATCATTACTAAACGTTAATTTAATATCTGTGTAAATAGACATTTCCAACGCATTTTTATGAGGATTGCGCTCTAATTGATAAAAATAATGAATGAGATTCTTTTTTTCACTTGTATTGTTCAACCCCAGTTGACAACACTCAATTTGATGTTTGACTTCTGAAGAAGCCATGATTCTCGTATCAGATACCATAAAAAAAAATTCATTAAAGGTAATCCCCAGTGACTGCAACGCCGTCATTAAATCCTCGTAACTTAGCTTGGCTTCACCAATTTCGATTCTTCGATAGGTTTGTTTCCCCTTTTTTGGCAAAACATCTTTCTGAGCAATTTTTTTCTTTTTTCTAAAATATTTTAGAGCACCTAGCACATCCATAATATCCCCCTTTTATAATGAAAATA
>OBXY01000180.1_pt1 | contig 15366 bp, 9 predicted proteins | sample 1476701 | NCBI WGS metagenome assembly OBXY01 (sample SAMEA2580187, study PRJEB22360) | human gut metagenome | biome: human gut; feature: human-associated habitat; material: faeces | place: Denmark | collected 2008/2010 | reverse complement strand
TAGGATTACCTACTTTAACTGTGTTGAACTCAACTTCGTCTTTGGTTGCATAGGTCACTTTACCGTTCGCTTCCTGTTTCACGGTTAAGTTTTTACCAGCCACCATTTCAACAGCTTTGCCCGGGTTGATCACTTCATCACCAGTAGATGTAGCATCTTTTTCACCGCCTTCAACTTTAGATGTTTTCAGCGTAAAGCCAGAGTTGTTAATCATATCCGCAACATTTTTAGCCGTAGCAACGCCTTTATTATCTAAAGCGTTATTTAAGGCTGTTTCAGCAGCTTTTACTTTATTCTTAGCCGCTTCTTTTTGCTCAGGTGTTGCTGCAGCAGCCAACTCGTCTTTTGCATTTTTTAATGCTTTTTGAAGATCAGGATTAGTTGACGGGGCAATAACAGAACCGTCTTTGCTTGAAACAAGCTCGGCTGTTTTAACATCAGGCTCTGCTACATCAACGGTAATAGTGCGAATACCTGTCGTAGGATCGGTTTTACCCGATACTTTGGCTGCGTTTTTGCCGACGAATTTCACTTCGTTAGCGTTTTTCACTTTGTCAGAGTATTCTGCAGCAGTAACTGCACCGTCTGCACCTGTTGTTTTGTCAGAGGATACAATCCAACCCATGTTACGCAAATCACCTACAGTAGCGGCAGTATTGTCGCTTACTTTAGGTTCTCCTGTCGTAGGTTTAGACAAGTCAACTAAACCAGTGTTTTTAGCCGTTGTACCTGGTACATTACCACCATACGTATCTAATCCAGATTTCACATTCGTAACTTTCACTGGATCTGTTCCATTAGAGCCAGATACTTTAAAGTCTCCCTCATCAGTTTTACTTAATTTAGGACCTTGTTCTCCACCTACTTGTACAGTATTGAAAGATACATCATTTTTAGTGGTAAATGTGAACTTGCTACCTGCTTGTGTAATCTTGATGTTTTTATCTGCTTCAAAGGTAACTTTATCGCCTGCTTTCACAGATTGATCTGTAGGTGTTGCTCCTAACTCACCAGCAGTTGTTTTGTCAGAGGTAGCAATCCACGCCGCACTATTCACAGCTTTTACCACAGAATCTACAGTAGCAATTTTTCCAGCATCATTATCTTTTACTTTTACAGTACCTGGATTAGTTCCAGTTGTAACAGGTTCAATTTCGCCAGTATTAACTTTTAAACCCTTGTCATCGGTTGTAAGAGTGTTATCGGCAGCTTTTACTTTAACGCCTTCATTTGTTACTTCTAAAGACTTATCTGCCGGTTTAACAGAGATAGTATTTCCTGTCGGATCTTTTTGTAGACCATTACCAGTATTGACACTGTATTTGATTTTGCTGGTTTTGCCGTCTGTATTTTCAACAGATACAGTTGTGCCGTCGCCGTCAACAAAATTAACGGTGTCATAGGCGGTAACAAAATCTTTTGCTGTGGTATTTCCTTGCAAGTTCCAGCCAGCATTCAATACATCGCCTACGGTTGCGGCGTTGTTTTTGATGTCATCTACATTATTCGGTTTGTCTGCTTTATTTTTTGGCTCAGTTGTACCTGTTTTCGCACCTTCAAGATTGCCGGCTACGTCGGTAATCGCATTACCGCCGTTGTTTAAGCCGTTTTCAGTCAATGAAACTGGGCTCTTACCTGCTGTTACTGGAGTAATAGTAACACCTGCATTAGTCAGCTTAGTTGTCGGCGCAGTATCTGAGCCTTTAAACTCTGCGCTGGTCAGGTTGGTTAATACAGGGTTCAGACTGTAGGCAAAATCGGCTTTTCTGATTTTCTTTTTAACTTTTTGGTTTTTATTAAAATCATCCGGAACTTCAACTTCAACTTCGGTTTCATCACGATCTAACTTCAAGTTGTTACCGACTTGGAATTGGACTTTATCTTCCGAACGGATTGCAGTTTCATAATCCTTTTTCGCAGAGTCCACATTTGCATTTTTTTGTTTTGATGTGAATTCGCCTGAAGATCCCGTTACCACATTACCGCTTGTGTTAAAACCTGCTGCAATTTTTTTGGTGATGGAGTTTAACTGAGAGCCGTTGATTGCATCGGTAGAATCTTCTGCCACGCGACCGGCTGCCACGTTTTTCAATTGACGTTCTGCACCGGAGCTACCGAAAGATACGACGTCGCCTTCAGAGGTATTAGTACCGCCCGCCCATTTAAATGTGTAAGCAATCTTGTCTTTGTCGTTATCGGAAACAATATTGCCGTCGCTGTCGTAGTTTACGCTTAATTGGCGAGTACCCACCAACGCGGTTGTAGAGCCTGTACCGATTGCTACCGCATTTTGTTTAGTCGCATGTGCTCCGGTACCTAATGCCAGAGAACCGATAGCATCAGCCCGTGCACCCGCACCGATGGCCGTTGCCAAATTTCCTTTTGATAATGCATGAACACCCAAAGAAGTTGAAGCATGGCCGTTTTTATTTTTCGCATCGGCAAAGTCAAGGGTGGATACATCCATATCGAGGCCTGTTAGCTCCTTATATGCCTCAGCGATGGTTCCTGGAGTCGTTGTTGTTTCAGCAAAAGTATAATTACGGGTAACGTCTTTACCGTTAATTTTCTCGGTTACGCTTTTAGCGGTTATGCCGCCAGTTGCTTTTTCAAACTCTGTTCTTTGATTAGCAGCCGATGAAATATTCGAGCCGCCAATCATAATAGAGGAATCACCTTGCGCATTGGTGCCCAAGCCCATGGCAATTGCCCCCTGATTACCAGAAGCAATAGCGCCTTTACCAACAGCAATATCAGATTCTTTGGTAGATTTTGCTTCGTGACCTACGGCAACGGAAGATTCCACTGCATTGGCTTGATAACCTACGGCAACCGCAGATTCTTTAGCACGGGCAGCCGTACCGGCAGCTACGGCATAATTACCCTGAGCTTCCGCGCCCATACCGATGGCGACTGCTGCCTCCGCATTTGCCAAGATAGACGCACCGGAACCGATGGCTGTGGAACCAAAGGCACCTTTTCTAACGATAGAGTTTGTACCAATCGCCACGCCTAATGGTGTAGTTGAATGGGCCTGCATACCGATTACGGTTGAACCATCTTGACCGTAGCTAGCACGATAAGATCTATCTAAGCCTGCACCTACCAGTTCTTCATATTTCTTGCTAATTGTAATAGGCTGTCCATTTTTTCCTGTGCCAGGTGTTGTGGGCGCATCGTAATCATTTACAGTATTCGCTGGTCCACTAGTTGGATTTGCTGCTTTAAAATAATTCTTTCCGTCATAGGCTTGAATATCATTACCACCAATAACGATAGAGCCCATACCGGCTATAGATTGCGCACCAATAGCTACCGATTGGTCACCGATGGCACGGGTGTTACGCCCTAAAGCTGTCCCTTCATTAATATCTACGCCTTGGAAAGAAAAGAAACCATCTTTAGCGGCTGTTCCTGAATTATTAAAATTACTTAATGTTGCTTTTGTGCCGCCAAAAGCTTTCACCAATACGGTAGCATTATCATCCGGATCGGTACCATTACCCGTCGGTAAACCGTCTGCCCCAATCGCACGATACCCAGCACCAGCACCAGCACCAATGGCTACGGAAGAGTTAATAGCTGTATTATTTCTATTAAGCCCCGTATAAGATGAGACGCCAATAGCTACGCCACCTGCAGCTTCATTAGTACCTGTTCTCGTGACATCAGTAGCTGCTCCAGTTTTACTAGAGCCGGCTGTTGCATTATAGCCGACAGCAACGCTATGTCCGCCCCCTTCATCACGGCTTTTGGCTTCTTTACCAATGATAATATCGTTATTTTTCTTTGCTTCGCTAGATGAACCAAAAGCAATTGTATCATTCGCTGTAGCCTTTGCCTCATTACCAAATGCCATTGAGCGCTGTCCACTTGCTTGTGTACTTCTACCAAGGGCTACAGTATTGAAACTTGTAGCCTTTGAATTTGTACCTAAGGCAATCGTATCAGCTCCGTTTGTATTAGAATTATCGCCTATCGCTATGGCTCGATCTCCCTCCGCCTTACTACTAGTGGATATTGCCACGGATTTATTACCAATCGCTTTAGATCCAACACCGATTGCCTCTGCAAGAGTTCCCGATGCTTGAGAGTCAATTCCCACTGCAATTGCACTATCTCCTGTGGCTTGTGCTTTTCTACCTACCGCTACTGCATTGTTCTGAGTAGCCTTAGATTCTTTACCCACAGCAACAGCATTATTTCCTGAAGCATCTGACGATGTCCCCCAAGCAACACTGTCGCCAGATCCTGTTCCCTGCGCATTAACGGCTGCATAAGCTGAATGACCGCTTAATAGAGCCAAGGCGATGGCTGAAGATTTAATAAAATTGCCTGAAAATTTGACCGCACTTCCTTGTGAATTTGATGAACTTTGTTTTTTATGTGCTTTGGTTAATTCTGAAACCGCCACCCAAGATTGCGTTGCTTGGCTCCAAACGATACGGAAGATTTTATTCATAAATATCTCTCTAACGATGTTTAAAAATCCCCTTAATCTCTTATTTAATTAATAAAAGAAGTAAGGCGTAAATAAAGTGGAAGAATTATACAGACTTAGTCATGAAATTCAATTTAAAAATACAATCTTTACGATAATTTACATTTATCAATGTGTAATAAAAAATAATAGCAAACGTTTGCTTTTTTTGCGCAAGAAGTAAGCAAAAGAGCGGTGAGTTTTAGGAGAGTTTTTATTGGAAAAAAGCAAATATACTTATCAAAAATAAAGGCCGCAACGTGCGGCCAATTTTTTAGAATTCTTTTGAAATTAAACTTTCTGCTAATTGCAAATCAAGTGTGGAATCAATATCAATGGAACGATAAGTTGGCATTAAATAAAAACGCATTGGCGCAATAAAAAAGCGTTTTTCTTCAAAGAGACTTTCGATGTCATTAATATAAATTGCGCCATTTGCACGATACGATTTCGGTAATTTTTGGCGAGGGGCTTCAAAATCCGTTAATTCGTGAATAGGCTGAACTTCGGTGCCGGCATGCGCAATAAAGAAATAAAGCAAGCCTGCATTTACGGCATTGTCATCTTGTTCGGTAATCCGAAAGCTTTATGCACTTCACTACAAGCGGCCATACAAGTGTTGCATCCAATGCAATCCTTCGGATCTCCGATTACAAAACGATTCATACATTCCCCTCCTTGTATGTAAATAACGTTTTTACAATAACCACTCTGCCTATAAAGATACACCTATGAAAAAGTAAAGCTAAAGAAATAATTCGAAAATTTGTGATTAAGATCAAAAGATTTTCACTGCTGTAATATAACTGTTAAACCATCGTAAAATATAATAATTTTATGTAAAAAAAACTGAATAAATTTTAAATAAATATTACCTTTATTATCTTCTAACCTCACTATACAAATTTGTAGGGTTACATGATAAAATTCTCTCATTAAAGTAGGTTTATTGAGATACAATAAACTACTTATCTCATAAATATTACAACTAGGGACAGATTATGTGTTTAGGTATTCCAGGACAAATTATTCAAGTTGCAGACAGTGCATTACAGCTTGCTGTAGTCGATGTGTGTGGTGTTAAAAGAGAAGTTAATATTTCATTAATTTGCCAAGATGATCCAAAGCCTCTAATTGGTAAATGGGTGTTAGTTCATGTTGGTTTTGCCATGACAATTATTGATGAAGAAGAGGCCAAACAGACTCAAGAAGCTTTAATTGCTATGAGTCAGTTAGAACATGAAGTTGGTGACTTTCTTGGGCTAAATCAAAAATAAACAGGACAAGCTCGTTATGAAAGGGATTGAATTACGCATAAAAGGAAAAGTTCAGGGCGTGGGATTTCGCCCTTTTGTTTGGCTTCTGGCAAATCAATATAAGTTAAACGGAGATGTAAATAATGATGGACAAGGCGTATTAGTTCGTTTTGTCTCCCCACCAGCAGATGCACTCAAGCAATTTTTGTCCGACTTGCAAAACAAACTCCCACCGCTAGCACAAATTACTGATATGACTCAGCGCCCAATAGATTGGCCAGAAGCAACCGCTGTAGCGGGCTTTACCATTCGGGAAAGTGAAAACAATCAAATGGACACACAAATTATTCCTGATGCAGCTACCTGTCCACATTGTTTAGCTGACTTATTCGATCCTAACAATCGACGTTATCATTATCCCTTTACCAATTGTACCCATTGTGGTCCGCGTTTTACCATCATCAAGGCAATTCCTTACGACCGAAAAAACACGGCGATGTCTGTTTTTCCGCTCTGTCCACAATGTGAAAAAGAATATAAAGATCCCGCTGATCGTCGTTTTCATGCTCAACCCAATGCTTGTTCTGTTTGCGGCCCCCATATTTGGTTACAAGATCGAGAACAAACGCTTGCTACTCATGAAACTGCGCTAAAACAGACCGCACTTTTATTGCAACAAGGCAACATTGTCGCCGTTAAAGGTTTAGGCGGTTTCCATCTAGCCTGTGATGCAAATAACCAAAAGTCTGTTGATTTATTACGTCAACGGAAACATCGTCCGACAAAACCGTTAGCCATTATGGTGCCTGACCTGCAGTTTTTACAAGATTTAAGTGCCCAAGAAACAGAATTACTAACCAGCAGTGCTGCGCCAATTGTACTTCTTTCAAAACACAAAGTGCCGCATATTGCCGATAACATTGCGCCAAACTTACAGGAAATCGGAGTAATGCTTCCAAGCAACCCACTACAGCATTTGTTGTTACGAGCGGTTAATCGTCCGCTCGTGATGACGTCTGCGAATGCAAGCGGACATCCTCCTGTATTGAAAAATGAACATGCAGTGGAACAATTAGCTGATTTAGCTGATGTTTATCTTTGTCACAACCGCGATATTTTGCAACGTGCTGATGATAGCCTTGTTCGCGTTGCCTTCGATGGATTAGAAACGCTACGCCGTGCTCGTGGCTATGTGCCAGATGAAATACCACTTGAAACACAAAGCACAAAAAATGTGTTGGCGTTAGGGTCTGATCTGAAAAATACATTCTGCCTACTACGTCACAATAAAGCTGTACTGAGCCAACATATTGGCGACACAGCAAATGAACAAGTACGGTCACAATTGAGTGAAAATCTTGAATTATTTCAGCAGATTTATCAATTTAAACCAGACATCATCGCGGTTGATGCTCACCCCGGCTATTTTTCATCTTCCATCGGGAAAAAACTTGCTGAACAGCAACAAATCCCCTTCATCGAAGTGCTGCATCACCATGCACACATTGTCAGTGTCATGGCCGAGCAGCATTGTAATGAACCTGTAATCGGTCTTGCACTAGACGGTATCGGCATGGGCAAAAATGGACAACTTTGGGGAGGCGAATGCCTACTCGTTGACTATCAACATAGTCAATATTTAGGTGGTTTGCCAGCTGTTGCTCTACCAGGCGGTGATCTTGCAGCGAAACAACCTTGGCGCAACTGGCTGGCTCACCTGCATCAATTTGTGCCACAATGGCAAGAAATACTCACAAAAACTTGTGCTGAACCGAATTGGCAAATACTAGTCAATGCCATTGAGCGCGGACTCAATTGCCCACCTATATCATCTGCAGGGCGTTTATTTGATGCCGTAGCTTATGATCTCGGTATTGCACCAACCATTGTTTCTTGGGAAGGTGAAGCGGCTTGCCATCTAGAAGCTCTGGCAAATAACTCATCCTTTGCTACACACCCAAAAAGTGCGGTCAATATTCCAGTAAAAATGCCGCTTATCGGCAATAAACTGGATTTGGCTTACTTTTGGCAAAGTTGGTTAAATTATCATGCTTCTGTTGAAGATAAAGCCTTCGCCTTTCACTATGCTCTCGCACAAGGGTTTGCTGAACTTGCTGCAAACCAAGCACGCAAGCACCAATGTCGTACGATCGTGTTATCTGGTGGCGTGATGCACAACCAACTACTACGTCGCTTATTAAAAGAAAATTTGAGCGAATTCCATGTACTAAGTGCACATAAACTACCGATGGGTGATGGTGGACTCAGTTTAGGTCAGGCTGTTATTGCCATGCATAGAAACTGATAATTCCTAATATTAAAATATAAGAAAAAGAGTTAATCGAAAAATAACGATTAACTCTTTTGTTTTTGTATTTCTTTTTTATCTTTTTATAGCGGAATACTGGAAAAGAAAACCAATAACAATGGTGGTAGAATATTCGTCACAAAACCGAATGAAATCGCAATTGGCATGACTTCAATGCCCCCCGCCTTTTGAATAATCGGCAAAGTGCAATCTATTGCAGTCGCTCCCGTAATTCCAATTGCCGTCGAACGAAAATGACGCATAAATAATGGGATGACAAATAAACTCACAATTTCACGGGATAAATCATTAAAAAAAGCAATACTACCCTGCACTGGTCCCCACGCATTAGTTAATACCACACTAGATAATGAATACCAGCCCATTCCAGAGGCAAAAGCGAGTCCTTGGGTAATTGGCATCGCTAAAACGAAAGCAGCAACCACACCACCTAGTAACGAGGTAAAAGTAAACAGCATTCCTGTTTGGAAACCACGCTTATTGAAAATAGCCTCTTTTAAAGAAATGCCATTATTTCTTAGTTGAATACCCACAAAGAAAATCAGCACAATCAATACATATAGATTTATACCTGTAGGCAGCATTAAATAGGATTTAAAAAAGAAACCACAAATGGTACCAAACACCACTGTGCCAGAAAGTTTGAGAGAATCGATTAAGGAATGCCAACGAGAATCAATTTTACCTTGTGATTTAAGTGGCTCAGCAGGATTAAAACGATCATAAATCATCAAACCAATCATATTAGAACCCAAAATGATTGCAGATAACGTCAACGCGGTTGTGCCAATAATAGGAAGCTTATGCTCTAAATCATCCAATTGACCAAGCAAATACCCCATTAAGAAAAGGATGATGTAAAGCAAAAACATGACGATATGATTAATCTTTGCAATATAGGGTTTATTATTGACCTTCAATAGATAGCCTAACACCATCGGTACTAAGACAATTAATAAGCCATTTATCATATCCTGCATCATACTTCTCCTTTATTATTCCATTGATTCTAGCATACCCCTTTTCACCCCCTTTTTCAAAGCGCATAAAAAAGTGCGGTCAAAATCGACCGCACTTTTAATCATCTAAAAAAATTAAATTTATTAGTCATTTACTTGACGACGTGCTATTACTGCATCGGATAACTGTTTTAACACGATTTCTGTATCTTCCCAACCGATGCAAGCATCAGTGATGCTTTGTCCGTAAGTCTGAGCTTTACCATCGACTAAGTCTTGACGCCCCTCAACAATATGACTTTCTACCATGACACCGAAGATCTGCTTTGAACCACCTGCAATTTGCTGGCAAACATCTTCACAAACATCCATTTGTTTTTTGAATTGTTTGCTACTATTTGCATGGCTAAAATCAACCATGACATGTGGAATACGACCTGATTTTTCTATCTCTGCACAAACTTTTGCAACGTCTTCTGCTTTATAGTTAGGACCTTTATCCCCACCACGTAAAATAATGTGGCAGTCTTCATTTCCTTTTGTTGAAACAATAGCCGAATGGCCAAATTTTGTTACAGATAAGAAGTAATGCGAAGCTTCTGCCGCGCCCATTGCATCTAATGCTACTTTTACGCCACCATTTGTGCCATTTTTAAAGCCTACCGCACAAGATAAGCCTGAAGCTAATTCACGGTGAACTTGAGATTCAGTTGTTCTCGCACCAATTGCGCCCCAGCTCATGAAATCCGCTACATATTGTGGTGTGATCATATCTAAGAACTCACCTGCTGATGGTACGCCTAAGTTATTGATGTCAGATAATAATTTACGTGCAATACGCAAACCATCATTTAAACGATATGTATCATTTAAATAAGGATCGTTAATTAAGCCTTTCCAACCCACTGTTGTACGCGGTTTTTCAAAGTAAACACGCATCACCACTTCAAGTGTATCTTTATATTCATCACGTAATACTTTTAAACGTTTAGCATAATCTAATGCGGCTTTAGGATCATGAATAGAACAAGGGCCAATTACTACAAGTAAACGGTCATCTTTCCCATGAATAATATTGTGCGCATGCAAACGGGTTTCACGAACTAACTTCGCCGCTTCTTCACTTGCAGGAAATTTTTCTAATAAGGCAATGGGAGGTAATACCTGATCGACTTTTTCAATTCGGGTATCATCATTTGCAACTTTTACTTCGATTTCTTCTTTCTTCGTCGCCATATGTCACTCTCTAAATCTTAAATGTTGTGTTTCAATCTAATGGCGTTACTCTACACCTATTTTTTGCACTAGTAAACTAGTTCATTTAAATTCACATACAATTATTATGTGATTGCGTAAATTTTATACTTCTTAAGCAGTAAAACAGGGCGTTATTAAACTATATTTCAGCCTTAGGTGGCAAGGTTTTTGACGTAAAAATAGGTTGTACCAGCACTATTTAAACAAAATGATCTTTTATCTTTCAAATTGACAAATAGGTTTAGATAAATGCGGGCAAAAAGAACAATTTCAACATCTACCGCACTTTTTAAAAATATTTTTTCAATGCCTTTTTTTTACTGAACATCCCCCTCATTTTGTTGTCTGATTGAACACTTATTCAGTCATTTATTTTTACTTGGAGAACTCTATGAAGAAAAGAAATTTTGTATTAACCGGTATCGCATTAGGTTTAAGCGTATTTGCGACCTCTTTATCCGCTCAAGCGGCTATTCCAAATGAAATCGTGGAACAAGGCAGCCTTGCGCCAATGTTAGAAAAAGCGCAGGCAGCAGTCGTGACGCTTTCCGTTGAAGGCAAAGCAAAAGCAAACAGCCGTTCGGCATTACCTGATGATATTCCAGAAGAATTTAAATTTTTCTTCGGTGATCAATTTGGCGAACAATTCGGCGGAGATCGTGGCGCATCACGCAACTTCCGTGGTTTAGGTTCAGGTGTGATCATCAATGCAGATAAAGGCTATGTTTTAACTAACAATCACGTGGTAGATGGTGCGGATAAAATCACCGTAAAATTGCAAGACGGACGTGAGTTCAAGTCAAAACTCGTTGGAAAAGATGAACAATCTGATATCGCTTTAGTACAAATCGAAAAACCAACAAACCTCACCGCAATCAAAATAGCCGACTCCGATAAATTACGTGTCGGTGATTTTACCGTTGCTATCGGTAATCCATTCGGTTTAGGTCAAACTGTAACCTCTGGTATCGTTTCAGCACTTGGCCGCTCTACTGGTTCTGATAGTGGTGCATATGAAAACTATATTCAAACCGATGCTGCGGTAAACCGTGGTAACTCTGGCGGTGCATTATTGAACTTACAAGGTGAATTAATTGGTATCAATACGGCTATTATTTCTCCAAGTGGCGGTAACGCTGGGATTGCCTTTGCAATTCCAAGCAACCAAGCGAACAATCTTGTGCAACAAATCTTAGAATTTGGTGAAGTACGCCGTGGTTTACTCGGTATTAAGGGTGGTGAATTAAATGCCGATTTAGCGAAAGCCTTTAATGTGAGTGCACAACAAGGTGCATTTGTGAGTGAAGTTATTCCAAATTCAGCAGCAGAAAAAGCAGGCTTGAAAGCAGGTGATGTAATTACCGCAATGAATGGTCAAAAAATCTCAAGTTTCGCCGAAATGCGTGCAAAAATCGCGACCTCTGGTGCGGGTAAAGAAATTGAACTCACTTACTTACGTGATGGTAAAACTGACAACGTAAAAGTGACTTTACAAGCAGACGATGGATCTCAAACAGCAAGTAAAACGGAACTTCCAGCATTAGACGGTGCAACCTTAAACAACTACGATGCAAAAGGTGTTAAAGGTGTGGAAATTAGTAAAGTTCAACCAAATTCAATGGCAGCACAACGCGGTTTAAAATCGGGTGATATTATCATCGGTATCAACCGCCAGCCAATTGAAAGCACGCAAGACTTACGCAAAGCATTAGATGAAAAACCATCAGCTGTTGCACTCAATATCTTACGTGGCAAAAACAACTTCTACTTATTAGTACAATAAAATAAAAAAGAGCGGTCAATTTGATCGCTCTTTTCCTTTATTCCGATATCATAAACTGCTCTCTCAATTGATGAAGTTGATCGCGTACTGCAGCGGCTTTTTCAAACTCAAGATCTTGAGCAAATTTATACATTTGTTGTTCCAATTTCTTAATTTGTTGTTGGAATTCTTTGGCTGATTTAGGTGCATTGTAAAGTGCGGTCGGTTCAGCTGCCGTTTTTCCACGCTGTTTCGCTTTTTGATTTGCACCTTGACCAATATCTAATAATTCGCCGACTTTCTTATTCAATGCCTGTGGAACAATACCATGCTCTTCATTGTATTTCATTTGTTTTTCACGACGGCGATTCGTTTCGGTAATGGCTTTTTCCATAGATTTAGTAATACTATCAGCATACAAAATCGCTTTACCATTTAAGTTTCGAGCTGCACGACCGATGGTTTGGATTAAAGATCGTTCAGAACGTAAGAAACCTTCTTTATCCGCATCTAAAATCGCAACAAGAGAAACCTCTGGAATATCCAGCCCCTCACGTAATAAGTTGATGCCGACCAACACATCGAATTCACCTAAACGTAAATCACGAATAATCTCTACACGCTCAACCGTATCAATATCTGAATGCAAATAACGCACACGAATGCCGTGTTCGTCTAAGTAATCCGTTAAATCTTCCGCCATTTTCTTCGTTAGCGTCGTCACTAAAACACGCTCATTTTTTTCTGCTCTTTGGCGTGCTTCTGACAGTAAATCATCTACTTGAATGGATACTGGACGAATTTCAATTTGCGGATCAAGTAAGCCTGTTGGACGTACCACCTGATCGACAATTTCACTGCCCGATTTTTCCAACTCATAAGGCCCTGGTGTCGCAGAAACGTAAATGGTCTGCGGCGCTAAACGCTCAAACTCTTCAAAGCGTAATGGACGGTTATCCAATGCAGAAGGCAAACGGAAACCATATTCCACCAAGGTTTCTTTACGAGAACGGTCACCACGATACATCCCGCCAATTTGCGGCACAGTCACGTGTGATTCATCAATAATCAAAATCGCATCAGACGGCATATAATCAAATAATGTCGGAGGTGGTTCACCTTCATTTCTGCCAGAAAGGTAACGTGAATAGTTTTCGATTCCTGAGCAATAACCGAGCTCATTCATCATCTCAATATCAAATTGCGTACGTTGAGTAATACGCTGCTCTTCCAGCAATTTATGTTCCTTGATGAAATATTCACGGCGTTGCACAAGCTCCACTTTGATTTTTTCAATGGCATCTAAAATACGCTCTCTTGGCGTCACATAGTGGGTTTTCGGATACACCGTAAAACGCGGAACAGCGCCAAAACTAGTACCCGTTAAAGGATCAAATAAACTTAAACGTTCAATTTCATCATCAAATAATTCAATTCGTACCGCACGATCGTCAGATTCTGCAGGGAAAATATCAATCACTTCGCCGCGTACCCGGAATGTACCACGCTGAAAGGCTTGATCGTTTCTTGTATATTGCAATTCTGCCAACTTCGCTAAAATCTGACGTTGATCGATAATTGCCCCTTGTTGTAAGTGCAACATCATCTGCAAATAGCTATCTGGATCACCCAAACCATAAATCGCTGATACGGACGCCACTACAATAGTATCTCGACGCTCTAAGAACGACTTCGTAGCCGAAAGACGCATCTGTTCAATCTGATCATTAATCGAAGCATCTTTCTCGATAAAGGTATCACTACTTGGTACATAAGCTTCTGGCTGATAATAATCATAGTATGAAACAAAATATTCCACCGCGTTTTCAGGAAAGAACGCTTTCATTTCCGCATAAAGCTGAGCGGCAAGAGTTTTATTTGGGGCAAGCAACATGGCTGGGCGGTTTAACGTTGCTATAACATTTGCAATGGTAAAGGTTTTACCTGAGCCCGTTACTCCGAGAAGGGTTTGATGAGCCAAACCATCCTCTAAATTTTCGACTAATTTTTCGATTGCTTGGGGTTGATCACCGGAAGGTTTAAAATCTGAATGAAGGATAAAAGGCTTAGTATTAATTTTCTCTGCCATAAGTGCGGTCAATTTTTTAACTGTTTTAGAACTGTGACTATTTTAGCACATTTATTACTCCAAATTGAGCGATAAAAATCCAAGTTTTACACACACTTAGGTGTGTCAAGTCTTAAACACTTCAAAATTTAAAAATATTTTATTTTTTTTGCTGGACTTTGTATAACATATTGATATTTAAATAAATATCACCAAGTGACTAATAGATGAACAATTTGAGACAAAGCCAGTCTGCATCAGTGGTTGACCATTTTAAACAAAAACAATCCACAAAGTTATCCACAGGCTCTGTGGATAGAAAAAGAAGTCGAAAATTCATAAAAATAAATGATGAAAAAAGATTATTAGCATCAACTATTATCCATTGCTTATAAAAAAACTCTCTCGATATTTCGAGAGAGTTTCTATTATAGACTAATGATTAACTACCATTGATAACCCATACCTGCGCCTACAGTATAATCCCCAGAAGTCGTTGCAGAGCCACTCATCTTAAAGTGCACTCGATTACTATCACTAGCACGGTTGACACCTACAGCAACAGCACTTTGGCCTTTAAAGCTACCAACTCCAATGCCGACCATAGTTCCTCCTGCACGGTTTACAGTTGGAATATTTGCCATTGCTACAGCACCAGCGATACCTCCACGAAGTTTCCTATCTGTTTGTTTTAATTCGCTACGAACAGAACTTATAGAATTATCAACATAGCGTTTATTTGCTGCATCAGTTAAGTTTTTAGGATCTTGAACATTTGTTATTCGACGTTCATGACCAATATCTCCCACTGAAACAGTATTTTCTTCTTTAGCAACAGATCCTTCGCCTAATGCAACAGAGCCAGATGCTTTAGCTTCTGCATTATGACCTATAGCTGTTGAGCGAGTTTTATTTGCTTTAGCATTATTACCTAGAGCAGTAGAGTGATTCCCTTTTGCTTCAGAGCCATATCCCATTGCAGTTGAATCTTTACCTGAGGCTTTAGCACTATTTCTACCACTAGTGTTATCAGCTGCAAATGCAGTTTTACCATCTTTACTTATTAAACCTGAACCTTCAATACGATCTTTAATCATTTTTACGGTATTTTCAGAATCTTTAGCTTTATCCGCTGCAGTTTCAGCTGCAGTCTTCGCAGTTACCGCATCATTTTTCGCTGCTTCAGCACCTTCTTTCGCGGTTACTGCATCGTTCTTCGCGGTTACTGCATCATTTTTCGCTGTATTCGCTTCAT
>OBXY01000179.1_pt1 | contig 15629 bp, 15 predicted proteins | sample 1476701 | NCBI WGS metagenome assembly OBXY01 (sample SAMEA2580187, study PRJEB22360) | human gut metagenome | biome: human gut; feature: human-associated habitat; material: faeces | place: Denmark | collected 2008/2010 | reverse complement strand
TTGTTAGTGAACAACCGCTAATTGTTTATCCTGGAACACCTCAAGGACACACGAAAAAAGAACAGTCTTTACAAGGGGTTGCAGTGGTCACACTTTCCCAGAATCAAGCGACTGTTCAATTTGAAAAAGTCGCAGAAATAGATTGGACGAATGAAGAAGTATCTCTTGCGCAATGCCGTGACACCCAAAGCGTTTTGTCTTATCTTGAAACCAGTTTGCTGACGAAATGGCATACGCATCAGCAACAGCAATTGATGGCGTTGACACTGAAAGAAACGCAACATTTGGATGTGACCGTGGTGCAAGCCATTGTCAATGGTGAACTATTAAGCTACTTACAGCAGCATCTTTTACAAAAAACGCAAGGTGATTTTTTTGTTTATCGCCTAATATTGCAAGCAGAGGAACCAACGAAAGAACCGATCTATTTAGCCGCTAGCCCCAACTTATTAACGGCATTAGAAAAAACATACTTAGATCCAGTTATTTTTGAAGATACCACCAAGGAATTGTTACGTTATCCAGAATTTGCTGGAATTTTTTCAATGGATGAGCAGTGGCGATTAGAGAGCTTGCGCCTAGCACATGAGCAAATTAATAAAGACTTTACTATTCAGGAGGACCCACTATGAAATTACTCGCAGTAGAGATTGTGGGCTTTGGAAAATGGCAACAACAGAAAATTACATTTGAATCTGGTAATCAATTGCTGTACGGCGCAAATGAAGTTGGCAAGTCCACATTGTATCAATTCATTCAAGCAATGCTGTTTGGGTTTCCCACAAAGGGTAAAAGAAAACGCGATTACGCACCTAAAAATGGTGGCTCGTATGGTGGTCGTTTGTGGTTGGCACATCCTGTGTTTGGGGAAGTTCAAGTCGAGCGTTTTAAAGAAAAAAATAAAGGGCAAGCAATCATTTATTATCAACAACAAATGGGGGATGAAAAAACCTTACAGCAAATGTTACATCCGCTAACGAAAAAGTTATTTCAAGAGGTTTTTACTTTCCAACAAGAACAATTAATTACGAGTGACAAGTTGACAGAAGAGGAACTGCAAACATCCTTGTTAGCCATTGGTGTTTCTGGTAGTCAACAACTTTTGACTTACCGAAATGCGTACTTTAAAGAAGCACAAAAAATCTTTAAAGGCAAAGGGCAGCAGCCATTACTCAATCAGAAGTTGGCGGCTTATCAAGAACTAAAAGAGCAAATTCAAGAGAAAGAAGCGCAGCAACAAACTTTTCAACAATTAGAAGAAACGATTCGCGAAACAGAACAACAGCGAGTGACACTGCAACAGCAATTAAAAGAAACGCAACAGGGCTTGTTACAGGTTGCGGAACAGCAACGTCACTTTCCCTTGTACGAAGAATGGCAGTCGCTACCTGAAGAAACAGAGAACGTTGTTTTAGTAAAAGAAGACCAAGTTCAATTAGAAGAAACCTTTCAAGAATATATGTACCTAGACAAAGAACGGCAACGTTTGACCAAAGAGTTATCTCTTCAGTCAGAAGCGCTCGATGTTCCAGAAGGCTATGCTTTTTACCTAGAACAAGAAGCATTGATTCAACAATTGTTGAATCAACGCTATGATATGCAACAATTGATGACGGAATCGGAATGGATGACCCAAACCTTTGATCAAAATCGTCAAGAAATGGTCCTTTTAGAGAACGAATGGTCATGGTCGCCTGAACGACCACCACAGCTTTTCTATGACAACGAAACCGTTCAAAAGTGGCGCCAACAACAAGTTGCGTATACGCAAGCTCTTCAAAAAGGACAAGAACAGAAAGCATTCTTGGCTTCTCAAATTGAAAATCTGGAAGACCAGTTAACGGATTTTGAAAAAGCGCATGCCGCATTTTTTGGTGAAGCGACGCGTGCCCAAAAAGCGCAGAAAACAAGTCAACCACTTTGGTTATTGCTAGGAAGTATCCTTGCATTACTCGGTTTCTTTTTGCCAAGCCCTTTAAAATGGGGCCTAGTTCTCGTGGGAGTTAGTTTTATCGCGAAAGAAGTGCTTAGCTACGCCACTAGAAAAGAAGTTTCCTCTGATGAAGTGAAAGAAGAGTGGCAGACAAAACTTTCGCAACTAGATTATTTAAATGAACAGTTCCAACAGGCGCTGAATCAAGAACGTGAGGCACAACTGCAAGTGGAACAACTTGAACAAGCAGTAGCGGAGCAAGCCCAAGTCCATCAATTAGGAAAAATGCAACAAATTGATACTTTAATGAATCAGCGGGAATTGATTACGCGCTATTTATTGCTTGTTCAAACAAATGAAGAACTCATGAGTCAATTGAAGGAAAATCAACAAAAACGCCAAGGATTTGAAGAACAAGTCTTTCCATTGATGACGCATTTACCCTTACAAGGAAAGAGCCTTTCCGAAAAGTTACACTTTTTAGAAGGATTTGCTGAAGAAATGGAGAAAGTTCGCTTTGCTCAGGAGTATCAAGCAGATGGCTATCTCAAACAACAGTTACGAGAGTTGAAAACTAAACAGCAAGAAGCATTAACACGAATTCAGCCTTTACTAATTCGTTATCGGATTCTATCAATCGCTGATGTTCCAAGTAGGATTCAACAGCTGACCACTCAGCAAGCTCAAGTTGGTCGTGGGCAAGAATTAGCGACGCAATTAGGCAATCTGTTTCCAGAAGCGGTAACAGAAGCAACGTTAAAAGCCCGTTCTCTACAACTAATGCAGCAACAAGCACTGGAAGAAAGCCAGTTAGATAAAATACAAGAACAGTATCAAGCGCTGATTTATGAAAAACAACAATTAATGACGGATGGTACCTTAGATGAGTTGTATCAACGCCAAGCAATTTTAAAAGCGGAAATCAAAGAACTAGCTCAACGTTGGTCTGGGTATCAACTGGCGGGGCAACTGTTAATGGACCTATTAACAGAGCTTTCAGAACAACAATTGCCCAGCTTATTACAGTATGCATCAAGCTACTTTGCACTTTTAACAAGCCAGCGTTATCAATCAATCCAAGTAGCCGAAGGTCAACTAGTTGCGGTGACGAAAGAACAAGAAATGTTTTATTTACATGAATTATCAACTGGCACTAAAGATCAATTGATGATGGCTGTTCGTTTTGCTTTTTTAGCAGTCCAAGGCGAGCAACTGGTTTGTCCAATTATCATTGATGATGGCTGGTTACACTATGATCATCAAAGAAAAGCCCAATTAGCTGAATTATTTACTAAGTTTGGTCAAAAACAGCAAGTCATTTGTTTTTCTTCTGACCAAGAAATGGTAAGCTATTATCAGGACTTAAAACAAAGAGTAATTGCGTTAGAAGGAGGAAGCGTCAAGTGAAAAAATTACGTGAATTAACAGTAGAAGAACTTTTTGAATCATTTGTTCTAATTAAAAATGCCGATGTACGTGTAGCTAAAAATGGGAAAAAGTTTATTGCCTTTACCTTTCAAGACACATCTGGCACGATTGACGGAAAATATTGGGACGCCTCTGAGGATGAAATTACACGATTTACTGCGGGGAACGTTGTTTTACTGAATGGGAAACGAGAAGTTTATCAAAATAAACCCCAAGTAAAAATTTTACACATGCGTTTAGCGACAGCAGAGGAACCAAGCCAGCCAAGTTTATATATGGAACGAGCGCCTTTGAAAAAAGAAGAGATGGTCGAGGAAATCAATCAAGTGATTTTTGAGATTACCAATGCTCATTGGAATCGTATTGTGCGCTATCTCATGACAAAATACCAACAAGAATTTTATGAATTTCCTGCAGCCAAACGGAACCATCATGCTTTTGCGAATGGCTTAGCTTACCACACTGTCTCAATGTTGCGCCTAGGCAAAGCAATTGCTAAGGAATATCCTGAAATTAACACGTCACTATTATACGCGGGGATTATTTTACATGACTTAGGAAAAGTTTTAGAGTTATCTGGCGCTATTACGACAGAATATACGGTGGCAGGGAACTTAATTGGTCATTTAGTTTTGGTGGATGAGGAAATTACCAAGGCGTGTTTGGCTTTGAAAATTGATGATCGAGAAGAAGACGTTGTCGTTCTTCGGCACATGGTCTTAGCCCACCATGGATTGTTGGAATATGGCTCACCTGTGCGACCAAGAATTATGGAAGCGGAAATCTTACATCAAATTGATACCATGGATGCGTCCATTCAAATGATGCTAGGGGCAATTCGTCAAACACAGCCTGGGGAGTATACGGAACGAATCTTTGGTTTAGATAACCGCAGTTTCTATGTTCCAAAAGATAAATAAAAAAGGGAGTGGTCAATCGACCACTCTCTTTTTTATGCTTATTTAGAAGAAGATTCTGTTGTTTTGCTTGAAGAATCTGTTGCTTTTTCAGAGTCGCTTGTTTTGGTATCGCTTGTTTTAGAATCACTTGATTTTGATTCTTTTTTCTCTGAAGAAGCGCTTGAAGATTCAGTTTGCATGTAGCCTGCTAAAGCGTTCTTGAAGGCATCATCTTTAATTTTCACATTGGCCGCTTTTAATTCGTCACTAATGACTTTCGAAACAAATGTTTGATCGGCTAATTTTGTTTCTTCAGCAATTTTCTTGATCTCTTTTTCATAAGGTTTCATGTCATTGCCTTTTGCTTTGTTTTTCGTCATTTTCACTACATAGTAGGTTGTTTGGTAGGTTTGCATATTTGTTGCAGCAATTGGTTCTGACACTTCGCCATCTTTTAATTTGAAGGCAGCTTCTTTAACTTCGGCAGGAACAGTTGTTGCTTGTGAATCAAATTTAATTTTACCGCCATCTTTTTTCGTAGCAGCATCTGTTGATTTTTCTTTAGCAATTTTTGTGAAATCGCCGCCGTCAGTGATTTCTTTCTTGACAGCTTTGGCATCATCTTCTGAAGCAACTTGGATAATTTGTGCTTCTACTTCTGGATGGAAACTTGCCCAAGCTGTTTTTAAGTCTTCATCTGTAATTTTTAAGTGGGCTTTTAGACCTGCATCATAGGCTGCTCTTTGTTTTAACTGTTTCTTGAATGTTTTTTCAGTTAAACCAGCTTGTTTTAATGCATCAGAGAACTTTCCACCTTGTGCTTCTACTTGTTCTTTGGCTTCGTCAAAGTTTTTTTGAATATCTTTGTCAGTTACTTTGTCGCCATATTTTTCTTCAAAGACTTTATAAATAACCATTTGGCTAAACGCTTGTTGGCTAGTGCTTTGTTCTTTAATTTGGTTATAAAAATCATCAACAGTAATTGTTGAACCTTTCATTGTTGCGATATCTTTTGAACCGCTTGAACACGCTGCTAAACTAAAAACGGCCATTGCGCCCGCTGCAGCTAAGATTAGTTTTTTCTTCATTCTCTTATGCACTCCTGTTTTTTTTTAGTTTTATTTCTGTTATAACTATACCATACCTTATTTTGAAAAAGAAAGAGTCTCAGGCATAGTTTCAAACAAAATTCGTATTTACGTCACACTTTTTATTTTTTTAATAACAAAAGAAATAATTAACATAAAAGACTTTACTTTTGCTTGTTGTGTCAGGTAATTCAGCCGTGATTTTGGCAATTTGTTCTTTAATTTGAGCAATCCGAGGTTCCGCTTGGAATTTGAAATCAGTGATTTCTTGTTGCAGGTCTTTTGAAAATTCAGTTGCCAGTGGAACGTTTTCTTCGACAACTGCCAAATTTCGTTGCACCTGATCCCAGTCATTCGTGACTTGATTTTTCAGTGAACGATAGTCCTCTAGCTCATTGATTAAATGTTGGCGTGTTTCTTTCCCGCTTCTTGGAGCAGCCAACAAGCCGCCAATGGTACCAGCAGCTGCACCAAAAAAGAGACCTTTAATAAATTTTTTCATTTAGTTCACCTGCTTTGCAATGGTCTCAGCAATTTCTTGCATCGCTTCGGCGGAATAGTCCTCTTGATGGTTGCCAAAATGAATAGAGAAATCATCTTCTTTTGAATAACGGGGAATCAAATGAACGTGGGAATGGAAAACGGATTGATAAGCCACTTCCTTATTGTTATTTAAAATGTTTAATCCTTCCATTTCTGGAAAAGCTTTTTCTAATGCTCGTGCTACTTTAGGAATACGAGCAAAGACGTCGCTTGCTAAAACGTCATTATATTCAAAAATATCAGCAACGTGTTGTTTTGGAATCATTAAGGTATGCCCTTTGGTCACTTGTGTAATGTCTAAAAACGCGTAGACTTTCTCGTCTTCATAGACTTTATAACTTGGGATTTCGCCGTTGATAATTTTACAAAAAATACAATCATTCATGAAAAATTCCTCTTTTCTCTAGATTCTTTCCTTTACTTTACCACAAGTTGATTTCTCTGTGGATGAAAAAGTACGTGAGTTCGCTAAAAAGTTCGTTTCATTTCGTGTATAATAAGAGAAAGAAAAAAATCCATTTAATTAAGGGAGTAATTTTTGAATTCTTGGTTCGCTTAGGGTTTAATAATGGTAGAGAGAAAAGGTTGGAGGCAAAAGAAATGAGCTTAACAATTGAACATTTAACAGGAGGTTACGGCCATATTCCTGTCTTAAAAGATATTAATTTTGACGTCAAGTCTGGTGAAATGGTTGGTTTAATCGGCTTGAATGGTGCGGGGAAAAGTACCACCATCAAAAATATTATTGGGTTACTTACGCCGCAAAAAGGCAAAATTATGATTGACGGGGAAACATTGCAACAAGCCCCTGAAGAATATCGTAAAAAAATCGGGTATATTCCGGAAACACCTTCTTTATATGAAGAATTAACATTGAAAGAGCATATCGAAGTAACGGCCTTGGCTTATGATATTCCATTAGAAGAAGCGTTCAAACGAGCAGAACCATTACTAAAAACGTTCCGTTTAGACAATAAATTGGAATGGTTTCCTGCTAATTTTTCAAAAGGCATGAAACAAAAAGTCATGGTACTTTGTGCATTCTTAATTGAACCGAGTTTATATATTATTGATGAACCTTTTCTAGGCTTAGATCCTTTAGCAATTCATGCTTTATTAGAATTAATGGATACGATGCGTAAGCAAGGGGCAGCGATTTTAATGTCCACGCATATTTTAGCAACAGCTGAAAAATATTGTGATCGCTTTGTGGTGCTACACGAAGGGAAATTATGGGCAAACGGTACAATGGCTGAATTACGTGCAGAATTTAATTTACCAGAGTCTTCTTTAGATGATATTTATCTTGCCTTGACAAAGGAAGAAAAGGTGGGGTAACATGGGCGAATTTTTTAGTCAACGTTTGTCACGGCATTTCAAAAAAATGTCCAAGTACTTGCGCTATATTTTAAATGATCATTTTGTTTTAGTCTGTATGTTTTTATTAGGCGGATTAGGTCTGTACTATTCCCAGTTGTTAAAAGAATTACCTCGTGATTTTGTTTGGGGCAGACCGTTAATTCTGTTGGGCTGGCTGCTACTCATTCAAGTTGGTAAGTTGGCTACTTTGACAGAAGAGCCGGACAAGGTTTTTTTATTACCAAAAGAAAAACAATTCGCTGCTTATCTGAAACGAGCGCTGCGCTACTCTTTACTTTTACCGATTGTGGTCAGCTTTCTAGGAAGTGGCCTATTGATGCCGTTGATTGTAGTCACAACAGGTTGGTCGTTTCAAACCTTCTTTTTATTTTTGATCATGCTAGTTTGTATGATTTATACACATCTTAGTTTACAAAGCTATGGGCTCTATCATCTTTCGTCAACCACTTACCGTAGTTGGTGGTTTGTTTGGTTGATCAGTAGTCTCTTGATTATGACGGGAGCTATTTACTGGACGCCTTGGGTTGGTGTGATTGGTGGCATCATTCTGGCCGTTGGTTTATCGAGTATTTGGCAAAATAAGATGAAACAGAGTTTCTTGGATTGGGAAAAAATGATCCAAAAAGAACAAAACAGAATGCATGGAATTTATAAATTCATTCAGCTGTTTACAGATATTCCTGAAGTGAGTAGTACAGTGAAACGCCGTAAATACTTAGATCCTCTCCTCGGAGTAGTCAAAAAAACATCTGAGAACACGTATGCTTACTTATTCATTCGGAGCTTTTTACGAGGTAGCGAATATAGCGGCTTATTGTTTCGTTTGATTTTGGTTGGTGGCGTGCTACTCTTCTTTTTACAAGAATTCTGGATTGCGTTGGTAGTTGCTTTATTGTTTGTCTATTTAATCGGGTTCCAGTTGATTCCCATGTACACGCAATTTGATTATATGGTGATGACACAGTTATATCCAATTTCAATAGAAAAAAAACAAGCAGCGATTCGCCGGTTAATTAGCGGCGCATTATCTGTTGCGGCCATTATTTTTGGTGGGATTGTCTGCCTTCGTTTAGGCAGTTTGCAAAATAGCTTGATCATTCTGGGTGCCTTAATTGTAGAAGTTGTGATTTTCACTAAAATGTATGTTCCAATGCGCTTGAATAAGTTATAAAGATGAGAAAACCCAGCAAAATTTACAAAAGAACCACATAGAAGCTTGACGAAGCAAGGTTTGGCGACTAAAATGGTAATTGCTGTAAAAATTGCAATAAAATTGTGTTGAGATAGGAGATAATTTCCATGGAATTTCAGTTGGATAAAGACTGGCGTCTGCAGCCGATAAAGGGCGCAACTGGTCAAACATACATGGGAATAAAAGAAACAGAGAAAGTGTTCATTAAACGAAACACTTCTCCACTTCTTGCAGCATTGTCTAAAGAAGGGTTAGCCCCGAAGATGATTTGGACAAAGCGGACAGCGAATGGCGACGTACTAACAGCCCAAGAATGGCTGGAAGGACGTTTATTACATGCGGACGAAATTGGCAAACGCAATGACGTGATTGACGTGTTATACCAATTGCATCATTCCAATTTGCTGAAAGACATGTTGAAAAAAATTGGTGGCGAAGTTTGTACCCCGCTAACAATGTTGAAAGAGTATAAGCGTCAACTACCTAAAGAATTAAAACGAAACAGTTATTTAAAAGAAGTAATCACTTATTTATATAATCATTTACCAGAATATCCAGAAACTAGTTATGTAGCTGTTCACGGCGATGTGAATCATCGGAATTGGTTAGTCTCGAATAATTATCTCTATTTAGTAGATTGGGATTCTGTGATGGTCGCGGACCCAGCGGTAGATTTAGGAATGATTTTGAGTCATTATGTCCCTCGTTCCGGTTGGAATCAATGGTTACTATCTTATGGTTTAATCCCGAATGAAAGTACGGTTCAACGAATTTATTGGTATGGTTTATTTAGCTTTTTACAAGAGATTGTTCGTCATCACCAAGAGGGCGAAAGAAGAGCAATGACTGCAGAAATTTTACAATTAAAACGAATGTTTAGTAGTTAAACTAATTCATTTAACATCCACACAGGCTGGCGAATTTCACCAGTCTGTTTTTAAAAGAAAGGAATTTTAAATATGCGTGTAAGAAATAGACCCGGAGCAGCAGAATATATGGCAAAATATCCACAATATGTGGTAGAAGGTCCTGAAAAATGGCAAGGGAAATGGCAAGAACGTTTTGGCAATAATCATCCCATCCACATTGAAATTGGTTCAGGTAAAGGTCGTTTTATTTATGAAATGGCTAAAGCACATCCTGAAATTAATTATATTGGTATCGATATGCAATTAAGTATTTTATCGATTGCATTAGATAAGCTAGTGGCCGAGCCGTTACCTAATCTACAGTTATTGCGAGTAGACGGCGAAGCATTAACAGAATATTTTGCTGAAAATGAAGTAGATTTAATCTATTTAAATTTTTCAGATCCTTGGCCAAAGAAAAAACATGAAAAACGTCGTTTAACGTATAAAAACTTTTTAGCGACAGATGAAATTATCTTAAAACCAAATGGAGAAATTCATTTTAAAACGGATAATCAAGGGCTCTTCGAATACTCATTAAGTAGCTTTTCTAAATATGGCATGATTATTGAACGTGTGTGGCTAGATTTGCATAATAGCGAGTTTGAAGGCAACATTATGACAGAATACGAAGAAAAATTTTCTAGTCGTGGTCAACGAATTTATCGAGTAGAAGCACGTTTTGTTGCAAAATAAAAACAAGCATTCCTTTATTTTAAGTGAAGGAATGCTTGTTTTTTATTATTTAAGAAAGCTTAAGTTGTCGTTCTTAAAGCATAGGCGTCCAATAAAATTCTTGCCAGAATGGATAGTGGTAACCGTGAACGCACTTCATAATCGGGGAAAAAGGAGCCTTCTGATTTGAAGCCTACGAACGGAATTTCAATGTATTTCATTAAACTAGAGTGTTTGCTTGCAGTTAAAAGGATAGTCCCAATTTCTGAGTCGTAACAGTTTTTACCAGCGACAACTAATTCTTGGGTTTCTCCGTTTAAAGAAACAAAAAGAGCCACATCCTTTTTTGATAACTTTTTACTAATATTTTTAATAATTTCTGGGTCCGTATGCAGTTCACAGTATTTGCCAGCCAATTGAAACTTAACCATCATTTCCTGAGCAATTAATTCTGAAAAACCTCTAGCAAAGATAATAATCCGTCGAGAAGCCTTGATTTTTTGGATCGCATCTTCGATATTACCAATTTCAATCATGTTAATCGTGCGAGTTACTTCTTCTTCATTCTTTAAAATGGCTGTCCGAATTCCTCGGTCTACTTTTTCTAATGCTGAAAAATTTATATTTTGGTTTTCTTTATCTTTCAAGTGATGCTTGAAGGATGTGAAACCTTCATAGCCTTTCTTTTTCATGGTTCTTACAATCGTCGCAGTTGATACATTGGCTCGTTCGCTTAATTTTACAATGGAATAATCAGGGATTTCTAAAATATGTGTTTCGATAAAATGCCAGAGATATTGCTCTGACTCACTCAATTTTTGTTCCATAATGACCAGCCCTTCTTTCTTTCACTAAAAAAACATTTATAAGCCTATTTTTAATGAAAAAAAATAAAAAAGCTAGAGAAATTATGAAATTGTAAATGTTTTCTATATTTTTGCGAAAGAATGAAAACCTTTACATGGCATTTTGAGACATAATAAAGAGGAGAAAGGAGGAACTACAGTGACTATTTATACACGTACATTAAATTTAGCCATTGATTTATTTATCGAAACAGAAGAGCTAGTTCCTTTTGTCGTGAATCGTACGAAGGAAGATGATATTCAAGCAAACGGGAAAGGAGTCAATGTTTCCCTAATTTTAAAGATGTTAGGGATTGATAATACCGCTTTGGGAGTCAAAGCTGGTTTCACTGGGAACTATGTCGAGGACTATTTAAAAGAAAAAGAAATAACCACTGATTTTATCGAAGTCGCTGGTACAACGAGAATTAATGTGTTTACAAAAGTTACCCAAGATCAAAAGGAATACAAATTAGTCAATAAGGGACCAAAATTATCTGAAGAACATGTACAACGTTTTTTGAAAAAAATTTCAGAGTTACGTAAAGGGGATTATTTGTGCGTATCAGGAAGTTTACCACAAGGGGTTTCGCCAAGTATTTTGATTGAAATTAGCCGAATTTGTTTTGAAAAACAGGTGTTCTTAATCTTAGACAGTAGTTATGAAGAAATTTTAGATTGTTTGCCTTATCAACCATTTTTATTGAAACCAAATGAAGAAGAACTTCAAGAGTGGTTTCATACAGAAGTGCAGACTAAGGACGATTACATTTTTTACGGACAAGAATTACTGAAGCGGGGAGCCAAAAATATTTTACTTTCTTTAGGTAGTGAAGGGGCTTTATTTATGAATAATGAAAAGGTTCTTTCAGGTAATTCACCAACTGGAATGGTTGTGAATACAGCTTGTTCAGGGGATGCAATGTTAGGTACCTTTTTAGCTGGTTGGCATCAAGGACTTTCATTGGAAAAAAATTTGAAAAGAAGTATTGCAGCAGGTAGTTCAACAGCATTTCGCAAAGGATTGACAGATTTTTCAGATGTTCAGGAGTTAGAGCAACAAATAAAGATTCAAGAGGAGGAATAAACAGATGGCTACGTATCAATTAATAGCTGCTACAGGTTGTCCGACGGGAATAGCGCACACGTATATGGCACAGGAGGCATTGGAACAAGCTGCGAAACGTAAAGGTATTACGATTAAGGTTGAAACACATGGTCAGATTGGTATAGAAAACGAGTTAACACCTGCAGAAATCCAAGGAGCGGAGGCAGTCATTATTGCCGCCGACAAAGACGTTCAAGCAGAACGTTTTGCTGGGAAACGAATCATTGATGTCCCTGTCAGTGTGGGAATTAAAGAAGCAGATCGCTTAATTGAAGAAGCGCTCGCAGGCAAAGGATCGATTGCGGCCGAAAACCAAGCAGTGGATGAACTTGAACAGGAAACACAGATTTCTTCAGGAAATGTTGGACATAGTATTTATAAAAACTTAATGAATGGCGTCTCTCACATGTTGCCGTTTGTAGTAGCAGGCGGCGTTTTAATTGCTCTTTCTTTTGCTATTTGGGGCATTTATTCATTTGATCCAGAAAGTAGTCAGTATAATGCTACCGCTGCTATGTTAAAAAGTATTGGTGATGCCTCAATGGGCATGATGGTGCCAATCTTATCTGCGTATATCGCAGAGGGGATTGCCAAACGACCTGGTTTGGTTGTGGGCTTTGTCGGTGGTTTGATTGCTAACACTGGTGGCACTGGCTTTTTAGGAGGGATATTATCTGGTTTTCTTGCTGGGTATTTCATTCTTTTATTACAAAGAGTATTTAAAGGCTTGCCTAAATCATTAGATGGTTTAAAAGCAATTTTCCTTTATCCAGTCATTGGCGTTGCAGTTATTGGTATCACTATGTCTTTACTAGCAGATCCGATGAAAGCTGTTAACGAAGGAATGATGAGCTTTTTAGCTAGTTTCCAAAACTCCAGTCCGTTGGTTTTAGGAATTATTGTGGGTTGTATGTGTGCCTTTGATATGGGAGGTCCAGTTAATAAAGCGGCCTATGTTACTGGGACGGCACTCTTAGCTCAAGGAAATACTTCTTTTATGGCAGGAGTTTCTGCTGCCTGCATAGCGCCACCTTTAATTACAGGCTTTGCTACATTATTCTTTGGAAAATACTTTGACACAAATGAACGCAATGCGGGGCTAGTGAACTTTATTTTAGGCTCCACACATATTACAGAAGGCGCTATTCCGTTTGCGGCAAAAGACCCCTTGAAGGTTTTACCAATTATGATGCTCGGATCTTCAATTGCGGCAGTCCTAACGTATATGTTTGGGGTACAAGTGCCAGCACCTCATGGAGGATTTCTTGTTCTACCAGTTGTTACTCACGCTGTTCAATGGGTTTTGGCAATTTTAGCTGGTTCATTGGTAGGTGGCTTATTGCTAGGTTTTGTACAAAAAAGTAGAATCGCCAAACAAGAGCAATCGTTATCAAAAAAATGAAATAACAGGAATTAGGAGTGGATGGAATGGCTTTTATTAAAGAAAATCATATTTTTTTAAATCAACAGTTACAAACGCAAGAGGATGTTTTTCACTTTTTAGCAAAAAAATCAACAGAATTGGAAGTTGCTCAGGACGCACAGGAAGTTTTCGATAAACTGAACGAGCGAGAACAAGAAGGAACAACGGGGATAATGAATGGATTTGCGATACCTCATGCAAAAGCAGCAACGATTCAACAAGCGGCCATTATCATCGTTACCTTGGACCAAGGTGTTGAGTGGCAGAGTCTTGACAACCAATTAACGGAGTTTGTGATTGCGCTGTTTATTCCAGATGCCGAAGCTGGCACGACACATTTGAAATTACTCTCTTCTGTTGCGCGCCTCTTATTAAGAGAAGAAGTTACTTCTGGACTGAAACAAGCAAGTTCGCCAGCTGAAATTGCTACGTTACTAAATAATCAATTAGGAGAGGGAACAGAATGAAAAAAATTAGTGAACAAAAACGTAAACATTTAGAAAATCTGGTAGATGATCAAGGGATTATTGGCGCACTAGCCATTGATCAACGTGGGGCCTTAAAACGCATGATGGGAAAATACAAAGAGGTGACTGCGCAAGAAATCAGTGACTTTAAAGTATTAGTATCTCGTTGCTTAACACCAGAGACTTCAGCAATTTTGTTGGATCCAGAATATGGCCTAGCTGCTGCTGAAAATCGAGCACAGACTTCAGGTTTGTTACTTGCGTATGAAAAAACGGGCTACGATGCTTCGACACCAGGACGGTTACCCGATAGTCTTGATGTTTGGTCGGTTAAGCGTTTAAAAGAAGCGGGCGCAGACGCGTGTAAATTTTTGCTTTACTACGATGTTGACGAAAGTGAAGCAATCAATGAGCGAAAGAAAGCTTATATAGAACGGATTGGTTCAGAGTGTTTAGCCGAAGAAATTCCATTCTTTTTAGAAATTGTCTCTTATGATGCAAACAATTCGGATAGTGCTTCAAAAGAATACGCTAAAGTAAAACCGCACAAAGTAATTGAAGCGATGAAAGAATTTTCAAAGGATCGCTATAATGTTGATGTTTTAAAAGTAGAAGTCCCTGTGAACATGAATTTTGTAGAAGGTTTTGGCACTGAAAGTCTTTATAGCCAAGATGAAGCACAGGCCTTTTTCAACATGCAAAGTGAAGCAACACAACTTCCATTTATTTTCTTGAGTGCAGGGGTTAGTGCTACGATGTTTCAGGAAACATTGAAATTTGCAAAAAAAGCAGGTTCCTCGTTTAATGGAGTCTTATGTGGTCGCGCAACTTGGGCAGACGGCGTGCTTCCATTTGTTCAACAAGGTGCTGAAGCAGCCGTTGCGTGGCTTGAAACAACTGGTAAAACAAATGTTGAAGAATTGAATCAGGTTTTAAGAGAGAGCGCAGTATCAGTCTTTGAAAAAATACAGTAATTAAGCTGAAAATATATACTGAATTTAAACTATTTGGTCATCTGAATTAAATTTTTTCAGAAATCGTCTTCTTTAAGTGAACTCAATGTACGCAAACTCAAAAGATATGATATAATTATTTCGATATCGATGTATGAACACCCAAAAAGTAACATTGCTTTACTTTATTTGGGGAAAGTTGGGGTATTATGGGAATTCCTAAAGAAGGCGAGTTTGTAACCATTCAGAGTTATAAACATGACGGACATTTACATCGAACGTGGCGTGATACGATGGTACTAAAAACGAGCGAGTATTCTTTAATTGGTGTGAACGATCACACGTTAGTAACGGAATCCGACGGACGTCGGTGGGTGACTCGTGAACCAGCCATTGTTTATTTTCACAAGAAATATTGGTTCAATATAATAGCAATGATTAGAGAAAAGGGGGTTTCGTATTACTGCAATCTGGCTTCGCCATATGTTTTAGATGACGAAGCGTTGAAGTATATTGATTATGATTTAGATATCAAGGTTTTTCCAGATGGTGAAAAACGTTTACTAGACGTTGATGAATATGAATTTCATAGCAAACTAATGGATTATCCAGAAGATATTGACTTCATTTTAAAAGAAAATGTCAAGACTTTAGTGGATTGGATTAATAACGAAAAAGGCCCCTTCTCGCCCGAGTATGTAGATATCTGGTATCAACGTTATCAACAGCTATCAAAAAAATAGCCGATGTAAACAGCCCACAAAAGGAGCTTGGAGCATTAGCCAAA
>OBXY01000175.1_pt1 | contig 15687 bp, 18 predicted proteins | sample 1476701 | NCBI WGS metagenome assembly OBXY01 (sample SAMEA2580187, study PRJEB22360) | human gut metagenome | biome: human gut; feature: human-associated habitat; material: faeces | place: Denmark | collected 2008/2010 | reverse complement strand
AGAGTGCAGTGATTGCAGAGTGCATTCACTGCATAGTGCTGTCAGTGCGGGTTGGTGGCAGCCGGCACGGGTTGGTGGGTCGGTGGTGGGGTGTGATCAGGAGGCGAGCGCCGGGGTGAAGAGGAAGGGGTGGGACGTCTTGGCCGCGATAGGCGGGGGGGGGTGAAGATTGTCGCTGTGCAGGTGTGCCTGATGCTGAACATGATGCTTCTGCCGTAACGGTTAGGCGGCGCATAATTAAGCCCCTCCCACCTTTGTGAAAAAAAGCCTCCCGCTTCTCGGACATCAAAATTAAAGTCCAGGAAACGGGAGGCTTTTATTTGTAAAAAGTATTACCGCATCAATCGGCGGTTATGTCTGTTGCAGCAGATATAAATAAGTATACCAGGACTCCTGAAAAGAATCCTAATTCCACCCCGATACTGACCGCTTGTGTGGCTGGCTTCTTAGCTTTCCAACTTTCCAGGTTTCCGACTTCTTGTGCTGGGGGGTGAGGGGGTACAGCGAAGCCCTGATGCGTGTCTCCGAGAGGGGGCATCAGGGCTGCTGAATGAAAGTCTCCCGCCCCGAGGTTGGGGCGGGAGAAAGTGGGTAGCTGTGAAGCTCTTGTTGCTGTTATAGAGCACGCCTCAATGAAAGTCTCCCGGGTCTTCCGGCAAAGGGTGGCACCGGGAGAAATAGGGGGTAGGCGAAGAATTCACCACGTGCTAAAGATCGTGCCTCAAGGAAAGCCCGGGCTGTAGCAGTCCGGGAGGGGGTAATGCGTGGTTGATAGGACGCTGCATTACTGAGGAGGCAGGGGCTTTAGCACTGCTACCTGTCTCTAGTGTAGCGGGTTTTTGGTGGGGGTGTCTACATGGTTTGTTATTTTTTGAAGCATAACTTTTCACACGTTCTTTGTTATGTGAAGTTTTGAGGGGTATCTAGTCTGACAAGGATAAACTCGATAATTTAGGTGCTTCAGGAATTTCATTGAGCGGAGCTAGAGGCACATTTTCAGGGTGTCGATTTGCCAACTTGGCAACATGCCAACTTTTCGACTTGTCGGATTCTTGGTGCAGGTGAGCAGACAGCAAAAAGGCGAGCGCGGGCGGGATAGATGGGTGGAAGTGGGGGCATAGAAGAACCCCCGCTAGGTGGGGCTTAGCGGGGGTGCAGGGTGAGGATTAGAAGGTGGGGGTGGGTTCTAGCTGACCTTCGGTATTGGCCACGCCGTTCTTGCGGCGGTGACGGATGATCAGCAGGTTGATGATGAGGCTGAGGACTCCGACGATGAAGATGGCGTTGATTGCGGCGTTCCAGCTGAAGAAGGCTGCGACCGTAAGGAGTGGGCCGAAGATCGGGGCGTAGTTCTGCGCAACAGTTTGAGTCTTGCCGACGCCATAGAAAAGCATCATTCCAAGCGCAAGGGCGACAGTCGGCGCGATGGGGAATCCGTCTATGGCCTGTTTCAGGTCTAGTGCGAGCAAGTAGGTGGCAGCCCCTCCCAGAAGGGGCATACCGATGCTTTTTATTGACTCCGCCATATATTCAGGCGCTTTGCTATTGCTCTCAACAAGACGGTCAAACGCAAAGGCTCCCCCGAACAGATAGACCCCCATGCGGAGGCCGACCTCTTGTATTTCGGTTGGTGCCACACCTGACGCTTGCAGAGCATCGCCTGCCAAGAGCAGCCCGAGGGTTGCTCCGGCTATGGCGGCGAGCGCTCGCCTGCAGCGGTGGGTGAGGCTGTCTTGTGAGGAGGGCAGGAGGGAGGGGCCGATGAGGCAGGCGAGGAGGTAGGTGGGCATCCAATGGTGCCAGAGTCCGGTGGTTCCGAGGAGGAATGATCCGGCGGTGCTGGTGGTGAGGAGGTAGAGGGAGACGGGGATTTTGGAGAGCAGGCTAGGGTGTGGGGCGTGCTGTTTGGGGGTTGGGTTTGGGGTGCTCATGGGCGCTTGCTCTCTTGGTGGGAGTTGGGGAAATCTCGCCGGTGTGGGGGCGTCTAGAGCCTGCCGGTAATTACTTGTTTTGTTGGGGTAGATACTCAGACCTCTCAAGACTCCTCGCAAGCGAGCTTCTTTCGAGCCTGAGTATATCACACCATAAGAAACGGCGTGGCGGGTTGCTTGGAATGCCGGGGAACTATATATTTGTCACAAGTACAAAAGTTATGATTTAACAACTTTGGCGGGTCTTCACCCCCGCCCTGCACGGAAGGAGACGCGCATGCGTGCCGACATTGCCGAAAGCATCCGTCACGACGTCGTGACCGATGAGCTGTGCATCCTGGAGGCCGCACCCTTCAACAGCGAGCGCCGAGCCACCGATGAGCCGATGACCCTTGAAGAGCTGGCTACATGGATTGGTCAGCCTGATTTGAAGACACCGATGTCGCAGAATCTAGCGGGCGCGGTGGATAGATGGTTCTTATCCTGAGGACGTTTAGGGCTCTGCCGCTTTGGTGGTGCACCGGAACCCGATTCACTGTACTAAGGAGGCCGTGACAGAATTACGGTCAAATAGGCACGCTAAGAAAAGCTGTTGTAGGAAGGAGACGTTATGGGTAAATGGCATTGGAGTAAGGGTGCAAGGGTGACTGCAGCCAAAAATGCTATGAAGTATAAAAAAATTGAGGAAATTCTAGCCTCCCCGACGGCATCATGCCGAGATCTTGGAGAGGGTCTATATTCGTATCATGAAGGTGGCCTGTATGCGGTAGTTGACTTGGAGAAGCGGTTCATTCTAAATGCTGGAATCGACATGAGCATCGATTCTCTTGATGGGTGGTACTTTAGCAATCGCGCACTGAGGCAGTGTGGGGAACTCAAGGTCACTCCCGGAAATGTGATTGCAAGTATGGAAGATGCTGATGTGTTCCCTGCGCAAAAAGGGCGAACCTTGTACCGCGGTCTTTTTGATGTGCTTGTCCACGCGGGAAAAAATCGGATCGTTAGTGTGGGGACCCCAAAATCTTTGAACCGTACGATTTTGAGGCAGCCCACTATATCGAAGAGCTCAGGAGGAACCCCTGTGGGCTCGATGCCTCAAGATGTTAATGACCTGTTGGCCCGTGCGCGGCGTGCAGGGTTTGCGGTTTCTAAAGCTGGTTCTGGGCATAACAAAATTTGGAAGTCTGGAACTCCGGGGCTGGGCAAAAGCGTCACTATTCCCTCAACTGGGTCTGACTGGCGAGGAATGATGAACAACGTCATGGAGATTCGTTCTGCATTCGGTGTTGATTTGCGCCGCTTTTAGATTGGTTCCAAGGGGAGGGGGTATCCCCTCCCTTACCCTACATTTACTCTTGGGACATACCCGGTCTATATAGGGTGCGTTGGAAGGCTACTACGACACAATGAAGGCAGACGATCTTCTAGATGAAAGGTGTAACGATGAGTGAGCATAAGTCACGCATTGCAATCAAGGATGTACCGCAACTCCTGGATGAGTTCGAGGAGTACATGGAGCATGCATATTTCGACAAAAACCTCTTGCCTGATTCTGAATCTCCGATCCCTGGATCCAGCCTGGCCCTAGAGGATCCTCAGCGAGCGCTGGAGTATGGCTCTAAGGCTAAGGATTATGTGCGTATCGGCAGGAGTGTTGCTGCTGCTCGGGCTCGAATGAGTGAGGTGCTGTGGGTAGAAGATGTGATGTCTGCTATTGCTGTTGATGCGGCGCAATCTCTAAGTTCTGTGCCTGAAGAAGTTATTGAGGCTTCTCTGGGTGAGCGGGAAATACCTGCCATGGGCGTAGTGATCTTTGAGCGGGGAACTGGGTTCTTCTACCCGCTAAGGGGTATTGCGGGTGACAAGCAGTACCATTGTGAGGTCGTTGGGTATGTTAAAACTTCTCCGTTCACAGGGGATGATTTTGTGCTTCTGAATATCGCTCACCCAATCGGGCAGCGTAGCTCAATTTATGGATTCAGCTGTTTCATTTTGATGAGAGATTTGGCTCCGAGCGCGCAGGAAAAGGTGAAGAATCTTGTGCGTGCTACGTATCTACTGATGGGTGATTCAGCAATAGCCCGGGTGGGAACGGAGACTGTGGGTGAGGTGACCAAAAGGAAGCACGGGAAGAGGAAGACGATTAAGGCTGGATACCCTGTCCGCACGGTTCAGGTTGGAGCTCATTTGCTGGCGAACTCTATCCCTGATCATAGCGTTTCAGATGAGCATGAATCTGGGGAGAAGAAGTGGACGTTGAAGCACCGAGTGATTACCCGTGGGCATTGGAAGCGGGTAGCTTACGGTAAGGACCGGTCGCTGCGGCGGGTGCAGTGGATTATGCCGTATGTGCGTGGTCCGGAGGGGGCGGATTTGGTAGTTCGTCCGGTGGTGAAGGTCTGGCGTTCTGGTGGTGATGGTTAGCTTGGCGTCGTAGGCTTCATCGTGTGCGGGGTGCCGTGGCGGCTGCCGTGTGCCTCAGTGAATCCCCGCGCACATTTGATTGTGGGACATACCAGGACACACCCTGAGCTCACCTTTATTTTCATGGCACTATTAAGGCACAACAGAAACGATTCCCTGATGAGGAGTAAAAAATGACCAACCGTAACGTCGCAACCGCATCCGCCGCCCTCTCCCAGTGCACCACTGAGGATGAGGTCAAGGAAGCCCTCAAGAACTACCTCAAGGCAGGCGGCAGCCTCGCTCTCAAATGGACGCAGGAAGAGAACTTGATTGATCCCAACGACTACACCAGCGGCACCCAGACTCGCTACGATGTAGCACTTCAGGTCCTCATCTCTACCGATGACCTTGACGAACTTAGTGAAGACGCAGAGCCCACCCTGGAGTACAGCAATCTTGAAGATGCAGTCGATGCTGTATTCAACCGCTCCATGAGCCGCATCAAGTGGGACGAAGGATTCACCCCCTCAGCCAAGAACCCCGACGATGAGGCCACCCCCTACACCGAGGCAGAAGACCGACTGCTGCAGAAGCTGAACCTCACCCGAGAAGACATCTCCGAAATCATCACCCCCTGGTAACCCAACCACCAACACATACACTCAGCGAGCGCCCCCGTACAGACAATGTAGGGGGTGCGCTCGCATGATGGGCGGGCTTTGGTGTGTTAGAGAGAGAAGAATTCGATGAATGAACGTTTAGAGGGCGCCGCCCTGTACCGAGCAATGGTGAAGGTGTGGGACCCGGCGGCAGGGGAGTGGGTCGTGACCGCTGAGGCAGTCGATACTCTGGAGGGGTTGGTGTCGTGGGCTGCTCTGGGTGTGGGTGCGAGCGCCGAGAGCAGCGGTAGGGGTGGTCAGGATCGTTTCTTTGCTCTGGTGGCTGATGCTGCGAGGGTGGTTTCTCCGCCGTATCGTGCTGAGGATATTGCGTTGTATATTCGTGAGTCTTTCGGTCTGTCCGATAAGGAGCGGGTGAGTGTTGTACCGGTGGCTGGTGGGGAATCGGCCACCTGGTCGGTGCTGGAGTCTTTCATGTGGCGTGAGGAGCAGGGGGGATTGAATGCTGCAGAGCGGGCGCAATGGCAGCAGATTGCCCGCCGGTTCTTATCCCACCCTTACGGCAGCTTCCTCAACCGTAGAGAGGTCTAATCGGTTAGGTGACTGACCGTTAGTGCCTATATTTAATGAGCGTCCCCTGGTGTTTCGGGGCGCTCATTTTTTATACATTGTCATGTGGGACATGATGACGAACTAGCACGCAAACTCTTTGTATTCATGGGACAATTAAGGCATAACACATAACAGTGTTTGGTGTTTAGAAGCATCAGGGATGAACCTCTGAAGCGCCTGCCTGGCAGCTTAACTTCTTAGAAAGGCAGACGATGGCAACCGAACCGAAGAAGATCATCCCGTATGACGAGCCACCCGGCATGTTATTACTGCATGTGGGAGGATGAAGGCATAGCAAATATTGATTGCTGATCCATGAGGCATCAATAACCGCCCCCTCGCCACACATAAGCGTGGCAGCACACCCCCTAGAGAAAGGACACACAAAAATGCGCCCCACCGACACTCATTTCAAGCACCCCTCCTTCATTCGGAGGCACGAATATACTGTGTTCACGAACATGCCCCACAGACTTGCCCGCATCTTCCAGCGGATTTGGTTTATCAACAGCGAAGCAGACATGGCCGAGAACCTGGGTTGTGCATATGATTCCATTAACGATTTCATTGAGTGGGGAGACAATGCTGTTGCTGACGAAGTAGACATGGCCGTTCTTAATGCTTTCCTTGTGCAAATTGTCAGTAATGCCGAGGATTTTATGTCACCTCACCAGGTAGCTTGCCTGACCGCCCTAATCCTCGCCTCTTATCAGGATGGACCTACACGAATTTCCACCCTCGAAACTGCGATCGGAGAACTTCTTCTGTGGGAGGAGGAGTATAACCCTGCCGCTAAAATTCAGAAGGGTATCCGCGAAGCCGATTTTGCGGCCCGTACCGCCTCTGAAATCGCCCGAAAAGCTGCTGACAAGAATCTCAAGGACGAGTATGTTGAGGTGCTTAATCGTATTGCTGCGGTAGCTCGAAAAGCTGCTGAATCTGCCGAGAAATTCCGCCCATTCATTGAGGAAGATTTCGGTGACGCTGAGAGTCGGCGTGAGGCCGCTCAGGAAGTCACTAAGGCCGTCAAACTCTCTCAGAAAGCCGCCGATATCGCAAGATATCTCCTGAAAGCTAACCGCTACGAGCGGCACTTTTTCGAAGCGGAGCGGGATTTTCTTGAAATCCACGAGGCGTAGACTCCTGACCTCTTGAACGAAGCACAATAACTGAACCCTCGCCACGCATAAGCGTGGCAGCCCTCCCCTTATAGAAAGGACACATCGAAAATGCGCTCTAGTGACCCCGATGCCAAGGATATGCCTTTCAAGCAGCGGCACGAGCATACTATGGGCTGGAACATGCCCCTCACCCTTGCCTGGGTCTTCCGCCGGGTCTGGTTTATCGACGACGAAGAATACGTGGCCGAGTACCTGTATATTGATGTGGATCTCATTGACAAGTTCCTTGCTGAGGAAAACATGGACCCTTCTACGGATGTTGCTGACGAAGCAGACGTGGTAGTTCTTAATGCCTTCGCTGCTCAAATTGACAGTAATGCCCAGGAGTTTATGTCGCCTCATCAGGTAGCGTGTCTGACCGCTCTGATCCTCGCCTCCTGCCAGGATGCGCCTGACCGAGTTTCCACCCTCGAAAGGGCGAGGAATGAGCTTATTCTGTGGCAGCAGGAGTGCGAACCTGCCGCTAGAATCCGGAGGGGTATCAGCAAAGCTGATTCTCACGCCCGTACCGCCTCTGAAATCGCCCGAAAAGCGGCTGACAAGAATTTCAAGGATGAGTATGTTGAAGTGCTTAATCGTATTGCTGCGGTAGCTCGAAAAGCTGCCGATTCTACCGAGAAATTCCGCCCATTCATTGAGGAAGATTTCGGTGACACTGAGGGTCTGCGTGAGGCCGCTCAGGAAGTTGCCGAGGCCGTCAATCTCTCTGAAGAAGCCGTCAAGACTGCAAGAGAGCTCTTTGAGATCAGCGGCGTCGCTCGATGGAAAGCGATATTGACCAAGCAGCGCTTTATCGTAGCGGAACGAAATTTTCTCGGGACCCACGAGGCGTAGACTCCTGGCCTCTTGAATAAAGCACAGCGAGCGCCCCTCACCCAGTTACGGGTGAGGGGCGCTCGCTTTTTTGGGCTTCATTGTGGGGTGGGACATTAGATGTTGTGCGTGCATATTGGCTTTTGTTTCATGGGATGATTGAGGCATAGAACATGACAAGGCAACCGGAATCTCCGACTGCTTCTTTCCCCTATTTGAAAGGCTGTGCCATGTATTTTCGCCCTCCCCCCTGCCGCCGTGTGACCTCTGAGAGCGCTGTGCGTCGCTTGAATGCTAAGCGGTTCGCCCGATTGAAGGAGCTGGGTGCGACCTTGCACATTGGTGCGACTGTCCATAGCGGATACCCTCGCAATGGTGAGCTCCGTCTGAATGCGCACTTGTATTTCGACCTGCCACTGAAGGAAACCGGCATGGTTGTTCGTCGTAGCATTGCGGATGTCGTGCTGTTGATGCCCGGGTACTGCTGTGCAAAAGACCCGGCGCAGATACTGAATACCCAGCCTGCCCTCCCATATGAAGACATCATCCGTCTCCATTCGCACCATCTGTTTGTTCCGGTGGATGAGGAAACGCAGAGGCGGATTGATGCGGGCGATAGCACTGTTTACCCGGAGCAGTTGCAGCTTGTCATCGACTCCTATAAGAAGCTGATCGTCGAGTATGGCGGCTTCCTTGAAGGCTTGACGGTGGAGTTCTTCTAGCCAGCTAAGCCCCGGCATGGGTCGTTAGGAAGCAGTGAGGCTGGATGCTCTAGCGAGCGCCCCTCTGGTAGGTGGGAGCTGCCGGGGGAGCACGCTATTTTGGGGCTTCGTTGTGGGGTGGGACATTAGATGTTGTGCGTGCATATTGGCTTTTGTTTCATGGGATGATTGAGGCATAACAGCACGATGAGGAGCGGGGGATAGCCCCCGGTGACTCAACCCTTTATGTGAGAGGAATCTATTGCCATGTCGAATCCCATTGACCTGTTTTTGGCAACCGACTCGTACAACATGCTCGCCCTGGGTACCAGGGCTGATGGTTCGTCCAGCTCCATGCATATCGCCAGCTGTGAATGCAGTGCTTTGCAGAAGTTCGTGGAGGAAGGGCACACTTTCCGGGACTGGGTCAAGGAAGAGTTCATCAAGAGCCCGAATAAGTACCTCAACGATCTGCGGGATTCGATTCTTTATCGTTATGGCACCGAGAGGCATGTACATGATTGGCTCAATGATCGCGGATTCTATCTGCCGGTTCTCCGACATGATGAGAACCGCCATCTGCGATTCTTGCAGAGCTCCGGTGTGCCGTTCCTGTCAAATACCAGCCGGATTTATCTGCGCCAGGTAGACCGTCTCATTGACCTCACCCTCCTGTACGATTGGGGCGGTAACCCTTATGTGCGTCTGGAGCGTCGCCCTGTCCTCTGCCGGTTCATTGCGGTTGATGACCAGCGTAATCTGCCGTACTGGTTGATTCAGCCGTGGGACTGGAATATCGAGGGCTGGGCGAAGTATGGCATCGTCCGTTCTGAGGTTTTCGGTGAGCCTTTGGAGCCTCACTGCCTGAAGGTGCCCGAGGATGGGGACCCGGAAGGCATCACGCATCGACTGACCGGTCTGCGTGCCCGTGAGCTGGAAGAAGCCCTTGATGGTCAGTCTCTTGACGGCGCTAAGCATATGGTTCTCCCGTATCTGCGTTATGTCGGCAATGGCGCCGAGTGCGGTTTGAATCTTAATCACCCCTCCAGTGTTTATGAGGGGGAAATCCGCTATGTCTAAGCCCCTCACTGCCTAGCCAGCTAAGCCCCGGTATGGGTCGTTAGGAAGCAGTGAGGCTGGATGCTCTAGCGAGCACTCCTGGTGGTTGAGAGCTGCCGAGGGTGCCCGCTAGGGGTTGTAGCGGGGGTAGTGTTTGGTTATGGGACATTCCATGTTGTATATGTGTATTGGCTTTTATTTTGGTGGATAATTGAGTCATATAAGATGGCATGCCGGGAATTTCCCCGGCTGCTCTAGCTCTCCATTTTGAAAGGAAAGAATCATGGGTGCACCTAGCCGCCTGTATGCGAGCCTCAATCTCACCAGGGACGTTTCGCGTACCACCGCCTCCGAGTATCTTCAGGCAATCGCACAGTACGAGGGGGTTGCTTTTGAAAGGGAAGTCTACCGGTGCCGGGATACTATTTTCCGTGCCATGCTCTCGGTAACTGGCAAAGGTGAAGATGCGCCCTTCCTTCTGCTGGGAGATGCGCCGCGCAGCCCTGAACTTTTCCTGGCAAAGCTGGTTCCTGCCGATACTGCCCCGGCTGAACCGTGGCAGAAGATGTTCCACGGCCTCACGTCTGAAGGCATGAATTTCGGTGAGGTGATGCAGGAATACCGCTTCGACGTGACCTTAGATGCCCTCCTGTCGGCAGAGGTTATGGCCACCTCAAACAAGGGCCATTACCGTATCACTGAATGCGCTAATGTCTCCGACGGAACCGCCTATCTGCTCGGTGGCACCACGGCTCCAAGCGGTCTACCGGACGGCTCCTACGTACTGGTTGAAAAGACTTCCAACAGCTACGCTTAGGGCCCAGTGTGGAGATGCCGCGTTCTCTGAGCAGGCACCCCGAACCTTGAACTGAATACATTGCGAGCGCCCCTGATGATTGAGAGCTGCCGGGGGCGCTCGCTGTGTTTTTGTGGGCTATGGTGGGTGCTTTTTTGGTTCTGGGACATTACATGTATTTCATAGGGTGCACCTTCTTAATTGTGGGATGATTGAGGCATAAAACATGGAAAGGTAATCGGAACTACCGGTTACTTAGGACCCCTTGTGTGAGAGGATTTGTTGCCTGTGACTGGTTTTTACACCGTACAAGTACTACCCGAAGCGTTCCCTAATGATTTCAGGAAGATCTGGAATGTGAGGGTATTTACGCACCACCCTGAAGAAGTAAAAACGCGCACCGTTCGCTTGTCCCTGTCAGACTCCACGACGATTGAAAGTCTTGAGGGCTTTCCGACGCTTCTGAAGTATGTGATGCTCAGTGGTGAGACGTCTGAAAGTGGTTCCCCCTTCGTGAGTGGTTTCCGTATGCCCAGGTCCCAGTCGGAGGGTGTGGAACTTAGAGTATCTCTCATGCGGTTTCTGCATAAGACTTCTGGCCAGTGGTGGGATGGGTATGAGGGTATTTTTCAGGATGTCCCAACCCCGCATTATCGCTCCCTTCATGTCTCGGCTCTGAGTGATGAGTATGGCCCTAGAAAAAGTCAGCGCCTCCTGTACGTTGTTTACAGCCCGCAGGATTAGACCCACTAGTAGCCAAGATGTTGCACCCTGAACCCTGAACTGAATACGCTGCGAGCGCCCCTGGTCGTTGAGAGTTGCCGGGGGTGCTCGCTGTGTGTTTGTGGGCTGTAGTGGGTGGGTTTTTGGTTCTGGGACATTATATGTTGTGTGTGCGTATTGGCTTTTGTTTCGTGGAATGATTGAGGCATAACAGCACGGTAAGGAGCCGGGGGATAGACCTCGGATTCTTCTTCATTTCTGAGACCGAAAGGAACCTGCCATGAGCACTAAGCCTGCTACCTGCCTGTATGACGGCACCACCATCCATGAGCACTCTGAGGAGAGTGCCGCTCTGGCATATTTGGCGGCTTTGGGTAAGCCTGCCGCTGAGCTGACCGTTGACGGTAAGAGCACCCGTTACTACAGCAGCGGCGACATCTTCCGGGCCATGCTCTCTTTGGAAGGTGGATACCATGAGCCCCCGGCCCTGTTGCTTGGAGCTCATCATGCACCTGAGCTGTTCCTAGCTCGTATTACTCCCGATGATATGAAGCTCTTTAAGAAGGGCGGTAGGGAGATGCGGTACTCACTTTCTAATGATGATGGCGATCTGGGTAACGTGTGCCAGGAGGGCATTTTTGCACTGGAGTCTCTGTTTGAGGCAAGGGTGCAGAACAGTTACAACGCTTGCTACCGCGTCATCGAGTATGCCGAGCTCAGCTGTGGAGATGCGGTGCACGCCGACGGTACCACGTCCAGCGGGCGCCTGCCTGACGGTTCCTATGTGCTGGTTGCGAAGGTCTGCGACCGCATGGCTTAAGGAGGTGACGGAATATGTCTGAGGGAGCTGTGATGGCTGGTCTTGATTCTGCTGAAACTCGTGCCGCGTGCCGTGCCGCGTTTCAGGAGCTTATGGATACGATGCCCGGTGCGACGGCATGGTTTGCGGTTGATAGCGATGAGGGCTCTAACGGCATGGTGGAGCTGAGCTGTGTGATGCGAGTTCGGGACGATGAAGATTCAACGTGGATGTACGATTACCCGTTCCCGACGTTGAAGATGCCGCGTGAGACGTTCTATCACGGCAAGGATGCGGGCTTGAAGCATCCGGCATGTTGCCCGCCGGGTGTGCGGGCGTATCTTGCCCAGGTCGTTCACCCCTTCGCCCGCTCCCATTTCGGCATCGAGAACCCTGCCGAGGTGGATGGTGCCTGGTATATCCGTGTGAATGGTGAGCTGGTGAACCAGGTAGATTTCGACACTGAATATTTTGACACTGAGGATTTCGACGCCGATTAGCGGGCGCTCGCCGCCTGCACCCCGGGGGGGGGATGATTACCGCCCCCCCCCGGGTGCCTCTGTCTTTCCGTCTTTTGGGGTGCGGCGGTTATCGGCAGCGCCCCTCCCTATTTTGAAAGGAATACCCTTATGTCCACCGATCACAGCGTTCTAGAACATGAAATTCTCGATTACCCCGAATCGGCAATCACGGTGTTTCAGGTGCTCAATGTCTATGTTCGAGAAGTCGAGGCAGGCTCCGGTGAGGACTTCGTGCAGGTCACCACTGAAGAGTACGGGCGACTGAACATCTTCCGTGCGCTCGTTGAGTTCGATACCCCCGGGCATCTTCGCCTCACCCGTAGCGGATGCGGGGTAGATGATAATTTCCTCGCCCCGCTCTCATCGTTCCAGGATGATGCGACTATTGCGGGGTTGGCTGGTCTTCACGGGGCGGATAATACCCGCCGTATCCTCTATGCCGCCGCGCGAGGTTTTGGAGGGCTCTACCTCATCACCGGTGAAGTACTGGAAGATGACTCAGAGCATGAGCATCGGATGCAGGACATCTATGCCGCTACCGCCCATCTCGTCTAAGCAAAAGAAGCAGCACAGCAACCACCAACGTACGAGGAACAGCGAGGGTGCCCGGTGCCGGATTCGGTGCCGGGTGCGCTCGCTATTCTTGGGCTTCATTGTGGGGTGGGACATTATATGTTCTTCATTAGTTTTGTGTTGTAATAGGTGGCATGATTAAGGCATAACACAACACGGCAAGTGTCCCGGTTCTTGGTATCGACCAAGAGCCTAGCGTGAAAGGATTTATCATGTCTTCTTCCCGTATTCGCTTGTACCCTGTGGAGGCTGATTATGGCTTCCTGGGGTTGAGTACCGCCCCGGCTTCGGACGCTGAGGGTCTGCATCTTGGCGGGTGCATGGTGTCAGCTTTGGAAGAGCTGGAAGATGAGGGGGTGAGCTTTGAGCAGTGGCTGGAGGATAGCTTCTACACCGGTGACCGTGAGCTTTTGGATAACCTCACCCGCTCTATTCTCTACAACGCCTCCGAAGAAGGCGCGGTGCGTGCTTTCTTGCAAGAGCGCGGCTTTACCCTTCCGACCCTGCGTATTGCGGATTTGGGGGATGTGGAGCCTTCCGATGCCTCCGGTATCCCGCCGTTGGTCAATGAGACCGATGAGGTGGTGGAGCGCCTATTTGAGCTCATTGACCTGTATGTTGGCCCCGGTGAGGATGGTGAGTTTGCCCTGTGGCTCCGTCCGAGCGCTCACCGCACGGTGCATCTGCTGGCGGTGGATGATGATGATAACCCCCACTGGGTTGTTCAGCCGTGGGATTGGGAGACTGAGGATTGGGCGGGCTATAGCGAGATTCAAGCGCCCTTAAGTCGTGCCCCTGAGGTTCTTCAGTCTTTCGCTCGTGAATCTTTGGTAAAGAATTTTCGTGGCATGCCGGTACCGGTTATTTACAGCATTCTTAATGACCAGAAGGCTATTACGGATGCACTCGATGCCGCCGAATTGTTCGGCTCAAGCCATTATGTATTCCCCGGTGCTTTCCATCTTGGAAGCGGTGAGAAGCACGGAATCGAGCTGGACGCTCCGGTGGAGGTCTACGCGGTGAAGGTTTGGAGCCGCCCCTAAGGGTACGCCCCCGTTGCCACCCCTTCTGTCTGGGTTCTGTGTGGAGCCTGGATGGAGGGGGTGCAGCCGTGCACCTTGCACAGTGGGACATTCCATGTCTTAGATAAGTTGAGGGCTTCAATACGTGACATGATGAAGGCATACAACACGACATGTTCACCTCTTTTGTGATTGGAGATTCCCCCATGACTGACTCTACTTTTTCCCCGGAAGTTTTCACCCGCCCGGCCCCCGGGTTCACGCTCAACGCCCCCTTTGCCAAAGGCACCTATGAGGACAAGCGCTACCGGGTGATGATGTACCCGGCATTGCTGGAATACCTGGAGGTTGAGAACGGCCCGTACGAACCGATGTGTAGCATCGCCTCAAGCGACCCCCTGCACGGCTGGGAGGACACGATAGATGACGCTAAGGCGCTAACCCTGCTGCGCAAGCTCATCAGCAAGCGCGGTCTACAGTTCGCTCTACGGTTTGCCCGCGTGTTCATTGATGCCGAGGCGGTGGCTGTTGTTACCGATGAAACCTACGCATGGGGGCGCGTGGAGTGCATCGGTTTCGGTGCCAATGATGAGGGCATGAACGTTCGGGGCGTGATGGATTGGCTGGAGCTGGTCGGCGGCTATTGGGTCGATGTGGTGCTGGAGCGTGCTGAGCCTTCCCATGATGGGCAGGGCTCCGAATGGGTAAGCGTCGATTACACGTCATTGCCTAATTCTGAAAGCCATGAGAGCGATGATGCCCTGAAGCATGCAATGGAGAATTTTGAGTGGGACGTTGCCCGGTTCGGTGATGAGTTTGAGCTGGTGCTGGAATCTGAGCAGGCGGCAGGTTCTGAGCAGGCGGTAGCGGCTTAGGCGACCGGATAAGGCGCCGCCGCTACCAAGCACCCCCCATGCCGGGGGGTGTTTGGTGGCAGCCCGCCAGTATTTAGGGTAGGGACATACTGTCCCATTCGCCGGTTTGATGCCCGGCGTGCCTTGATGCAGTCCTGGGTGCACATGTATGATCCGGGGCCCTGATGGGTTTGGTACGTGCGCTCTGGAGGATCAACTAGAGGAGCAGCTGCTTGCGGAAACTAATAAGCGTCTAGAGCGTGACCCTGATTTGTCTCATGCGGTCTCTCAGAGGGGGCCGTGGCGGGCTCCAGTGCTGGGTGGGGAGCCAGGGGGTGGTGCGCTTGCCAACTTTCCGACTTGCCAACTTTCCGACTTGTTGGGAAGTCGGAGACTTGGAGAGTTGGGAAGTTGGCAGGTAGACCGGAGGAGGTGATTGCAAGATGCAGTGATAGCAGGGTGCAGTGACTGCATTGTGCTATCACCATGACCGGCGGGGTGCAGAGAGGAAGGACGCAGCGAACGCGGGCGGGGTGCGACGGTGTAATAGGTGGTTTCTTGGTTTACCCCGGGGTAAGGGAGAGGACGCAGCGGGTGCAGGGTGTAGGCAGGGGGGTTAGCCGCGTTAGGCGGGCACAGAGAAAGGGGGGAGGAAGCGGTGCAGCAGGGTGAGAGGAAGGAGGTGTGATCAACTATGAACGTTACGGCAGAGGCGAGCGCCAGGTGGGCGGGTGCGAGCGTGCGGGCAAGCGAGGCAGAGGTGCTGCAGGGTGGGGGTGCGCAAGAGCAAGCGAAAGGTTTTGGCGGGTTGGATTTCTCATGGTCAGTGTTATGCGCCGAATGAAAGAACCAGGGGTTGGTTCTCGCTTACCATTGCTGGCTTGTTGGGTTGCCGACTTTCCAACTTTCCAGCTTTCCGATTTGTCGGCTTGTTAATTTTTTGGGAATTTGGGGAGTTGAATCAGGGGTGAGTGTGCGGGGTGTTTTGGTGGTTTTGGGTGTGATCAACTGTGAACGTTACTGTGATCAACTGTGAACGTTACTGTGATCAACTGTGAACGTTACTGTGATCAACT
>OBXY01000165.1_pt1 | contig 16385 bp, 16 predicted proteins | sample 1476701 | NCBI WGS metagenome assembly OBXY01 (sample SAMEA2580187, study PRJEB22360) | human gut metagenome | biome: human gut; feature: human-associated habitat; material: faeces | place: Denmark | collected 2008/2010 | reverse complement strand
TTATTATAATTAGATAAAATATAGATGTCAAAAAGATTAAAAAGGTTGGAGCTTTAAAAATATTGGAAAGGAGTATACAAATGAAAAAGATAACTGAACGACCAATTGTCAAAATCTTAATTAAGATTTTGATCTTTGCCCTATGTTTTTATGCGGGGATAAAATTCGTTGATTTCATTTTTCCGTTAGTAGGATTTAAATAATAAGCAAAAGAAATGAACGTGGAGACAAGCACAAAGGACCGTGAACTTCGTTGCTAATAGTAAAGTATTGGTCCTTGGAAACTAAAAAGCTGTTAAAAATGACAATAAAAAATAACCGTCAACTTTGACCGAGTACGGTTATTTTTAAATAATTCAAAAAGTCACCGTCTTAAACGGCCCTACATCAGAGAGGTATGTTGACGCATCTCTCTCTTTTCGTTTTCATTATAGCACATTTATCTAAAAAAATATATTGTAACCTGAATATTTATTAGGTGTTCATGATATACGATAAGTGTAGAGAAGTTAATGCGGAGGCAAGCGCAAAGGAACATGCGCTTTGCGACGAGCATCGCAACAAAGTGAGAAGCGTAGGAGCAGAGACTTTCCCCTTTCGGTGAGGTGGTGCGTATGAGCGTACTTCCAAAATTTACATAAAGGAGAGGCCTTTTGTCAGCATATGAGACAATTCAGACGATCCTAGGGTTTGGTATGTTTACCATTGCTTTGATCGCGCTGATTGTGAAATTGCTTAAAAATGACAATAAAAAATAACCGTTTACTTTGATCGAGTACGGTTATTTTTTATAACTAAATTGGTCACCGTCTTAAACGGCTCTACATCAGAGAGGTATGTTGACGCATATCTCTCTTTTCGTTTTTATTATAGCATATTTTCCCGAAAAGTACGAATAAATTTAGCGTTAATCCGTGAAATCCTAAAAGCTGTTAAAGAGGAGAAAAACCTCTGGGCTTTTTCTCTTTGCCTATAGTCTGTTTAGCCCGCTTTTTTGTTAAAATTTATCGTAAACTTCAATTACTGAGGTGCTATTCAGCTCAGACTTACTTATTTTAATTACTTCATGGGATTCAGTTAAAGATTTCGATTGGCTCTTTCGTGGCTGATTTATTAACGATAATAAAGATTGTGGGACGTACTTTTTGTTATTCTCTTTACATGTTAACGCCACAATCATTTTGCCTGAACGAATTGCTTTTTCATACTGTAAATTATAAAATTTTCCTCCATCGCATATTCGTACACCTGGAGAAATAAGCATTTCTAATAGAGAAATTACTTGTAATTTTTGGCCTGTGGTTCCATCATCTTTAGGTTTAATCCCGCGCAGTGAAACTTTATTATTTTTTAAAGCTCTGTAAAATTGAGTAGCCTTAAAACGAAATTTACAGCTCCCTTGTTTATCTATTTGATAATAGTCAACTCCGCATAAATGCATAAAATTCCCAGCTTCAAATTGAACGTTCATTTCTAACAATTTCTTTGTTTTCCGATGTTGATATGTATAAGTGAACATATGATTATTGAAGTTGGTGTCATAAATTAAGAACGCCTTTCTAATTGTGTCAAAATCTTTTTTCTCAATCATTAGTTTCTCCTATAAATAAAGAAGCCAAGCTTAGCTTGCCTTCTTTAAACTTCAAATATAATTCAGGTTTTTCTGTTGCTCACCAACTATTGGCTCTACGTCCAATTCTATATCGAGTTTTTCTGTTGCTCGCCAACTATCGGCTATTACTTCCGATTTCAGTATTGAGTTATTATGATGCCTGATCATCAAGAAACATCTACTTGTTTCTAATAAAAGTCTACCACAGAACCACGTTCAACTCAATCCTTTTTAATCCAATAATGGAGTGTAATGACAATAAAAAATAACCGTCAACTTTGACCAGCACGGTTATTTTTAAATAATCCAAAAGGTCACCGTCTTAAACGGCTCTACACTAGAGAGGTGTGTTGACGCATCTCTCTCTTTTCATCTACATTCTAGCATAGATACAATGTAGATGAAAAGAGGTGCCTGCTGCTAAAGGTTCTTGTCCTTCTTTAGCGATTGAGCAGTGCATCAACGCTTAGTTCAGTCATTTCAGAGACTTGCATGTCGGCTCCGATTAAGGGTTGGTTGGCCGACAAGCCGACGGCATAGATGCCCGCGGCTTTCAAGCCATCAATGCCTGATTGTGCATCTTCAAAGCCAATGGCGTTTTGCGGTAGCACGCCAATACTGTCAGCGGCGGCTAAAAAGATTTCAGGATCAGGTTTGCCTTTGCTTAACGAGTCGGGATCGACAATTGTGGCGAAGTACGCGCGCACGCCTAATTTTTCCAAAATCAGGGGCGCGTTTTTTGAAGCCGAAGCCACGGCACAGGGGATGTGATGTGCTTGAGCTTGCTGTAGCAATGGCACGACACCAGGTAAAACATCTTCTGTCGTTAAATGTTCTAATAATTGAACGTAGTGGTCATTTTTTTGCTGAGCTAAGGCTTCTTTTTCTGCTGGAGTAAACGCATTTTCACGGTGGCCATGGGCTAAAATGCGGTCCAAGGAATCCATCCGACTAATGCCTTTTAATGTTTCGTTGAAGGTTTCGTCAATGGGGATACCTAGCGAATCGGCCAACGCTTTCCAAGCTTGATAGTGAAATTTGGCGGTGTCAGTAATGACACCATCCAAATCAAAAATAAATCCAATCGTCATTGTGGTTCGCTCCTTTATTGATAATGTACTTCTTTTGGTCGTTCGGCGGTTAACGGAATCAACGCGCCCTGAACCAATAATTGTGTGTCTTTATCTGCTGTAATCGTGACACTGGTTTGTGTTAATGAAAATTGATACGTCACGCCTTGATGAATAAACTGGAAGGCCAGCGATTGCCAATGTTCAGGTAAGTTTGGACAAATTGATAACTCGTTTTGGCGCGTGTCAACGCCTGCATACGTCGCTAAAGTAACGTGGATCGTCGCAGCCATGACCCCTGTATGAATCCCTTCAGCGGTCGTGCCACCTTGAATGTCACGATAATCGGAATACAACGCTTCTTGATAAAGTTGCCAAGATAGCTCATGGAATTGCGCCATTTCTGCCAATTGGGCATGAACAATTCGTGACAAAGTCGAACCATGAGACGTCCGTTTTAGATAATACAAAAGATTTTTTTCCAAATAATCCGCAGGCAATTGATACCCTAAATCTTCTAAAATTTGATCCACCCGAGTTTTGTCTAAGTTGTAGAACAACATTAACGTGTCGGCTTGTTTCGCCACTTTGTAATCATCGGGAGATTCTCCTTCGGCTTTTAAAATTCGATCCATGCGGTAAATATTGCCGTATTTCTCTTTCATCGCTGCCCAGTCAATCTCTTTTAAGCCGAAATACCCTTCATATTGCGCAATAATGCCGTCAGAATTAACTTCAATTTCCAGTGAATTTTGAATTTGCTGCATGCGGGCTAGATCAGCCGAAGTGGTCTGCGTTTTGGCAAAAAGTTGTGCCTGTTCTTCCTCAGAGAAAAGTGCCAAAATGTTGGTTAATTCTTCGAATAGCCAAACCACCATCAAATTCGTATAGGCGTTGTTTTTCAATCCGCTTTCCGCTTGGTCTGGATAGCCCTCGTGAAACTCATCAGGTCCCATCACTTTATCAATAAAGAACCGTCCTGTTGCGTCATCTAACGTCGCAGCGCTGTTCCAAAATTGAGCGATTTCTAACAACATTTCGCCGCCATATTGTTTCATAAATTCATGATCCTGTGTACTATGCCAATACAACCAAGCATTGTAAGCAATCGCCAAGGACACATGCCGTTGCAGAATGCTATGATCCTCGCCCCAATGTCCATTCAACGGATTTAAGTGAAGTTTTTGCGTGGTTTCACGCCCGTCACGTCCTGATTGCCACGGATACATTGCGCCACGATACTGGCTAGCCGCCGCATTTTCCTTCGCCTTCTCTAATCGATGGTAGCGATACAGCAACAATTGTTTCGCCGTGTCAGGATAATGTTGAATATAAAAAGGTAAAATAAAAATTTCATCCCAGAAAATATGTCCACGATACGCTTCACCATGCAAGCCTCGGGCGGTAATCGAGACGTCCAATGCTTGCGCTTGGTTACTAAAAGGCGAAGCCGAAGCCAGCAAGTGATAACTGTGAATCCGTAAAAGTTTTTGAGACATCAAATCGCCTGTCACGGTAATGTTGGCTTGTTGCCAAAGGGTTTGCCAAGCGCGGGCGCTTTCCTGAGCGGCGGCCGCAAAAGAGTCCTTCGGCGTAAACGGTACTTGCCAACTTTGTTCGGCGTGGCTGGCTTGCACATAGACTTGTTTTTCTAGCGTATAGCGCGTGCCTTGGTGCGCCATCACGGTCACCACTTGGGCGATTTTTTCCGCTTCTTCTTGAATCATAATGGCTTCTTTTTCAAAAAAATCACCGGTTATCAAGGCCGTTTCTCGGACGCTCAAGTTGGATTGATTGGTACAAACCTCAATCACGGTTTTGTTTTCCTGCGCGCTTAATGCTGTCACCTGAAAATGTTTGGCTGTTAAGTTACGATACCGCGCCACGTTATAGTTGTAGACACTGCCATCCGTGACGGTTTTCAAAGTAATCGGGGCCGAAAAGTTTAACGACTCAAACGTATATTGCAGATGATAGTCATTCGGCTGTGCCATATTGGCGATTTTTTTCGTCGTTAATTTAATTTGCTGATTGTCCGCATCTTTCAATATCATTTCTGCGACAAACAATCCCGTTTTCAAGTTCAATTGACGATGTAATTGTTGTAGCGTGTCTGGAGAAATCGTTAACCAGTCAGTGGCATCGCCAATTTTTAAAGCGATGTGTTGGTTATCAGGAGCATTGACGAAATCTTCATTTTCCACTACTTGACCCGCAACTTCCGAAGCCGCTGTATTATAAAGCCCCGCAATGTAGGTCGCTGGATAATGATCATCAGAAATCGTCATCTCAGGGGTTGTGCCGCGCAAGCCTAAAAAGCCATTGCCGACAGTTAACAGGGACTCCACCGCATATTCATTTTTCCCAGGCACGTAGCCATAATAGTCCAAATGCCAAGCCAGATACTGCCGTTTTTCTTCAAATGCTTCCAGCAAATTCGGTGCCGCCGCTTGTTCAGCTGCTGTTAAAAGTGGCGTGTTCAACTGTTCTGCGAATGCTTGAATCACCGCTTGCGGAACCAGCGCCAACGTTTCCTCTGGCGAAAAGAAGTCCGCTGGGAAATCAGCCACAATTCCCCCCAGAATCGGCGCAGCCTCTGCCACAATCAATTGGCACAGTTCAGGAACCGTTTCTTCGATAGTCAAGGCTTCAAAAGGGAACGATTTTTGGTGAAGCGGTTCCAATTTATGGTTAAAAAAAGTCGTCGTTAGTTGGTTCGGTGCGAATGTTAATTCTAAAATAGTCATGTTTGGCGCCTCCTTGTAAACTTGTATAGACATGTTGTGTTTGACTACAGTATAGTATGAACGAATCAGAATTACAAGGATTTTCCCTAGATTCTTGGGAAAACTTTTCTACAACGTGGCTGCAACCGACTACGCTGGGTCCGAAAAAAAGGCGGTCAAGCAGTGGTTTGGCTGGGGGAGTCAGTGGCGTAAGCAAGGCAGAAAGTGCGGGGGATTTTTCTGACCAGCTCTAGGTTTTTCGGAGGGAATATGCTATGCTTTTAGAAAAGAAATTGTTGGTGGAGGAGGATCGGCATGAACAAGTTTCATGACATATTTTTAGAATTAGAACAACAAATTGTCCAAGGCGACTATCAGCCAGGCGATTTATTACCTAGTGAAAATCAATTAGTGGAAACTTACAATGTTTCCCGTGAAACAATTCGGAAAGCCTTGAATTTACTGATTAACGCTGGCTACATTCAGAAAAAACAAGGCAAAGGCTCGATTGTGCTCAACTTTAAAAAATTTAATTTTCCTATTTCAGGGGTGACCAGTTATAAGGAGTTACAACAAACGCAACATATTGAAAGTCATACTCATGTGGTTTCCTTAGAAGAAATTCCTGTAGAGCGCAACTTGGCTCAGTTGACTGGTTGGACCGAAGGGGCCCCTGTTTGGCGCTTAGTTCGGCAACGGGAGATTGAAGGGGAAGTCGATATTTTAGATATTGATTACTTGATTAAAGAGATTGTCCCTGAACTGCCGAAGCATCGTGCCGAAGATTCGATTTTCGATTATTTGGAAAACGACCTTGGCTTGGCGATTAGTTATGCCCAGAAAGAAATTACCGTGGAACCGCTCACAGAGATGGACAAGCAGCTGATTGGTGAAGTGGAAGGCAATCATGTCGTCGTGGTCCGCAGTATCATGAACTTGGAAGATACCCGCTGTTTTGGCTATACGGAATCTCGTCACCGCTTAAACAAATTTAAGTTTGTGGAATTTGCGCGTCGCCGCAAGTTGTAAGTCTTGGCGATTAGCAAACGCAAAAACGGCTGTCATTAAATGAAATTTGAAGATTTTTTCGCCGAAATCGCGGATAAATTTATAAGAATTTAGGAGAAAACGTCAAAAGGTAAGAGTTGAACCCTTACTTTTTGACGTTTTCTTGCTGTTTATTAATCGATTTTGCCGCGAAAATCATTAAATAACACTTTCAAATGTCAAAAAGTGTTGAAATTTATGTTTAAAACCAAGAGATATCATTGATATTCAAAGAACTGTTGATTTTTTCTATGCGCGGTTAAATATTTAAAATCACAGACACAGGGGAATCTTGTATAATTAAGGCCATAGCTTCAGAAGTACATTCTGGAAATTCTTAAACAAAAGGAGACGTACATAGATGAAAAAGAAATTATTTGCAAGTTTACTCGTTGGCAGCGCAGTTGTTGGGGCTAGCTTGGCGCCTCTTTCGGCACAGGCTGTCACGACAGGAAATACACCAGTACAGGTAGAATTTGAAGGTGGAACATTGCAAGATCAGGGGGATGATACTGGCCCAATCGTAGATCCCGATCCGACGCAACCGAATACGAATTTTGACTTATTAGCCATTCCGAAAATTTTTGACTTTTCTCCCGTAAAAATTGGTGAGGATATAACCGCTATTAGACCCATTTCAACTGCGCCAAAATCGATCATGGTGGGTGATGTCCGTGGGACCAAAGAAGGCTGGCATGTCACTGGCGAAGTAGTAGGCATGAGTAATGGCACAGATACATTAGATGGACAGATTACCTTTGGAATGACACCATACTATGCCATATTCAACGAAAGTACGAGTTCTTACGGGGGCTTCAACACTCTGAACGGCATGAATATCGCTAATGATCCAACGGCCCCTAGCTTTAACGGTGCGAGCCTTAAGATTGGTTGCGGCGCCGCGGCTTTAATTAACGCTCCTCTAGGAAAAGGGCAAGGGACTTGGTCAGGTCGTTTAGATAACTTAACGTTAAATGTAACGACACCAATGCAAGAACTGAAAAAAGGCGCGTATACAGGAAATGTCACCTGGAATCTTGTCGCAGGACCAGCGATTTAAGCATAAACAGGTAAACAATAGCGGACGGAAGAGCTGTTTAAATGGTCTTCCATCCGTTCTTAAACAATCAATTAAAAAAGAGAGGTATGTAAAATGAAAAAGAAATTACTCGCAAGTTTGTTGGTAAGTAGCGCAGTGGTTGGCGCTAGTTTAGCACCGCTGTCGGCACAGGCTGTGACGACAGGGAATACGCCAGTGCAGGTGGAGTTTGGTGGAGGAAAGTTGCCAGATGGGGAGGGTGATTCGGGCAAAGATCCGGATCCCGATACCTCGAACACTGATTTTGATTTGCTTTATATTCCTCACAAATTTTTCTTTCCTAAAACGGCTATCTCTGCTGATACTGATTTATCTGCCCTTTCTACTGCAATCATTGCTCGCTATGGAGTAGGGGATTTAAGAGGGACGAAAGATGGCTGGCATGTTACTGCCACAATTCCAGAAATGGCCAACGGTGAAGAAAAATTGACAGGCACATTCTCTTTTACTCAGTCAGGCTATATTGTAACATATGATGAAGAGAGAAATAGTTTTAAACCAGATTTAGGTTCTGATTTCAATAGCAATCCTGCTGCTCCTGAATTTTTAGCTGCCAGAAGTATTACGATTGGTGGTGGTGCCACATTAGTGGGGAATGCAGTGAGCGGAAAAGGCCAAGGAATGTGGGGGGTTACCTTGACTAACAAATATTTAAACATTACGACCCCTTACCAACAACTCAAAGCAGGGACCTACACAGGTGACGTTACCTGGAACCTCGTGGCAGGACCATCAATCTAAGTCCAAACAAAAAAGTCATCCCCTCAGGATGACTTTTTGCTTATTTCTCTGTGAAGGTGCTGTCTGTTTTGACAGTTTCAGCAGGCGGTGTTTGCGCCGCTAATAAGTCGCGAATTTCTTTTAAGTAATCTTCGCTCGTTGGTACCACTTCTTCTTCTGCCGCTTCTTCTTTTTTGCCACGGTTTTTCATTTTGTTGGCCGCTTTGACAATCAAGAAGAGGACGAAGGCCGTAATTAAAAATGTAATAAGTGCACTAATCACGCTACCAATATTGAATTCAACGCCTTCGACTTTATAGACAAGGGCACCCAATGCATCGTCGGCACTCTTTTTCCCAGTCGTCAAGACAAAAATCAGACTAATTAACGGGGTAATCAAGCCTTCCACCACTTGTGTCACGATTGCAGTAAACGCACTACCAATGACAACACCGACGGCTAGATCTAAGACACTTCCGCGCATGATAAACTCTTTAAATTCTTTAATCATTCTTTTTTCCCTCCTCACTTTAAAAACAGTATACCGAATCTTCTTGAAAATTTGAACTGAAAAACTCTTATCATTCAGAAAGCACCTGAAGCTGTGTTATAATGGAGCTATTGGAAAAAACATTAAAAAATGCTTTAGAATTTACGCGATACATATATTTCACAGCATTCTTTAGGTAAGATGAAGCAAATGAAGGAGCGATGCGGCAATGTCTGTTCAATTAGTTAAAGGCGTGAATTTACACGTCATTCCTACAGAAAAATATAAAACGGTGCGTCTTTTAGTCCGCTTTAATACACGATTAAATCATGAAACCATTACAAAAAGAACGCTGTTGTCCAGTTTGATGGAAACCAACAGCTTGAATTACCCGAATCAAGTCAAGTTAAGTGAGCGTTTGGCGGAACTTTACGGCGCCAGCTTCGGGATTGGCGTTTCCAAAAAAGGCAATCAACATTGGTTTAATATTTCTATGAACATTGTCAATGATCATTATTTACAGGATAGTCAGGTGCTTGCCGAAGCGGTGGACTTTTTGAAGGAAATTATTTTTGCCCCCAATATTCAAGCGGGCCAATTCGAGGCGGAAACCTTCCAACGGGAGAAAGAGAACTTGAAAGCGTACTTGGAAAGTATTGTGGAGGATAAGCAAACCTATGCTTCTTTGGCGCTTCAAAGTGTCTATTTTAATCAATCGGAGGATCAAAAAATCCCTAGTTTCGGGACCGTTGCGGCGTTAGCAGAGGAAACAGCGGCGTCATTAGCAGCGTATTATCAAAAAATGCTGGCGGAAGATCAAGTGGATATTTTTGTTTTAGGTGATGTCAATGAGGCGGAGCTAGTGCCGTTATTCAAGCAATTACCGTTTACGCCTCGTGAAGAAGGCAAAGCCGCGATTTTCTACAATCAACCAATTCGCAACGTGATTGAAGAGCGGACCGAGCGTGAGGTGTTAGCCCAATCGAAATTAAACTTGGCTTACAACACAGATATTTATTATGGCGATAGCTATTATTTTGCGTTGCAAGTGTTTAATGGGATTTTTGGCGGTTTCCCGCATTCTAAATTATTTATGAATGTCCGTGAGAAAGAGCATTTAGCGTATTATGCTTCTAGTAGTATCGACACCTTCCGTGGCTTCATGACGGTTCAAACAGGAATCGATGGCAAAAATCGGAATCAGGTCTTGCGTTTGATTTCGACAGAATTGGAAAATATTCGCTTAGGTAAGATTAGCGAATTAGAAATTGAACAAACGAAAGCAATGTTAAAAAATCAGTATATCTTAGCGTTAGATAATGCAGGCGCGTGGCTGGAAAAAGAATACTTGAACGAATTAATGCCGCAGACGATGCTGACGGCGGAGGAATGGATTGCGCGGATTAATGCCGTGACTATTCCAGAAATCCAAGAAGTAGCCAAACGCTTGGAACTTCAAGCGATCTTCTTTTTGGAAGGAGAAACGGAAAATGATTAAAAAAGACTATGCACAAATTAAAGAAACATTGTATACAGAAACACTGGAAAATGGGTTAAAGGTTTACCTATTACCGAAAAATGATTTCCAAAAAACGTATGGCTTGTTTACGACCGATTATGGTTCCATTGACAATACGTTCGTGCCAATTGGTCAAGAGGAAATGATTGAAGTACCTGACGGAATCGCCCACTTTTTAGAACATAAAATGTTTGAAAAAGAAGATGGCGATGTCTTCCAAAAATTTGGGCAACAAGGGGCTTCAGCGAATGCCTTTACCAGTTTTACGAAAACGAGTTATTTGTTTTCAACGACGGATCAAGTGACACAAAATCTAGAAACGTTGCTTGATTTTGTGCAATCGCCGTATTTCACGAAGGAAACGGTCGAAAAAGAAAAAGGCATCATCGGACAAGAAATTCAAATGTATTTAGATGATCCTAACTGGCGCTTGTTCTTTGGGATTTTAGGCAACCTTTATCCGAAACATCCATTGCATATTGATATTGCCGGTACAGTGACAAGTATTGCGGAGATTACCGCAGAAGATTTGTATACATGTTACAATACGTTTTATCATCCAAGTAATATGACCTTGTTCGTGGTAGGGAAAATGGACCCCGAAGCGTTAATGGCGTTCATTCGTGAAAATCAAGCGGCGAAAGAGTTTCCTGCCGCCCAACCTATTCGTCGGCATTTTCCTGAAGAAACAGCTGCCGACATTGTCAAAGAGAGCGCCATTGAAATGGCGGTCACACGGGCAAAAGTGCTTGTTGGCTTGAAAGGCTTAGATGAAGTGCCAACAACGGGTCGTGACTTAATGAAATATCAAATCACCGTGAACTTGTTGTTACAATTATTGTTTGGTAATACCTCTCAAAACTATTTGGCTCTTTATGATGAAGGCTTGTTAGATGATAGTTTTAGTTATGACTTTAATTTAGATCGCAGTTTCCATTTTGCGGATATTGGCGGCGATAGTGAGCAACCAGAAGTCTTAGCAGAACGAATTGAAGCTATTTTATTATCTGCCACAACAAGTCCAGAATTAACGGAAGAAAATTTGTCCTTATTGAAGAAAAAAATGATTGGTAAATATTTCCAATCCTTAAACTCTTTAGAGTATATCGCCAACCAATTTTCACAATCATTGTTTGGGGAAACCACGCTGTTTGATAAGATTGAAGTCATTGAAAGCATTCAATTAGCCGACGTCCGCCAAGTAGCAGAGACCTTTATTCGTGAAGAAGGATTGAGCCGTTTCTACATGTATCCTAAAGGAGAAACCGAGCAATAAACCAACTGTTTAAGAAAAAGAAAAATCTTTGAAATCTTTCAATTTTGTTATCCTCAGTTGGCTTCTTTTGTGGTATTCTTAAAGGACGGGAATGTTTTCCTTGGCAATTGAAAAAGACTGATGAGACAATCGATAAATTAACAAAATAGACTGGAGAAGATGGACGAGTGGCCAGCGTAAATATTGGAGAAACACTAAAAGAAGCAAGATTGCAGAAGAACATCACAATTGATGAACTGCAACAAATGACAAAAATTCAAAAAAGATATTTAGAAATTATTGAACAAAACGATTTTGAGTCCTTACCAGGCACCTTTTATGTGCGGGCGTTTATCCGCCAATATGCAAGTGCGGTCGGCTTAGATGGCAATCAATTGGTAGATATCTATGATGGCAAAGAGCCTGAAATTGTCGAAGAACCCAAGCCAGTGTATGAAGAGCTTGAAGGATCACGTAAGCAATTGCATGACGAAGAAAAGCAATCCAGTTGGTTACTGCGGAACTTACCAGCCATTGCCTTTTCGTTAATTGGTTTAGCCATTGCGGTCGTAGTGCTGTATATTATGTGGCAAGATCAAAAAGCCGAACCGATTATTCAAACACCGGCAACTAGTGCCAGTGTGGAAAAAACCAAAGAATCAAGTCAAGCCCCAGAAAGTAGCACACAAAGTAGTACACCGCCGTCTTCTTCAAGCGAACCAGAGAAGAAAACAGCTGTGGCTGTGGTGAGCGATGCCAACAATCAAGTAACTGCAACGGTTAAAGATGCGAATAGTCCAATCAACATTACCTTTAAAGGCACTGAAGGCTCTTGCTGGATTGGCGTGATGGTCGATGGCAACTATACGTACCAACACACCCTGCAAGCAGGAGAGACCCAAACAACAGCTTTACCTGCGAATGCCGCCAATGCAACACTGATTCTAGGCGCCTCAAATAACGTCGCCATTCAAGTCGATGGCGCCGATTTAACACTGGAAAAAACGCCAGTTTTAATTCGTAAGGATGTTACATTAGGGATTACGTATCGTTAGAAATGGTGTAAGAAGAATCTGGATAAACTGTCAAACGGCAATTATTCCAGATTCTTTTCTTTTATAATTAACAGCGAATGGTTAAAAAGACGACAATAATAATTCAAGAGAGAAGGGGTTATCAATGCTTAAAATAGTTAATAAAAAATTTAATCTTATCACCATATTTTCAATCGCTCTGTTGGTCATGGGCTTCTTGATTGTTGGCTTACAACTGTATTTCTACTTTATCTATGGTTCTAAATTTTTAGACAGTATCACATTGATTGGAATGATTAATTTAGGTTTAGGCTATTACCAGCTCTTTCTAAAAAAAGGCAAGAATATTTCTGAATAAACGGTCAAACGGCAATTATTCCAGATTCTTTTCTTTTTTTCGTGACACTGCCAGCAAGATAACGTAAAATAGAACAGGAGAAGGAAGGGGCAATTGAAGTGAATTTACCAAATAAATTAACAGTTTTAAGAATATTTATGATTCCGATTTTTATTATTATTGTGTCAGTGCCAATGGACTGGGGAACGATTAGTTTTGGCGACACAACGTTAGCCGTTACCCAATTAGTGGGCGCGATTATTTTTGCAGTTGCTAGTTTTACAGACTGGTTGGATGGCAAAATTGCCCGTGCGCAAGGCTTGGTGACGAACTTCGGAAAATTTGCGGACCCATTAGCGGACAAAATGCTAGTGATGACCGCTTTTATCGTCTTAGTTGGTCAAGGCAAAGTACCCGCTTGGATTGTAGCAATTATTGTTTGTCGTGAATTGGCAGTAACTGGTTTACGGTTGTTATTAGTCGAACATGGCGAAGTAATGGCAGCAGCTTGGCCGGGAAAAGTAAAAACAGCTACCCAAATGGTTGCAATTATTTTACTGTTCATTAACAACATTCCATTTTCAGCACTTCATCTACCACTAGATCAAATCATGCTATATGCTTGCTTGATTTTCACCATTTACTCTGGTGTTGATTATTTTGCTAAGAATAAAGATGTTTTTAAAGGTTCGATGTAAAGAGAGAATCAAAACGCTTGGCTTGTGCCAAGCGTTTTTTTAGTATTCATGATTGAATGGACAAATAGATTTTTAAGTAGAGGAACAGATGAATCGATAAAACAAATCGGCAGTTTCTGTATGCTATTTTTCATTTTGGTTATATCTACATACAAATAATTAGTTTGTTGTTGACAAAGTAAACTAAATAGATTACTATTTAGTTCGTTAGGTTATATATAAACTAAATAAATTTTTTGGAGGAAATTATGAAAAAAACAGATATTTTAAATAAACTATTAAAAATTGCTCAACAACCTTACTTAATCTTTGCTTCTAGCATAGAGGAGAAACCAGATAACACTTTTGAAACGTTAAAATTGCTTGCTTCTGAAGAAAATGTAACAGCTGGAAGAATCGCTGAATATTTAGATATAAAACCTTCTAGTGTGACACAAATCATAAAAAAATTAGAGTCTGTTAAAGCAGTTAAACGAGTCAAAAATGAATCAGATGCTCGGGTCACATTCGTTGTATTGACCGATAAGGGACGAGAAAGTTTAAGTACTCAAGGAAATATTTCTAATGGATTTAATGAAGAAATGTTTAAGGGCTTCTCAGAGGAGGAACTAGAGTCTTTAAATAATTATTTAGAACGTATAGAAAAGAATATTTCTAGTGAAGAATTTTTAGATAAAATTGAAACAATTTTTGGCGACGATAAAAATTGGGAACATTTCAGAAAAATATCAGCTAGATATGGTAGAGCTAGAGAACAGATGATGGGACATGATGGCTTTGGTAGATTTGGTGAATTCAATGGTGAATACGGTGGCTTTGAAGGATGGAAGAGAGGTCGGAGAAGATAATGGCAGTAGGTGGAGGCGGCAAAAATAGTCATGATTCTATCCGAGCAGATAAAACAAAATTTTCGTTTAAAGAATTTTTAGACTTAATCAAGATGACAGAGCCTAACTATTTACTGCTTGGCATCGGGATGATATTTCTTGTGATTTCTTCTAGTGTCCAAGTGTACGTTCCAAAACTTGCTTCAAGTTTAGTCAATAATTTTCAAAAGGGAGTAGATTATAGTTTATTAGGTAAAGTTGTTGGGTTATTTATATTTTCAGCACTCGTTTCTGCATTAGGAGGGACAATTTTAGGTATTTTTGGTGAAAATGTCATCCAAAATATGCGTAAACGCTTATGGAATAAATTAACTATTCTAAAAGTTTCTTATTTTGACTCTGTTAAAGCGGGTGAAATATCCAGCCGGGTCGTAAATGATACTAATCAAGTTAAGCAATTGTTAGCCGTTACTTTTCCTCAAACAGTTGCCAGTGTGATTACAGTTATTGGTACGGTATATATGATGATTAAAATGGATTGGCATATGTCGCTTGCTATGGTAATTGCTGTTCCTGTTGTAATCCTTTGTATGATTCCAGTAATGGCATTTGGTTCAAAAGTTAGTCACATTCGCCAAGATGCTATGAGTCAATTTAACGGACTTGCTACTGAAACGTTGAGTGAAATTCGTTTAGTCAAAACTTCTAATGCTGAATCTCAGGCGCAGGTTCGTGCTGCAAATGAAGTGGATCGGTTATTTAATGTAGGGAAAAAAGAAGCAATATTTGATGCATCTATGCAACCAATTATGATGATGGTCTTTATGAGCATGGTATTTGGGCTATTAGCATATGGGATGCATCGAATTGCCGTTGGTGTGATGACAATCGGAACATTGATGAGTTTCTTAATGTATCTATTTAATCTTATTGGCGCCATGCCAATCATTGCGACGTTATTTTCTGAAGTAGCTAAAGCAGCAGGATCAACGCGACGAGTGCAAGAATTGTTATCTAGAGAACCTGAAGACTTTGAAAGTGGACAAGATATTGATTTATCGGAAAAGACTTTATCAGTTAAAAATGTAAAATTTTCTTATGAAGATGCACCAGAGGAACCTATCTTAACAGACATTTCTTTTACTGCTCAGCCAAACCAAGTAATTGCTTTTGCTGGCCCATCAGGTGGCGGGAAATCGACGATTTTTAGTTTAATTGAAAGGTTTTATGAACCTACAGAAGGACAAATTAAATTTGGAGATATTGACATAAAAGATATCAAATTATCAGATTATCGTCGTCAAATCGGCTTTGTATCACAGGATTCTGCGATTATGGCAGGGACAATCAGAGATAATCTAACGTATGGCTTAGCAGAAAACTTCTCAGATGAACAACTATGGGATGTCTTGGAACTAGCATATGCGCGAAAATTTGTAGAAGAAATGCCAGATAAATTGAATACGGAAGTCGGTGAACGTGGCGTTAAAATTTCTGGAGGACAAAGACAGCGTATTGCAATTGCTCGTGCATTCTTGCGGAATCCCAAGATTTTAATGTTAGATGAAGCTACTGCTAGCCTAGATTCAGAATCTGAGATGAAGGTCCAAGAGGCATTGTCTAATTTAATGAAGGGCCGAACGACATTGGTTATTGCCCATAGATTGTCGACAATTGTTGATGCGGATAGCATTTACTTTGTTGAAAAAGGGAAAGTAACTGGTTCAGGAAAACATGATGAGCTAGTAAGTAAACATAAAACTTACGCTAAATATGTGTCCGAACAATTTAAAGTAACGGAATGAACGAAATAAGCAAATTTAAAATGAAGCTAAGACAACACGTGCATTAACTAATTGTCTTAAGATTTAGAAAGAACTTGGACATAAGGAACTGACCCAATAAACTGAGACAAAATAAAAAAGCACCTCTTGTTGAATTCACGTTAAAA
>OBXY01000163.1_pt1 | contig 16626 bp, 15 predicted proteins | sample 1476701 | NCBI WGS metagenome assembly OBXY01 (sample SAMEA2580187, study PRJEB22360) | human gut metagenome | biome: human gut; feature: human-associated habitat; material: faeces | place: Denmark | collected 2008/2010 | reverse complement strand
TAAGTCATGGAACTTCGTAGAAGTTCGCTGACGTCCGTACTCACCTAAGGAAAGTTTCTAAATTATCTTTGTCATCAATCCGAAGAAAGGTCTTCAAGACCTTTCTTTTTAACATTCTAGTGAACTTTAGAAATCTTATCCACCAAGGTAGGCCTTGCGGACTTCTTCTGAGGCTAAGAGTTCTTTTCCTGTTCCGGAAAGAACGACTTTCCCTGTTTCCAAAACATAACCGCGGTCTGCGATGGAAAGGGCCTTGTTGGCATTTTGCTCGATCAAGAGAACCGTTGTTCCTTGTTTTTGGATATCTTGGATGATATCAAAGATTTCTTGGATAAAGATTGGAGCCAATCCCATAGAAGGTTCATCCAGAAGCAAGAGTTTTGGCGTTGACATAAGTGCACGACCCATTGCTAGCATTTGTTGTTCCCCACCAGATAGGGTTGCTGCATCTTGGTTCTTCCGTTCTTCCAAACGTGGGAAACGAGAAAAGACTTTCTTCAAGTTAGCTTGATTTTCTTCTCGATCTTTCTTCAAGAAAGCTCCCATTTCCAAGTTTTCCATAACAGTTAAGCCCGGAAAGACGTGACGACCTTCTGGAACTTGAGAGAGTCCTGCTGCTACAATCTTTTGAGCAGGAACCTTTTGAATCTCCTGACCCAAAAACTTGATTTTCCCAGCACTTGGACGCACCAAACCTGAAATGGTACGAAGAATAGATGTTTTCCCAGCACCGTTAGCACCGATAAGAGAAACAACTTCCCCTTCATTCACCTCGAAACTGACATCACGGACAGCCTGGATCATGCCATAGTGTACAGAAAGATTTTCAACTTTTAACATAGACATTAGGCTTCACCTCCTAGATAGGCTTCGATTACGCGTTTGTTGGTCTTGATTTCATCTGGCGTACCATGGGCAATCAAGCGACCATATTCCAATACATAAATCCGTTCTGTTACTTCCATAACCAAGCTCATATCGTGCTCGATCAGCATGATCGTAATATTAAATTCTTTTTGAATGCGACGGATCAATTGGGTCAATTCTGCTGTTTCTTGAGGGTTCATCCCTGCAGCAGGTTCATCCAAGAAGAGGATTTTTGGCTCTGTCGCAAGGGCACGAACGATCTCCAAGTGACGTTGTTGTCCGTAAGCTAAGTTTTTGGCCAAGGTATCTGCTTCTTTTTCCAAACCAAAAATGGCTAACAATTCAAGTGCTTTTGCTTTCAAAGCTTCTTCATTCTTGTAATAGCTTGGCAAGCGGAAAAGACTGGCAAAGACATGTGGTTTGTGGTGATTGGCAAAAGCAATCAAGACATTGTCCAAAACGCTCAAGTCTTTGAAGAGACGAATATTTTGGAAAGTCCGTCCCAGACCACCTGCAGCGATTTTATAAGGTGCTTTACCATTTAGTAGCTGACCATCTAAGGTAATGGTCCCCTCACTTGGTTCATATACCCCTGTTAGGAGGTTGAAGAGGGTTGTTTTACCGGCACCATTGGGTCCGATCAAACCAACCAATTCCCCTTCATTGAGTTCCATGGTCACATCCCCAACGGCTGTCAAACCACCAAAGTTTTTTGTTAAATTTTTTACTTCAAGAAGTGCCATTAGTTAGCCTCCTTTTTTGAGAGTAGTTTTTTCAAGCTGAATTCCCATGTTCCAAGAAGACCACCTGGACGGAAGATCATCACGAGAATCAAAGCCAATGAGTAAATGATCATACGGACACTTGAGAAGTCTTGAAGCACCATGTTCAAGATACCTAAGACGATGGCTGCTACAACTGTTCCTGACATTGATCCTAAACCACCAAACACGACAATGATCAAGACATTAATGGTATTGGTGAAAGAGTAATCTTTCGGAACAACAGAGCCGATAAAGCCGGCTTGGAGAGATCCAGCAATCGCCGCTGTGATCGCACCAAATACAAAGGCGATGACTTTGACCTTGGTCGTATTGATCCCAACAGATTCTGCCGCGATTTCGTCTTCACGAACAGAAAGGGTAGAGCGTCCAATTGGACTGCGTAAGAAGTTAATCGTAAAGATCGTTGTAATCACAACAAAGAGGTAAACCAATTGCCAAGTTGTAAAGGCTGGCAAACCAAGGATCCCAGCAGCCCCATTGGTGAGAGTACCACCATTAACGATCAAGATCCGGATGATTTCAGAAACCCCAAGTGTCGCAATCGCGAGGTAGTCCCCTTTCAAACGAAGGGTTGGAACCCCAACGATCAAGGCAACGACACCAGCAATCAAAGCACCTAAAACCATCGCGCCAAAGAAAGCCCCATAGGTTGGTGATTTGGAACCGAGAATAGCTGCAGAGTAGGCACCAATCGCCATAAATCCGGCATGGCCGAGTGAGAATTGACCTGAGAAACCAACGATGAGGTTCAAGCCAACTGCAAGGATAATATTAATTCCGATTTGTTCTAAAATTTGGATATAGAAGAGGTTGAGCACACCCGCTGCAACCAAGACTTGGATCAAGGCAAAACCTGCGACCAAAAGACCAAGCCAGACTAAATTCACTTTTAAATTTTGTTTCATGGCTTACACCTTCTCTTTCACATTTTTACCGAGGATACCTGCTGGACGGATGAGCAAGATTACAATCAAGATGGCATACACAATGGCATCACGGAAGTCTGAAAGACCGATCGCTGTAGCGAAGGTTTCCAACAAACCGATAACAAATCCACCTAGGGCAGCACCTGGAATGATTCCGATTCCTCCAAGAACCGCTGCGACAAAGGCTTTGATCCCTGGTGTCATCCCCATCAAAGGCTCGATCGAGTTGTAATACAAACCAATCAAGACACCACCAGCACCTGCCAAGGCTGATCCCAAAGCAAAGGTAAAGCTGATCGTACGGTTTACGTTAATCCCCATCAATTGAGCAGCATCACTATCGACAGATACAGCCCGCATGGCTTTCCCCATCTTTGTCTTTTGAATAATAAATTGAAGAGCGACCATCAAGAAAACAGACACTCCCAAGATCATCAACTGAATATTGGAGATTGAAATAGGACCGAAGTTGTAACGAACTGTTTTAATCACTTGCGGGAAGGAACGGGTATTGGCCCCTACGAAGAAGACCATCCCATATTCAAGCAAGAAGGAAACCCCGATGGCTGTGATCAAGGCTGCAATCCGAGTCGAATGACGAAGCGGACGATAAGCCAGGTATTCAATTACAACCCCTAAAATAGCTGTCCCAACCATGGCTAGGAGCAAGGCTACAAAGAAGTTCACTTTCCACGAGTTCAATAAGAAATATCCCATAAAGGCACCTACCATGTAGATATCCCCATGGGCAAAGTTGATCAATTTGATAATTCCATACACCATGGTATAACCAAGGGCCAAGAGTGCATAGACACTTCCCAAGATTAGACCGTTCACTAATTGCTGGAGCATTTGAACCATCCTTTCTAACAATAAAGAGCGAGGCCAGGAATTTTCATTCTCCCAGCCTCTTGTACAAACAACAAATGATAATTATGGTTTAACAGACTCAACAGATTTGACTTTACCATCTTTCAAGCCAATCATAAGAGCTGATTTAACCGGGTTGTGGTTCTTGTCAATTGACATTGTACCAGTCACACCTTCCAAGTCTTTCAACTTCGCAAGGTTATCTTTCAATTCGACAGAGTTCTTAGCACCTTTAGATGCTTCGGCAACCATGTAAACTGAATCATAAGCCAAAGCTGCGAACATTGAAGGTTCTTCATTGTATTTCGCTTTGTATGCTTCTACGAATTTCTTGGCTTTATCAGTCATTTCACCTTCAGTAGAGAATCCAGCTACGTAGTAGATGTCTGTAGCTGCAGCAGGTGTTGCTTGTTCAACGAATTTAGCATCGCTAAATCCATCCCCACCAATGATTGGTTGTTTGATTCCCATACCACGCGCTTGGTTTACGATCTTACCAGTTTCTGTGTAGTAACCTGGAAGAACAATCGCATCGAAGTCTTTATCTTTGATTTTTGTAAGGGCAGCTTGGAAGTCTGTATCCTTAGATTGGAAGGTTTCTGTTGCTACGATTTCACCTTTGTAAGATTTCTTGAAGGCTTCAGCAATCCCTTTAGCATAGTCAGATGAGTTATCGTAGTAAAGAACGACTTTCTTCGCTTTCAAGTTATCCGTTGTGTATTTAGCAATGATTTGTCCTTGGAAGCTATCGATGAAGGTAGCACGGAAGAGGTAATCTTGACCTTTTGTCAAATCATCTTGAGTTGCAGATGGTGTAACCAATGGAACACCTGCTTTACCAGCATTGGCAACCGCTGCTGCAGTAGCACCTGAAGTTGCAGGTCCTACAAGAGCGTTCACTTTTGATTGAGTGACAAGGTTTGTAGTGACTGTAGCTGCTTCAGCTGTTTCAGATTTGTTATCTTTATCTGTGACAACAATCTTCTTACCGTCAGCTCCACCCTTAGCGTTGATTTCATCAACGGCCAATTGAGCACCTTTTTGTTCAGCGCTACCGTAGGCTGCTACTTCACCAGTTTTTTCAAAGTTAAAACCGACTTTTAATTCTTTGCCGATTTCGTTACCAGTTGTGTTTGAACCTGAAGTAGAAACTTCACCACAAGCAGCAAGAAGAGCGACACTTGCAATGGTTAAAAATGAAAGAGCAAATTTTTTCTTCATTTGTAATGATCTCCTTAAATGAATCTTAAATTAAATACATTAAGAATATACCGAATTATCTGACAATTGTCAATAAAAAAAACGCAATCCATCAAATGATTGCGTTTTCTAACCTTCTGTGACCACAGATGGGGTCTCCAATCGTTGTAAACTTCCTACAAAATCTGTATCTAAATCTTTGAGATGGCAAGGCAAGACCTTTTTGACATAACGTTCTTTCTTTAAGTCTTCCATGACTTGATCAGCCTTGTCACTGTCCACATACAATTGGACATAACGACATTTCTTAGAATGGTACAAGACATCTCCGACTGATTGTAATTTTTTCCCATCTCGATTGTAATACAATTTTACAATCAAGCCTGTTCTTTCTTGTTTTTCAAACATGGTCAATCCCTTTCTCGTTCTGTTACTAGTATATCAAATTTCAAGAAAAAGAACTACTCTTTTATGAGAGCAAAAAAAGAGAGTGGGACAGAAATCGGTAATTCGTTAGAATTCGATTTCGTCGTCCCACCTCCGCACAGTTGAGTAGGGCTGTAAAAGCTGATGAAATCAGTGTAGTAGAGCCCACTCAACCACTGCGTTTTGCTCGACAATCCAAAAATAATTGAGAGGCTAGGACTTTTGTCCCAGCCTCTTGACGGACCTTCCCATAGGATGGTTTAGTCCAATTTATTATTGGCCATGATTTCATCAATAAAGCCATATTCAAGTGTTTCTTGCGCGCTCATCCAATTGTCACGTTCCGCATCAGCATGCACTTTTTCAATGGATTGACCTGAATTTTCCGCAAGGATTTTTTCCAAGTTGTTCCGTGTTTTGAGCAAGTGTTCTGCTGCGATCGCCATATCGGTTTGTTGGGTACCACCACCAGTACCACCCATTGGTTGGTGAATCATGTACTCGGCGTTTGGCAACATGAAGCGTTTGCCCTTCGCACCGCTTGAAGCGATAATTGTTCCCATAGATGCTGCCATCCCCATAACAATGGTTTGGACATCTGACTTGATAAAGTTCATAGTATCTACGATGGCAAGACCTGCTGAGACAGAGCCACCTGGGGTATTGATATACATATAGATATCTTTTGTATTATCTTGGGCATCCAAGAAGAGCAATTGAGCGATAATGGAGTTAGCCATTTGGTCCTCAACTGGTCCTGTTACCATGATAATTCGATCTTTCAACAGACGGGAATAAATATCGTAAGAACGTTCTCCACGACTGGTTTGTTCAATAACTACTGGAATCATCTATTCTTCTCCTTTAGTATCCATTCATTCTCACGATTCGTGAGGTTCAAAGTATATGTGCTATTATAAACCAATGGTCAAAAAAGGTCAAATCTTAAGCAACTTTCGGACGAATCATGAATGGTTTCTTATTTGGTACCGAATAAACGGTCACCTGCATCTCCAAGACCAGGAACAATGTAGCCATGTTCATTCAAATGATCATCGAGGGCTGCTGTAAAGATATCAACATCTGGGTGAGCTTCTTGAAGAGCTTTCACTCCTTCTGGCGCTGATACCAAGCAGACAAATTTAATATGGCTAGCGCCACGTTTTTTCAAGGAATCAATCGCTAGAATAGCGGATCCACCCGTAGCAAGCATCGGGTCTACTACAAAGATACGACGTTGATCAATATCTTCTGGCAATTTCACCAAGTATTCAACTGGTTTCAAGGTTTCTTCATCACGGTACATCCCGATATGGCCAACCTTAGCAGCTGGTACCAAACTCAAGAGACCATCAACCATCCCAATCCCTGCACGAAGAATTGGGACAATAGCCAACTTCTTCCCTGCGATTTGTTTTTGAACCGTTTTAGTAATAGGAGTTTCAATCTCAACATCTTCAAGAGGCAATTCACGCAACACTTCATAGCCCATCAACATAGCAATTTCATCTACCAATTCACGAAAGGCCTTCGTAGAGGTATCTGTACGACGAAGAATAGACAATTTGTGTTGAATCAGTGGATGTGTAATAACTTCTAATTTTCCCATTTTGAGATCCTTCTTTCTAAGCTGTTATTATTCAAAAAAGAGCTATGATAAAAGTGGAGTCAAACTCTACTCTTTCTTTCAGTCCCTCTTTGATACTCACAGCACATGGAAATCTTCATTTCCAACTTTACATTCTTCTTATTATACCAAATTTTACAAAAAAAAGAGAGCCCTTACACTTAATTTTTTGAGTTCGGACTCACTCTTTCTATCAATCAATTACAACCATTCTTTGTACTTCTTAATATAGATACGTTTGACAACCGTCACACTAAGCATATAGAGGACGATAATAGCAAACAATAGAACAAAGTACAATCCATTTAGTTGGCTCAACTTCAAGATAGAAGCCAAAGGACTATATGGAAGGGAGGTTACAAAGAAGGCTGCTGCTAGAGTCGTCACCACGACTGAGAAGGCTGGACGACTTTGGATAAATGGAAGTTTTGGTGAACGCAACATATGAATAACCATGGTTTGAGACCACATAGATTCAATAAACCATCCAGTTTGGAACACCATGATAAAGGCTGCTGCATCTGCTGCTCCATGGTTGTAGCCATGACCTAAAATCATTGGGACAACAAGGAAATAAAGAAGCATGTAGGTAATAATATCAAATACTGATGAAATTGGACCAATCCAGGCCATAAAGCGCATGATAGAGTTTGCTTCCCAGATACGAGGTTTCTTGAGGAATTCCTTGTCGACATTGTCAAAAGGAAGGGCGATACAAGAAAGATCATAGATAAGATTGAGCACAATCAAATGAACGGGAGCCATTGGAAGAAAAGGCAAAAAGATACTGGCAAAGAGCAGAGAAAAGATGTTCCCGAAGTTAGAAGAGACCGTCATCTTGATATACTTGGTCATATTGGCATAGACCTTGCGACCTTCAACCAAACCTTTTTCAAGGACCATCAAGTCCTTATCCAGAAGGATGACATCTGCCGTTTCCTTGGCGATATCCACAGCGGTATCCACGGAGATCCCAACGTCTGAGACCTTCATGGATGGAGCATCGTTGATCCCATCTCCCATGTAACCCACCTTGTGGCCATTGTTCTTGAGGCAGAGGATGATCCGCGCTTTTTGATCGGGTGATAATTTGGCAAAGACCGTTGTTGTTTCCACAACTTGTGCTAACTCTTGGTCTGTCATCGTATCGATTTCGCTTCCCAAAAGAATCCGCTCTACATCTAGTCCTACTTTTTCACAGACAGCTTGGGTGACCTTTTCATTGTCCCCAGTTAAGATCTTGGTGGTTACCCCATATTCTGCAAGAGCTTTGATTGCTGGAGCCGCAGAAGGTTTTGGTGGATCAAGAAAGGCAAGGTAACCAGTTAGGATCATGTCTCGTTCATCTTCAACACTAAAGATGTCATTTTCGTCCAAGTCGGTTTTGTAGCTAACGCCTAAAACACGAAGACCTTGTTCATTTAATTGAGCAACTTCAGCGAGGACCTCTTGACGGACTTCATCTGTCAGGCGTTTAATCTCTCCCTTGTACTCAACATAAGTCGATACAGAAAGCATTTCTTCCAAGGCACCCTTGGTCACCATGCTGACCACACCATCTTCATCTTTGACAATGACACTCATGCGACGACGTTCAAAATCAAAGGGCAATTCATCAATCTTATGGAAGGTTTGATCCAGATCGCGAACAATCTCATGTTTCTTGGCTTCTTTATGGGTCCGATTGATAATCGCTCGGTCCATCAAATTTTTTAGTCCGGTTTGGAAATAGGAATTCAAGTAAGCCCGACGAAGAACTGATAGATCCAATTCGCCATGGATATCAAGCGGATACTCCAAAACGATTTCATCTTGGGTCAAGGTACCTGTCTTATCTGTACACAAAATATCAATAGCCCCAAGGTCTTGGATGGCATTGAGTTTTTTGATAACGACTTTTTCCTTGGCCATGATGATGGAGCCCTTAGCAAGACTCGCTGTAATAATCATCGGCAACATTTCAGGAGTCAAACCAACCCCAACGCTGAGGGCAAAGACACCCGCTTCTAACCAGTCACCATCTGTTAGGCCATTGATCACAAAGACAACGGGCACCATCACTAACATGAGCCGAATCAAGAGCCAAGAGATGGTATTCATTTCTCTCTCAAATGAGGTTGGTTCGTCATAGGTGTTGATGGTTTGCTCAATAGCGCCCATCATGGTTTCATCCCCCACGACCAAGACCAAGGCTGTCGCCCGTCCGGAGATGACATTGGTTCCCATGAAGGCCAAACTTTCACTCTCCAAGAGACTATCTAGATTTTGACTGTCAGCTTTTCTGAGACAAACCTTTTCAACAGCATCACTTTCCCCTGTGAGACCAGATTGTTGGACAAAGAAGTCACGAGAATCAATCAAGACCACATCTGCTGGAATCATATCGCCGGCACTCAGTTTGATCACATCCCCTACGACGATTTCATCGATCGGAATTTCTTGTTCCGATCCATCACGCAGAACGGTCGCTGTATTGACAATCATACGTGATAAGTTGCTAGCTGCTTTGTCACTCCGCAATTCTTGAATGAAGCGGATACCACCAGAGATCAAGACCAAGGTCACAATGATGATGGAGGTCGTTGGATCCTGTTCACCTGGTTTTGCTAGCCAGACATTGGTGATGAAGGAAACCAGCGCAATGACCAACAAAATCACTGTAAAAGGATTGATGATGGATTCGTAGATCTTTTTGATCATGGAATCTTCTTGACCTTTTGTGATGACATTTTCGCCATAAATATCGCGGTTTTCTTCTACTTGATCGTCAACTAGACCAAGGGCACTGGTTTTGTAGGTGGCAAAGGTGCTTTCAAGTGGTGCTTGAAGAGCAGCAATGAGTCTTTCTTTATTTGTTTGCATTGGTATCTCCTTTTTCAATCAGGAGCCAATCACTTTTGGAGTCCCTACGACACAAATCAGCGATTGGCTGGTTCGGTACGGTTCGGGATGATCGTCGATTTGTATCATAGCTCTCTCCTTTTTCTTTTCTTGGTAAGGCATAAAAAAGAGTCCTACCTTCGATCGGTAGGACTCATGAAACTCGTCATTAATTTTTCAATCAAAACTCTCAAAAAACTGACCGTCCAAGCTTTAGCTCCGCAAGGCAATGAAATGAGCTTAGTCTTGACCTTTGCGATCAGGACTGTTGACCAACGAGTAGTGTCTCCACTGCTTTGCGGTAGTCATCCGTATCCTTGTGGTAGCCTCACCTACCGTATTTCGAGTTTATTGTACTCCTTCACTTACAGAAAGTCAACACTTATTTGAGAAAAGTTTCCACCAAGCGTTTGGTGATTTCTTCAATGAGGGTGAAAGGGGCTGCTACATTGAGGCGAGCATGCAAGTTTCCTTCTTTTCCAAAATCTGTTCCACGGTTCAAAATCAATTTGGCTTGGTCATGAATTTTAGCATGCAGCTCATCATCGGTATAAGGATAGGCTGAAAAGTCCAACCAAAGAAGATAGGTTCCTTGGGGTTTCATGACACGGATTTTGGTCTTTGCATGCAATTCATCTACCACATAGTCGATGTGTTTTTCAAAGACTTGCTTGAGCTCTGTCAACCAAGGTTTACCATGGCGATAAGCCGCTTCTGTTGCAATATAGCCCAATCCTGAAATTTCATGTTGATTATTAGCCAATTGCCGTTGTTTAAAAGCCGTACGAAGCTTTGGATTTTCAATGACCACATAGGAATTTTTTGTTCCTGCAATATTGAAAGTCTTGGTTGCACTGGTTAAGATCAAGCTGAAATCTTTAAAGCTTGGATCAACTGTGTTAAAGCTGGTATGACGGTGGCCAAACAAGGCCAAATCTTGGTGGATCTCATCTGAAACGAGAAGGACACCATGTTTTTGACAGAGGTGGCCGATTTTTTCCAAGACTTCACGATCCCATACACGGCCTCCAGGATTGTGCGGATTACACAAAACATAGAGTTTCACCTCTTGCTCCACAATGTCTTTTTCCAGCTGATCAAAATCAATTTGGAAAAGACCATCCTTTTCAATTAATGAATTTTCGATCAATTTTCGACGATTGAGCTTGACACTTCGGGCAAATGGAGGATAGACCGGCGTATTGATTAAGACAGCATCCCCTTCCTTGGTGAAGGCTTGAATAGCTGTTGAAATGGCTGGAACAACACCTTCGATAAAGACGACAGCTTCCTTGTCAAAGGAATAGCCATGCTCTTCTTTTTCCCAATCAAGGATAGACTGGTAGAGGCTATCCGATGCATAGGTGTAGCCATAGACCATTTGGTCTGCATAGCCGATAACAGCTTCTCGTACTTCTGGAATGACATTAAAATCCATGTCCGCGATCCAAGCCGGAATGATTTCTGGATCTGTCTCAGTTTCTTTCCACTTGTAGGTATGGTGGGTCAAGCGATTCGGTAAAGTCGTGAAATCATATTTGGTCATCTTAAGCCTCCAATGCTTGTTTCAAATCTTCAATCAAATCATCCGCATCTTCGATTCCGATGGACAAACGAAGAAGATCATCTGTCAAACCATATGAATGGCGAACTTCTGCAGGAATGTCCGCATGGGTTTGAGTGGTAGGATAAGTGATCAAACTTTCAACTCCGCCAAGGCTTTCTGCAAAGGTAAAGACTTGAAGGGAATTCAACAAGTTGGGAATTTTTTTCTCATCTTGAATTTTAAAGGAGACCATTCCACCTTTTCCAGTGTAGAGGACTTCTTTGACCTGAGGGGAGGTTTTCAAAAACTCGACTACCTTGCGGGCATTCTCAGTGGAGCGCTCCATCCGGATAGAGAGTGTCTTGAGACCACGGATCAACAGATAGCTGTCAAATGGGGAAAGAACAGCACCTGTCGTGTTCAAATTGTAAAAGAGTTTGTCATACAAGTCTGCCTCATTTGTCACGACAACACCAGCCAAGACATCGTTGTGACCAGCTAGGTACTTGGTTGCTGAATGAAGAACAATATCTGCTCCCTCTTCAATTGGGCGTTGATAGATAGGGCTATAGAAGGTATTGTCCACCACTACTTTAGCACCTTTTGCATGGGCCAATTTGGCTAAATGAGCAATATCAAATTCCAACATCAATGGATTGGTTGGTGTTTCAATATAGAGGACATCCACCGGATCATGATCTAGATGGTGGATCAGTTCTTCTTCCGTATTGGCATAGGTGAAAGAGAAACGACCTTCTTGCTCTTGTTGGTTAAACCAGCGGAAAGAACCGCCATAAAGGTCACGAACGGCTAAGACTTTTGAACCAACTGGGAAAATGCTAAAAGCAAGCACGATGGCTGACATTCCAGAGCTTGTCGCCAAAGCATAGTCTGCACTTTCGATAGCTGCCAAAGTCTTCTCAGCTGTTGCGCGTGTTGGATTTTTCGTACGGGTATAGTCAAAACCTGTAGACTGACCAAATTCTGGGTGTTGGTAAGTCGTAGAGAAATGCAAAGGAGTTGTCAAAGCTCCCGTTGCTTTATCCGACTTGATTCCTGCCTGTGCCAAGATCGTATTGATATTGCGTTTTTTACTCATATTGCCCTCCGATAAACATTCAATCTAACTGCTTACTATTTTATCACTATTATGAGGAGAGCGGTTTTCCCATTTTCAAGACCCAGCTATAGTTTCAAACTATAAGAAAAGAGAGTGGGACAGAAATCGGTAATTCGTTAGAATTCGATTTCGTCGTCCCACCTCCGCACAGTTGAGTAGGGCTGTAAAAGCTGATGAAATCAGCGTAGTAGAGCCCACTCAACCACTGCGTCTTGCTCGACAATCCAAAAATAATTGAGAGGCTAGGACTTTTGTCCCAGCCTCTCAGGTTTATTTGATGCGAAATTTTTGTCTGAGACGTGTAGCTTGACCTCCGATAAAGCGGTCAAAATACCGTAGCCATAATCCTAAGGCTCCATATATAGCAACTCCTAATCCGCCAATGACGACGATATAAATCATGCTCGATACACGGCCATTTGGTGGGAAAATCCAGCCCAAAATCAAACCAGCGATCAAGACTCCAAGTAGCATCACCACAGTCAGGATAGAACCAAGTAAGGTCCGCTTAAAGACGATGGTGCGATTAAACTGAGTAATGGTTTGGATCTCTCGATACATGAGGACGATTGGCACCATTAAGGCAATGGTCGTTGACAGAAGTGGCCCATAAGAACGAAAGACCAAAATAAATGGAATCTGTAGGACCAATTTCACCACTACCCCATAAAGGAAGTAGCGAATGGCCTTGCGATTTTGAAAGAGGGCTTGAATCATTGGCGATAAGACCGTGTAAAGACCGAGAATTACGGTCTGCAACATCGCTACGATGAAAAGTCCTAAGGCCAAGCCATCTGGTTGCCCATAGAAAACCGTATAAAGTGGTTTTGCGACTGCTACTGCACCAAAGGTGGCTGGAAGCAAGAAAGCTAGCAACATGGTCAAGTTATCCTGTACGAGCTTCCCAGCTGCTTTTAGGTCCCCCTTGACATAATTCTCTGTCAACAGAGGAATCCCAACTCCCCCAATCGAAGTCGCTACTGCAATCAAGATCATGGTGATTTTGTTTGGATTAGCAGAGAAATAACTAAACATGACCAATAGCTGCTTTTGACTATAATCTGTGAACCAAGACATGACATTGATAAAGGTCATCTGGTCAACAATTTGGAAGAGCTGAATGGCGGAACCTGTGATGATAAAAGGAATGGCCTCCCGAATCGTATCGATCAAGAGAGCCCGAGTGTCAATTCCTTCACTTCTCTCTTGCTTTCTAAAAATAGAAGAGAGCAAGCCTGTCTTTGCAAGGTAATAAAAGAGCACCAGAAGGCTCGCTCCCATACCGATAAAGGCCGCAAAGGTCGACTGCGTCACAGCTTGCACATAGTCTCCTGAGCCAATCTTCATAATGAAGAAGGTCGTGAGCAACATCCAGATGACCCGGATCACTTGTTCTGCAATCTGGCTTATAGCGTAAGGCTTCATGTTGTTAAAACCTTGGAAAAATCCCCGAATGACACTCATCGAAGGAAAGATCAAGACAGCCCAAGAAAGGCTCTGCATGATCGGAATCAACTCTTTTCCCCCACCTGAAAGACTCGCAAAGACAGGAGACAAAAGATACATGAGAATGGCAAATCCAAGGCCTAGAATTCCCATAAATTTCAAGAAGCCCCGAATCAAAGCAAAGCTATGATCCGCTTGGTCCCGGGTATTGTATTTGGCTACTTGCTTAGCAACAGCTACAGGTACTCCGGCTGTCGAAATCAAGAGAAACCAAGCATAGATATTGTAGCCCATTGTAAAAAGACCATTGGCTTGTGGCCCATATTTCCCCATCCAAATATACCAAGGAATAATATAAGCGGCTCCTAGCAAACGGCTGATAAAGTTGCTGGCTGTCATCCAGGCAGTCCCGCGTAGCATCTGGGCTTGCTGGTCATTTTGTTCGTGACTCATTGGTGTCCTCTTTCGTTTCTTCTTCTCTTCATTATAAACTTTTCCATGACACTTGTAAAATAGGGACTTTAGGTTTACAATAGTTTTATGATTACAATTGAACAAACCCTCAACATTTTAAAACATGACCAAAATTTCCGAGAAATTCTAGTAAATGGTGAATACTACTACCATCTAGAAGGAACAAGTTTTGATGCTATTAGCTATGATAGCCGGAAGGTTTCTGCTAGCACCCTCTTTTTTGTCAAAGGGGCCAACTTCAAAAAAGAATACCTGGAACAGGCTATTTCTAATGGACTCGGCTTTTATGTCTCTGAAAAAGATTATGAAGTTGGTATTCCTGCTATCCTCGTCAATGATATCAAACAGGCCATGAGCTTAATTGCCATGGAGTTTTATGGGCACCCTGAGAAACAATTAAAACTATTGGCCTTCACAGGGACTAAGGGAAAGACAACCGCGGCCTATTTTGCTTACCATATTTTGGAACAAAGTCACCGACCAGCTATGCTGTCTACCATGAATACGACACTGGATGGTAAAAACTTCTTTAAATCGACCCTGACAACGCCAGAGAGCTTGGATCTTTTTGCCATGATGGCTGAGGCAGTAGCCAATGATCGGACCCACTTGATTATGGAAGTTTCCAGTCAAGCTTATCTAGTGAAACGGGTTTACGGTCTGACCTTTGACGTTGGTGTTTTTCTCAACATCAGTCCTGACCATATTGGACCGATTGAACACCCAACTTTTGAGGATTATTTCTACCACAAACGTCTCCTCATGAAGAACAGCCAAGCCGTTGTCATCAATAGTGATATGGATCATTTCCAAGTTTTAGCGGACCAAGTCGCGAACCAAGACCACGATTTTTATGGAAGCCAGTCTGAGAATCAAATTGAAAACTCTAAGGCCTTCAGCTTCTCAGCCACTGGTAAATTAGCTGGAAACTATGAAATCCAACTGATTGGACATTTCAACCAAGAAAATGCTGTGGCTGCAGGTCTTGCCTGCCTTCGCCTAGGTGCGAGACTCGAGGATATCCAAAAAGGGATTGCTAAGACGCGCGTTCCAGGCCGAATGGAAGTCTTGACTCAGAAAAACGGCGCTAAGGTCTTCATCGACTACGCCCATAATGGAGATAGCTTGAAAAAACTGCTCTCAGTTGTCGAAACCCATCAAACAGGGACGATTTCACTGGTCCTTGGATCAACTGGTAATAAAGGAGAGAGCCGCCGCAAAGACTTTGGCTTACTCTTAGAAGACCATCCTGAGATCCAAGTCTTCCTCACAGCGGATGATCCCAACTATGAAGATCCTTTGGCTATCGCTGAAGAGATTAGTAGTTTTATCACGCGCCCTGTCGAGAAAATCGCAGATCGCGAAGAAGCCATTCAAGTGGCTATGGCAACAACCAGCAAGCCTGAAGATGCCGTCATTATCGCCGGAAAAGGAGCGGATTGCTACCAAATCGTCAATGGCGTAAAAGAAGAGTATCCAGGTGACGCCGCCATTGCTGAACGTTATCTATAATCAAACGAAACAAGGCTAGGAAATTTTCCTAGCCTTGTTTATTATTTGATAAACATCAGTCTTTCCTTGTCCAAGTCCACTGCTAATTCATATTTGCCTTCAGCATTTTTGCGGATATAGCCTAAGACTTCTAAACTATCGACAAAGATGTCCTTGCGCTTTTGCTGGACTACTTCTTTTTTGAGGAACTTGAGCAAAAAGCTGGTCATATACTTGAGAGCATACTCAGGATTGACATCTCCCAAGATAGCATAGAGCTTTTCTTGCTCCTCCGTCAATGGATATTGGTGAGCAACCTTGTAGAAGTAATTGGAAAGGGTCTGTGCATGTCGCGCAAAGTCCGTCTCCTCTCTGAGAATCGCTGCATTGGTCGTATTGCGGAGTTCCGTTTGGAAGACCTTGGCTTTTAATTCTTGATAAACTGCACTGTCCTCTCGGACAAAGACCTCTTGATCCAGGTCCACTCGATCAGCTGACTCCAAGAAGGGCAGGTTGAGGGTGTAGCGTTTATTTTCTCGAAGGATGAAGCCCACTTTGATATATTCCTCCATCAGCTTATCCACTGGTTGATCTGGAAATTGGGCCTTGATTTGCCGCAGGATCACATCGTCGTGCTGATCCAAAAAGTTGATCAAGTCCTTGAAAAATGGCTGACGTGTCAAACGTGTGGGATTAATGATTGTAATCATCCAAATACCTTTCTTTAAACTGTAGCTGTAGTGATTGGGCTAACTGACTAGGATTGGTCCCGGGCTGATCTAAAGGAACCGCTAGACCGAGCCCTCTGTAGTAATCTTCCCAAAACGGACTAATCTCCTGTTCCTCATCTCCGAACTTCATGGGAATGGTTTCAAAAATAGGGAGTAGTTCTGCGATGAACTGGGAACAGTAATAACCATCTCCATCCGGATAAAAGGAAGCATTGTAGGGAGCCCCTAAAAGGTTTT